>Ga0157374_10000658_pt1 | contig 30362 bp, 26 predicted proteins | sample M25metaG_FD_115308 | JGI IMG/M metagenome (GOLD analysis project Ga0157374, IMG submission 115308) | Miscanthus rhizosphere microbial communities from Kellogg Biological Station, Michigan, USA - M2-5 metaG | ecosystem: Host-associated > Plants > Roots > Rhizosphere > Soil | place: USA: Michigan...
CAGGTCTACACACAACTCATCGCGGAGTCCGAACAATAGAGCGGAACCGAGCTAACGGAAATTCTGTGGTCGCTGTTGAATCGAACCGGCACCAATGGGGTATCATAAGCCGCCAACATGCAAGGGCGGGAAATGACGTCATAGCCGCCGGCTTTCTAGTATTCTCTATCGGAGAAAGCGTAATGCTTGTCGGGACCGCAACCAGCGTTACCGAAAGTGTCTCCTCATTCGCAGCAGGCACAGCATTATGGTCTGCTGCCCTTCTGCTCACCAGCATTCCTCGGTGAGTTCGCAGTCTGGACGCGAGTGGTCGCCGTGATCGGCTCGGTTCTCTTTGCGGTCACATCTGCAAGAATCTTTTGGGGCGACCAGATATTCCCGTTCTCAAGGCCATTGCCCTTCTACACCTACCCGTTTCTCGTGCTTACGTTCGTGGGCTGGATCATCAAACTGCTGAAGGCGAGTTCAAGGTTAGCAACTCACTTCCATTGTTGTAAACAAGTACGGTCAAATAAAGAAGCAACCTTCCTGCCCAAAAAAGAAATCCAAACCTACGTTGCTCCTACCCATGCTGAAACCGTTTCAACTTATTGGCCTTCGGATGAAATCATGTGTCGTCATTTCCGTGCTGTTTTTATACAGCCCACAGAGCTTTGCCGCGCTCGGTGATGACGCTTCCTCCATCAACGCTGATGAGGCGCACCTCAATGCTTCTGTGCGGGTTACCGCACGTGCATACTATTCAATCCACGAGATGCAAACTGCTAAAGGGACGGTTATTCGACAGTACGTTTCTCCTGCCGGTCGGGTCTTCGCAATTACCTGGAAAGGGTTCTCGCCTGATCTTCAACTATTGCTGGGAGACCATTTCAACGAATATCTGGTGGCTGCGTCGCAGACAGCCCATCATGGTCGTGGCGTTCACGTCGAAACTAACGATCTGGTGTTCGATTCCGGCGGCCATATGCGCTATGTCGTCGGGCGCGCATTTCTGCGGTCTCAAATACCGTCGGGGGTAAGCACTGATGAGCTCAGGTAAGCTGGGGTTTCTCTTTCCTGGAATACCCGCTCTGCTCTGCCTCTGGGCGGGATGCGGTGGCAGTTCGTCTCACAATTCGTCCCAGGGTGCAGCAAGCAATAATGTGCAAGCCATCGTAGTGAACGGCGGTCCCCAGAACAACCACGTCAATGGGGTTTTTACTACCGTCACAATTTGTGCGCCCGCCAGCTCCAATTGCCAGAACATTAACGCTGTGCTGGTTGATACTGGGTCGTTCGGGCTGCGTGTGCTGGCTTCGGCTTTGGGGGCTCTGAACAGTTCCCTCCCGCAACAAAAGGACGGTAATGGTAATCCGACCGTCGAGTGCGCGCAGTTTGTAAGCAGTGTTGTATGGGGGCCGGTGAAGAGCGCGGACGTGCGCCTAGCAGGTGAAAAGGCATCTTCCGTGCCCATACAAGTGATCGATCCGAGTGTCGCGCCGATACCCTCTGCATGTAAGGCGATTGGTCCTGCGGAAGAAGACTCGACGTCGCTTGGGGCCAACGGAATCCTTGGCATTGGTTTCTTTGTTTCCGATTGTGGGCCTGCGTGTGCGACTGCAGGTTCCGGCAATCCGGGCTTTTACTATAGTTGTTCAGGATCTTCGTGCCAGAGTGCGGGGCAGCCCACGAATCAACAAGTGCAAAACCCTGTTGCGCTCTTCTCGCAGGACAACAACGGCGTGATTGTGCAGTTGCCCTCAGCTTCTAGCAGCGCGCCCAGCCTCAGCGGTTCATTGATTTTCGGCATTGGAACACAGGGCAACAACGCGCTTGGTGCGGCTCAGACTTATAGGCCGGACCGGAACGGAAATCTCAAAACGAATTTCAAGGGGACCATCTACGAGGGCTTCCTTGACAGCGGGTCTAATGCTTACTTCTTCTTGAGCAGCGGCGCAGTCGGAATGCCAAACTGCCCGAACCCAGAGAGTGATTTTTATTGTCCGCCATCACCCGTGAATCTGTCCGCGACAAACACTTCCGCGAGCCCTGGCGCCACCGGCACGATTAATTTCACGATCGATAATGCCAACACCTTGTTTTCGAGCTCCACTGACGCAGTGTTTCCGACCTTAGGCGGATCGAATCCTAGCACTTTCGACTGGGGACTGCCTTTTTTCTTTGGACGGAATGTTTTTGTGGCATTTGAGCCGCCGGGGGGATCCGGGCCTTACTGGGCCTACTGATCCGCCGTTGCTCGAGCGCTGCGAGTGGGGGTCGAACCCACCGGCGACATCCCAAGATGCCGCCCGCCGGTTTTGAAGGCATCCAGGAATGGGAGAAATGCCTCGCCAGCGTCATAGCGTTCAAGGCATTGTCCTCGCGCCACGCGAATATTCCCCTGTTCACCAGCTTTCTCAACGAAGGCCTCAACAAGTGTGGCCTTGCCGATTCCAGCTTCCCCGGTGACGGATCAGAACACCTTTGGTGATCTATACGGTCAGCCGCGCACGGCTGGAGTTGGGACTGGCCTACGGCGAGGGCAACATCTTACTTCTTACTTCCCAACCTTACCGACGATACTCCCGACCCCCGTGCAAAAATCCCAACCGGTTCTGCCTGTAAGACCTGCGAACGGACCGCAGTAATCTATAGCGATATCGTGGAAGTCCGCAGTGTTTCCGAGATTGCTATAGATCGTGGTGAGCTCGAGGTCGGTAGCGGTAGCGAAATGGCCAGCCGAGTTGACCACTCCCGCCAACGCCGGGGATGAAAGGCTGGTCCCTCCCACAATCCACCATCCTCTGACTCCGCAACATCCGGCGGTTGATCCTCCGACTGGTGTACTGTCAAATACCCAAGCGCCTGTATCGGGATCGGCGTCGAACGATATGTCGGGCACGCCTCGCGAGCTTCCGACGATGCTGGTGAGAGAAGTTTGATAAGTCGGAATGGACTCGAACAAGCTACGACCGCCACCGGCTTCAGCCCATGGACGTTCCGTGATAAACGCCAAGGTCGAAGGACTCCGGCTGACTGTTGTGCCACCGGCAGCCACAACGTTTGGTGAAACGCTGGGCCACTCTGTTCCCGGAGAGTCGCCTGTGGACGCGAAAAACACCACACCGGACTTGATGAATCTAGAGTCTAGACTGGTTTCGCCGGAGAACTCTCCGCCACCCCAGCTGTTAGAAACTTCACCACCGCCGGCAGCCGCGACGAGATTGGCGGCTACCGTTTCTGCAGCTAGCAGATTGGAAAGACTGGCTGACGCTGCCTCAACCAGGATGATCCTGGCGCTCGGGGCCATCGCGTGCGCCCACTCTATGTCGAGAGATTCCTCAAGCTCCCAACCTCCAGTTGGATCCTGAGCCGGTTTGACTCCGCTGGCGAAAACCTTGCTGAAGGTCGCCGCTGGCAAACCGAACTGAGTCGAAAAGATTGCCAGGTCGGTAGCGGCGTTGGGGTCGTCAAAAGCGTCCACAATCGCGATTACCTTGCTGCCACCTGACGGATTTCGGGTCGCTGTCAGTGGACTGCAGCCGGATACGCGCGTCGAAACCAGGAAGTAAACGCAACCGAGCGAAGCGGGGGTTTCGGCCACGAAACCTGGGGCAGGAGTTGTGCTCGCAGGTGTCACAGCCCCGGAAACCGGAGTTGTACTCGGCCCTTTTCCACTGGGGATCATCAACTCGACATTGGTGTGGGCTCGGATGCCGATGTCTCCAGGTCGCTCAAGGTTCGATTGCGGCGAAATCACTCTACCTCGAGTGGAGGCACGTTGCATGATGGCAGAAGTAGGTTGAGACGCGGCTGTTTGCGCCGCGGCACGCGCCACCGTGACGCTGGCACATCCAAGTACGATCGCGATTACGCACAGCTTCTGAACTGCCCAAGTGGTTCCGGTTTGCTCACTAGCGCTGTAATTCATCATCTATTCTCCAATTTCTGTTCTAGCCCGCTGAGGTTTGACTGTCTCGTAAACACGTTGCCAGAATAGCGACCCAAGAATTGCGAGTCATCACAGGATTGTCTTGTTCCGGTAATGTTTCAGTGGCGGCACTTGCGGCGTGATGACCACGTGGCCCGATGCCACCCAAGTTCACACACCAACCCTTGACTGAGGGGTGAGAATAGTTGCAGCCGCAGTTGTCATCTGCGAATCAATTGGGTAAGCAACACCGACCGGGTACGTGTTCGCGATGGTTGTGCACCAGTGCAAGCCTCGAAAGAGATTTCATTCGGGAAATTTCGCCTTGACCTCGTCAAAAATGTCTAGGCAGCAAGTTTGAAGAGTGGAGGAATGTAGTGAGCCCGCATGGAATTCGCAGGTATGCGTCTAGGTATGCAACGTTTATTATTGCCGGGGTGTTATTACAGCCGATTTTCGGTCAGGCACGCCCACCAGAAAAAGAAGATGAGCTGAAAGCCTTCTTTCAACACACCGAGCAATCTTTAGTGGATTCGGTTGCGCTCGGAGACAAATCTCCATGGTTAAATGTTTTGGATGACGGGTGCGTTATCACGAATGAGGAAGGCGAGGTTCAGGACAAAAGCACGTTCTTGAAGGAATTGACCGGCCTCCCGCAGGGATTGAGCGGCGGCATCGAAGTCACAGACTTAACTGTCCAGCAGTTTGGAGACATCGCTGTCGTTCGCTTTCGCATGAACGAGAAGGAAACGGTGTTTGGCCAACAACTCTCGACCAGCTATCGCTCGACTGACACATTTCGGAAACATGATGGCCGATGGAAAATGATCGCTTCGCATCAGAGTGTAATCACATCTGATCCACCTTCCCAGAATGTGTCGAAAGACCTCTGGCCGGCACTTGTCGGACGCTATCAACTGGTCCCCAATGGCTGGACTTTTGAAGTGCAACTGAAAGATGGGCAGCTGTACGGCGGCCGCGACCCGCATCGATTGGCGCACATGATACCTATGGCTTCAAATGTTTTCGTGCGCGAAGGAACTCTCGGAGATTGGATATTCACGCTTGATGCGGATGGGAAGCCGTCGAAACTAATTGAGTTGCGTAAGTTTGAGCCTCTGGTTTGGACACGTGTGGTTTCAGATTCAAAACCATGAAACACGCACAGACTGACACGTAAGCCAACACGTTCTTACCACGCTGAACAAGGCGCGCCCCGGATGAATTTCGAGGTGACGCAAATCTGGTATTAAGCCGTAAGCAGTTGAAGATCAATGGCGGAAGCGAGTGGGGGTCGAACCCACCGGTGACATCGCAAGATGCCACCCGCCGGTTTTTGAAGATCACTAGAGGTGTTCTGACGGGTGATCACAAACGGTGACGAGAGGACCATGGCCGCGAGAGAGGACTTGAACCTCCGGCCCCCTGGTCCCGAACCAGACTCCAGGGATTGTTGAAATCTGTGGAATCCTGCGTTTTCCAAGTGATTTCTGTTGAACCCGTTGCGGGCTGCTCGTTGAAAGCTGTTGATTCGCGCTGAAGTCGGTGCTTTCACAGCAACAAAATCATCTACAGTTGGAAAGCGAGTAAAAGATCGAGTTCGCAGTCGTTGAAGAAAAAATCTTATCGCCGAAGCCTTCGGCGATGAGCTGCTTCGCGTATTCCGCCCGTTTCTTGCCATGGCCCCTGACGGAGATATTTAACGTAGTCGGGGCGGGCCCCTTGGCGTTTTTGACCGCTCGTATCGAAAGAGAACCCGTGTGGCGTGCCGTTTAACTCGCCGCACGGGTTCGTGTTGCTAGCGTGTGTGCATTGGCGTTAGGCGGAATCGATTCGAGCATCGCCCATGCACGTACTCGGGGACGAATCCTGTTATTGCCCGGATCGGCCGAGTACCAATCCCGGCAAAAGCCGTGCGCCAACGTTTGCGGTCACATTGGATTTCGGGCGTGTGGGTGCGACGTCCGCAACCGATTTGCCTATGCTTTCGTTTACAGGCGTTGCCAGAAAGGCGTGAGTCTCGCCCGTGTGCGGCCCGCTGAGCACCGTTCCCATCCCTACGATTTGTCCGCGCTCGTTGATCTGGTTAGCCATGGTTGGCAAGAGGTTGGCAGTTGAGGGAAACATTGTACCAAGGTCGGTCATCACGCCGTCTTGCCAGATGAAAGCGTGCGACCAGTTGAAGCTGGAGTCCAGGGTGCTTCCTACCACTTGGCCGTGGTTGTTGATGCCGCTGGCTATGGCGGCAAAATCGCCCGGCAAAGTGTGGAGGTTTGTGATTGCGCCGTTCTGCCAAAGAGCCGCATAGAAGGTTGGGGTTTCGGGGCTGCCGACCATGCCCACAATTTGGCCCTGGTCGTTAATGCCAAAGGCGAGGGCGAAAGTTCCATAGTCAAAAAGCTGGGAGGCCGCACCGTTTTCCCATGATACAGCGTGATTGGTTGCTCCACCGCATGTTCCGGTGTTGCCTACGGCTTGACCTAGATCGTTGATGGCGTTCGCTTCCCCGTCTGTATCGCCGATCAGCGTAGGAAGAGCTTGGGCCTTGCCGTTTTCCCATAACACCGGCAGCTGAATCCGATTATTAGTTTTGTTAGGCGGGCATGTGGAGTCCACGATACCGTTTTCCGCAAACCCTGTGATTTGCCCGTGGTTATTCATGGCGCTGGCCTGTCCGTTATTTCCCCCCAGCGTCGGGAGAGCGCTCATGTGGCCGTTTTTCCAAAGAAACGGACGACAGATAAGCCCTGTGCCGAAGCCGCAAACGTCTTCGCCATCCGGGTCTGGAACAGATGTTTCGGAATAACCGACTAATTCCCCTCGATCATTGATCTCGCCGCCAAAGGGGTTGTCCCAGCTGTTCGGTCCCCCGAGCGTGCCGAGGTCGAGCGTGGATCCGCCGAAATTTATCGCCAGCCGCCCTTTTACCAGCTTCCCCGACTCCAAGAGCCCGTACTGGGTCTCCGTCCATCCATGATTATTGAGGCCCATGGTGCAGCCGAAATACCCATCGTGCAGAGTGCCCAAATCGGTAACTTGGTAGCTGGCTTGCGCGACCGCGTCGCTGAAGCAAGCCAGAACAACCGTCGTAACCCCCAGTATCCAGAAATTCCGCAACTGTCTTAGCGTGTTCATGTATCTTTTCCTCCGATGAAGGTCGCCGTGCCGAGATAACTGGCGATTTACGCCAGGTACCACTCGGCGTCTAACGGTTAAGGTGATTTCCCACTGTTCCTGCGGCCCGCCTGTCACTGGCTGACGAAAGTTGCGGGTGCACTCGCGTAGGGTGCCGCTATGGCAATAAGGCAAGCCGGGGGCCGTCTTTGGAGGGAAATACGCGAGGTTCCACTGCTTAGGTGTGTGTTTGCGGTAATCAGAAAGTGACGAATCAACCAATTGCAGAAACCAAATGGAACAACCTCAATGATCAATTCATACGGATATCAGTAGAGATTGCGCCAAATGCTCCGAGATTCGGGATGCCGGAAGATTTTCCTTGCCCAGTCCCGATCGGTTGAGATTCATGTTAATGAGATTTACCAGATACGGAAGAAAAGAAATGGAACGGAGCGGGAACTTTTGGCTTTCTTGTGACATTAAAGAAGCATGCACGATGTGCACAACGCCGCAGGAGGATTGCGCGGATTGAGCTGGCGCGCCGACTATGACTAGCGACGAAGCCTTGATGCTGGAATTCCAGGGTGGATCACGCGCAGCCTTCGACGAGCTGTTTGCCCGCTATCGCAAGCCACTGTACGGCTTCTTCTTGCGCCGGCTGAACAACCCCGAGCGTGCGGAGGATCTCGTCCAGGAAACTTTTCTCGCGGTGGTCCGCGCGGCCTCCCGTTATGAGCCGCGAGCCTTGGTTCGAACGTATTTGTATGGCATTGCGTTGAAGCTGCTGGCTGCGGAAGGGCGCAAGTTCTTGACGAGTAAGGCATCAGGGCAGTCCGCTCCGGAGCCTAAGACTGAGGGAACTCCCGACTGCGCGCTCTGGGTCCGGCAAGCCCTAGAAAAGCTGGATGCGCCGGAGCGCGAAATCTTGATGCTGCGCGAATACGAACAGCTGAGTTACTCCGACATTGCGGAGCTGTTGCGAATTCCAGTAAATACGGTCCGTTCCAGGCTTTTTCGAGCACGTCTCGCATTGAAGAGTTACCTAGAATCGGAGGCAAAATCCAATCCTGCCCTGAGAGCGAGCGCCAGACAGCCGCACCCAGGAAGACGAGGCATGCAATGAGCACGAACCGACATCCGATCGAACAGGAAGAACTCATGGCTTATCTCGACGGCGAACTGCCTGCGGACCAAGCCAGCGAGGCCTTGTCGCACTTGGAACTGTGTCCGCAGTGCCAAAGCCTCGTTGCCAATTTCAGAGTTGTTTCCCAAGAACTAATGGCCTGGGAAGTCGAGGCGCCAGAAATAGGCATCTCCTCGGAGATCAACGCAGCACTTGCGGAGCGCTTCCAGAAGCGGGAAACGGCAAAGGTCAGCTGGCCGAGATTGGAAAACAGAGTGATGACGAGCCGCTGGGTCTGGGCCGGAGCCTTGGCTATCGTCTGCGTGGCTGTGGGACTGACGTTAACGCTTATCAGCCGCAATCGAAATGAGGATCGGTCGACAGCGTATCCGAGCATGGCTTCGATCGAGCAATACCTGATCTCGGATCGTAATGCCGAGATCGCCTTGGCGCGAAGTGCTGCTCCGGAATCCATATCTAGCGACGCAAAGATCCTGGTCCTTGGGTGGCGGGGCTATGAGACCGCTAGAGAAGGAAAGAACGGTTTCGTTTGTGTGGTGGAACGATCATGGATGTCGCCATTCAATTCTGCGGAGTTCTGGAATCCCAAGGTACGAGTGCCGGGCTGCTTCAATCCGGCAGCCGCGCGATCCATTCTTCCTCTCACTATCAAGCGGACGGAAATGGTGCTGGCCGGGATGTCGAAAGCTCAGATGATCGACAGCATCAAAGCCGCATTCGACAATAAAGAGCTACGGGCACCGGAACCGGGCGCAATGTGTTACATGATGTCTCGAGCGGGCCACCTTAATGATGCCATTGGGCACTACACACCTCATCTGATGTTCTATTTTCCACTGACAGACCAATCCTCCTGGGGGGCAGATCTGCCCGATTCGCCAGTCGCGTTGAATCGGCAGTTTCAGGGCGGCCCGGAGCCCATCACCGTGTTCGTGATTCCAGTTGGCAGATGGTCGGATGGAACAACTGCACCGGCCATGTAGGAAGGTCTCAATGAGAAAGAGCGCGACTGCGGTTTCAGTCGAGCCAGAAGTGAGTGGAAATGTGGATCTATGATCGATGGATTTTGAAACTTTTGGCGGTTCTTGTGCTGGCGGCATGCGCCGTCATACTAGCCCAATCAGCACCAAGACAGCGGATCGATCCAGGGCTGGCGATGCTGGGAGGGGGGTTCGTTTCCGGGACTGCGCAAGCGAACGGGACAACTCTCCACTATGTGCGCGGCGGGACTGGTCCGGCGATCATTCTTCTGCACGGCTTCCCCGAAGACTGGTACGCATATCACCGTGTCATGCCGCTGTTGGCGAAGCAGTTTACGGTCGTGGCCGTTGATCTGCGCGGCATAGGCGGTTCTGCCGCAACGGCAGCCGGTTATGACGCCGCAAATATGGCGGAAGACATTCATCGACTGATGGAATACCTGCATTTCGAACACGTTTACGTCGTCGGGCACGATATCGGTGGAATGGTGGCCTATGCTTTCGCCCGCCGGTATCCGGAAAGCTGCCGCGGCGTGATGTTGCTCGATGCACCGGTGCCGGGTCTCGGGCCGTGGGATGCAGTCAAGGCGAATCCCATTACTTGGCATATCCATTTTCAGCAGACGCCGGACTTGCCTGAACAACTAATTGCCGGGCGGGAAGCTATTTACTTCCGCCATTTTCTACACAGCGACACCTTTCGTGACGCGGATGTCGCCCGCTATGCCCGGGCTTATGCCGCCCCTGAACATCTGCGTGCGGCGTTGGAGATCTATCGTGCTTTTCCCGCGAACGAGAAATTCAATGCAGCGCAGGGCAGCGCGATCAGCCTGCCTCTGGTATTGGCTCCCGGAGAACATTCGCCTTTCGAGAAACTCATGCCGAGCTTCGCCGAGGCTTTACGCGGGCATGGCTGCACTAACGTAAAGATCGAAGTCATCCAGAACAGTGTGCATTACGTGGCGGATGAGCAACCCGAAGCCGTGGCTGAACTCATCGAGCGGGACGCCTCATTGTGAATCAGGATGGGCCGGCAAGTATTCAGTCTTTAGATCTGCAAAGGTCTAGGAGAAAAACCGCATGAAACGAAACACAGTCAAGATGATCGCGTTGCCATGCTTTGGGCTGGCCCTTGCGTTGGGCGCGGCCCGTCACTCGCAAGCACAGGACGCCAAAACTCCCTATCCCAGCATGGCCCCGCTTGAACAGTACCTGATGGAGGATCGAAATGCTGAGATTGCACTGGCTCAAAGCGCCGCTCCACCATCAATTTCCAAGGACGCCACAGTTATGGTCCTCGGAAGGCACGGCTACGAAACTGCGGTCGAAGGAAAGAACGGTTTTGTCTGCGTCGTAGAACGCGCATGGATGGACGCCTTCGACAGTCCCGAGTTTTGGAACCCTAAGAATCGGGGTCCGCTCTGCTTTAACGCGCCAGCCGCTCGGACGGTGCTGCCAATCACTTTGCTGAGGACAAAATTAGTATTGGCTGGACAATCGAAAGATGAAATCCACGAGAGCATGAGGGCCGCGGTTGAGAAAAAGGAGCTGCCGGCCCTCGAGCCTGACGCGATGACCTTTATGCTGTCGAAGCAAGGGCGCCTTAACGACTCCGCCGGGCACTGGCTTCCCCATCTCATGTTTTACGTTCCCCTGACAGATGCCATGACTTGGGGAGCAGGCCTGCCTGGCTCTCCCGTCCTGCTGAATCCACAGTTTAATGGTGCTCCGGAGCCAGTGACCGAGTTCATGGTTCCCGTATCCGAGTGGTCAGACGGAACACCGGCGTCCACGGACCATCACTGACATCCGACCTTAACGCGAAATTCACGTCATGACCGGTGCGAAGAAGATCGGCAAGATCTTAGACTCCGGTCCCGAGCGGTCAACCAAGACGTTTAGGTCTTGATGGAATAGAGATGGATGGTGAGTGCAAACCATGCGAGTGTTGATCGTGGATGATCGGCCCCTGGCCCAAACGCCTCTGGCAAATATCCTGTCGGCAAGAAGCGACGTGGAACATTTCGATTCGGCAAAACATGCGATCGAAGCGCTCGAGAAATTGGCCTCGGACTCTTACGATGTTTTGCTTCTCGACATCGATCTGGGCTTGTCTGGCTCTCGACTCGTAGACCAGCTTCGAGAACGAAACCTTGCGTTGCCGTCTATCGTGTTCGCAACGGCACACCTTGAACACGCCGTCGCAGCCTTCGAGAAGCACACCGTGGACTACGTGCTAAAGCCTTTCTCGAACGAGAGCATCAATAGGGCGTTGGACCGGGCCGCTAGGAGAGCAAAGGGCGAGAGAGCTGCAAAATTGATAGAAGCTTTGCCGCAGTTGCAAAAGCTGTTTTGTCCGGGTCGCCCACTGATTGCAATCAAAGCTAAAGGAAGGATTCTGTTGATCAATCCTGGAGATGTGGTCGCAGTTCAAGCTGAGGGCAATTATGTATCACTGCAGCGGGAATCGGACTCCTATCTCCTGCGCGAGTCAATCTCGAGGGTGGCAGAAAAGCTGAAGCCGTACGGATTCATTCGGATTCATCGATCTGCGCTCGTGAATACTACGTTTGTGGTAGAGATCAAGCCTTACTCGACGGGAAAGTGTGGTCTTCGGGTTAAAGGCGGGAAGGAATACGCAGTTACTAGTGCTTACAAGAAGAACCTCAAACCCCTCACAGAATTTCGGATCGGTAACGGTGTATTCCTCGCGAAATAGCGTACTCACCTTTCATCACAATCCCACATGCGTCACGGGTCATAGGGCACCACCCGTCACCGTTGAGGATACACAACTTATTCAAAACAAATGGCGGAAGCGAGTGGGGGTCGAACCCACCCGGTGACATCGCAAGATGCCACCCGCCGGTTTTGAAGATCACCAAAGGTGTTCTGATCCGTTCTGAAAATTCTCTACTATAACTGATTCTTCAGCGGCTTACCAGAAATGCGTTCTGACGCGTTTTGATTGGATTTGACCCGTTCTGAGCGTAGAACTATCACGTTTTTATCACGCTGCTTTTTACCAACTTGCGGATTTTCCGGCATCTAGCACGAACCCAATCGGCGAGCCGATGGACTCTTTGCGATCTACCTCAGTGAGGGAGTTGCTATCGAAAGTGATCGACGAGCATGATGTCGCTGTTCACATCGCTAACTTGTGAATAGATGATCCATCGGCCATCGGGAGAGACGGATAGGCCATCACCGAAATCCCTGTCCACTTCAAAGATTGGGCGTATCTGCTTGCTGGCGAAATCGAAATAGCGGACAGATCTGGGCGCCTCCGCTGGAACAAAATAGATACCACTTGAAGAAATGGTCCAAACCTTGGAATTGAGCAGCGAAGGCAATCCATCCACTTCTGATTCCGTTCCGGGCTGCCCCGACGGGGCCGTTTTTTTCAGCGTCGAATTGTCTCCGTGGCTTGCAAAATATAATGTCTTCCCATCAAAGGACTCCTGTGGACTGATCCCATCGATATCTTTCGAGAGTGCAATGGCGTCTCCACCGGAGGCGGGACAGCGATAGATTCCCATCCTGCCAGGCTCATCGGATCTGAAATAGATCCACTTTCCATCGCGGGACCAGTAAGGTTGAATTACGCCGGAGATATTTGTGACCACTTTTCTGGGCTTCCCTTCGGTCACGTCGGCTACGTAAATTTCCCAGTGGTCCTGGGGGCGCGAATCAAAGGCTATCTTCTTTCCATCCGGCGACCACTGCGGACTGCCACTCTCATCATAGGGGTTTGAAATCTGGACCAGGTTGCTCCCATCATAGCCGCTGATCCATACACCGTGCCGGCCCGATCGTATGGACGCGAAGGCAATGCGCTTTCCGTCCGGAGAGTATTGAGCGTCGAACTGTGCCCGAGAAGAAGGGATGAGTTCTACCGCCGGAGCTTCCGCGTGAGACAGGTCCCTGCGCCAGAGGCTGAAGCGAACGAAAATCGAATTATAAGCAAGTTTGTCGCCTTTTGGAGAAACAGTCGGCAGCTCTGCGCCTTCGAGGGCTAGCCGCTTCACCGAACCATTCGCGACGGTAACTTCGCCGAGTTGGAAGGAGCTCGCATTCCAAAAGGAATAGATGAGTCTCTCGTCGTCAGCCGACCACGTCAACCCGTGTGGATAAGCCCGGAATGGCCCAATCATCTTCGGCTTTCCGTCCGGAAGCCGTAAGGAATATAGCCCGGCGTCGCCCTGGTACTCGGTTTGATAACACCAGTATGCGAGGTGGTCGCCGCTGTGGGAGAACGCGGGCTGAGCTGGTGCGAAGCAATCGGCAGCCTTCAGAACCCGCTGGGTCTCCAATGTGTCGGTAGAGAGGAGAGACATCATCGCATGTTCATCTCTTGGCACATTGCTGAAGGCGATCCACTTGCCGTCCGGCGACCAGCTGATAGGAGAGATTCCCCGAGTCCCAGGCATTCGGGTGGAAAGTAATTTTCGTTCAGGACCGCCAAGCGCGGCGACAACGTAGATTCCCGTGTCTGCGCCGGCCAGGCGGTGAAACGCGATCTGCGTGCCGTCGGGAGACCATGCCGGACTAATCCATTCCGAGGGATGCTGCGTCAGGCGCAGAAGAGTTTCGCTCCCGATGGCCTTCACGTACAGATCGAAGCCCTTGGCCCCACCCTTTGGATCACCATTCCAGGCGAAGGCGATTCTGGAACCATCGGGGGAAAAAGCAGGAGAAGTCTCCTCTCCTGGGAACGCCGTGAACGGCAGGACATTCATGGCCGTCTGCCCCTGCGGACGCTCCTGCCGATGCCATCGATAGAAAGCCAGGGCACCAAGAGCAAAGCCCGCTATCGCGAGACCTGCCGCGGTGATCTTTAGCCACGCTTCACGCGAGTGCGAGCGGCGATCTGGTTTGACTGCAACTATCGGCTGTACCAGTCGTTCCAACTCACCGATAAAGCGATAACCCCGCCGCGGCAGGGTCTCAACATAGCGTGGATTCTCCGCCGAATCACCCAGCACCTCGCGAATTTTGTTGATGGCGGTGTTCAGATTGTGGTCGACGTCGACGAACGTGTCGGGCCAAAGCTGCTTCTGCAACTCCTCCCGCGTCACCACTTCGCCGGGGCGTTTCAGAAGGATGGCGAGAACCTGAAAAGGCTGGCCGGTGAGTTTCAGTTTCACTCCGCCCTTGCGCACCTCTCCCGCTGGGAGGTCAACTTCGAAGGTTCCGAACCGGACTAACCGAGGGGAGTGAACAGCTTCTTCCACGGAGGTTCGCCTCAAGTGTCGCCAGTCTAGCACCGAATTGTGATCAGTGATTTTAGAGGCGTCATCAATTGTTGCTTTCAGGATTACTGCCGATCGGTTGGGACCGTGATTGCGCACGACTCCCTCCATCGACCAGAACGGTCGGCGAAGCGGGCATCGGGATAAGGATGGATAGCAGGTAACCAGCGCGTTGCCAAGTCAAGCATTCTGGTCCAGGAGATCCGGTGCTTCTGGCCGCGGCGGCGGCGAACACTGTGCCACCAGAGCACAAGTACATTGAAACAAAATGGCGGAAGCGAGTGGGGGTCGAACCCACCGGTGACACCGTCAGATGCCACCCGCCGGTTTTGAAGACCGGGACAATCACCGGATTGCATGCGCTTCCATCTATATATTTGAGCAACTTGTTATCTAAGCATAGAGCCAAGGATAGGTCCATTTCGCCCCTTGCGGGTCAAAGGGGAATGATCGCTGATTCGAACCATGATCGCATCTGGCAATGAGAGGGCATCCCGCGAGTCTTCGATGAAGCTCCCTGCAATCATCGCGGCCGTTTTGCTTGGACAGTACCGGTTGCAGCCATCATCATGCTTTCGGGTGGCGCCGCGTTGGAGCAGAGGGTCACGGTCTACTCCGAAGGACTTGAATGTAGCTGTGCCCTGGCTTGCTTGAGATCTGCGGTTTCAAAACCCTCAGTGAAGGAAGCATACACTTCTGCTAGCGGTGTATGGTCGTGGCTCCCCTGGCTCATCTCGAGACGATCGATGCTTGCCGCGGCTCTAAGCTGCCGCCATCTTGCCCCTTGTCTCTTCGCAGCATTGAGGGCTTCAGCAAAACAGGCCCTCGCCTCGGTGAGGGCCGACATTCGGGATGAACCCGTAGGAGGCGTACCTGCCTTTAGTAAGTCATGCCTTTTGAAGAATAACTCTCCCTTGAGCCGATGCAACTCGGGAACTCCATACCCTTCTCCGGTGTTTTCGGCGAGCGTTATGGCGTCTGTGATTATCGAAAGGCCCTCTTCTACTCGTCCCGTCTTACCTACTTGGTCAGCCAGCAGCCCCAAGAAGAAGGGGGACCGGAGTTTCGCGCCTGTCGCTTCGTATTCCGCCAAACCGCCCTGCATCGTCTTGATCCCATCCTGCGGTCTCCCCATTTCAGATACCGCCCAGCCGAGCTCTATCAAACCGTGTGCTCGCCAAACTGCGAAACCATATTCGTCGGCGAGTTCCAATGCCTGCTTGGCGGTCTCGTAAACCAAAGGAGCCTCGCCTTGCAATTGATGGCGCTGCGCCGCTATGTGCAAAGCAACCACCAAAGTCTGGGGATGGGCAAGCTGTCGGGCCAGTGCCAAAGCTGCCGCCAACCTCTCAGCCGACTGATCGGGGTAGCCAAGCTCCAACAGTGCCAGGGCGGCAAAGCACTCAAACATCACTTTGCTATCAAAGTTGTTGAAAATGTGGTTGCCGTGATCGTGATGTGTGGCGTAAAGTGCTGAGCCCTTTTCCAGGTGCTCGAGTGCTTCGGAGCATCGTCCTAACAAGACCAGCAACGCTCCTATGGATTGGTGTGCTTCCATTCTCAGCGCTCCGTCCCTCAGCTCTTCGGCGAGTTGCATAAGCTGATATGCAATCTCCAACGCCGGACGCAGTTCCCCACTGAACTGCTTGTAGAAATTTTGTGACCACAGCATGTAGAACAACTCTGGAGAAGGACCGTGGCGCCAGAAGAGCTCGCGCCCTGCGGCGTTGATTTTCTCTACTTCCGCCGACGCGAATCCCTTGATCGCCATCAGCGAAGCACTCAGAATCATGCGCAATTTCATTTCTTGCTTTTCATGCTCCGAAGCTTCGGGAAGAAGTCTTAGTGTCTCCAGGCCCCGCTTTGCCAGGTCAATGGCTTCATGGTGAGCTGAACGGGCCGCGGCGTTCTCTGCCGCCTGGAGAGTGTATTCAAGCGCGCGTGGCGAGTCATAGCTTTGCTCAAAGTGCATCGCCAGTTCAGCAGCAATCTCGTTCGCACGATCGCCATAAATCGCGATTCCCCGCTCGGCGATCCGCTGGTGAATTTGTGAACGTCGCATCGGAGCAATCAATCGGTAAGGTACTTCTTTGTAGAGCACATGAATAAAACGATGACGCGGGGTAACGCTCCCGTCGGGCAGTTCAACCAGCCACGCAGGCGACAAAAACTGGTGCCGTCGTGCCAATTCTTCGCAATGTTCCTCGACCCATTCCACGGTGTTCTCAAGTCCGGCGGCAATGGCCACTGACGAGCATTCCATTCCCGCCACGCTGGCAGCCTCAAGGACGGTGCGTTCGTCTGGGCTTAGTCGCTCAATTTGTTTTTGGATCAGCTCTCTGACATTGGCCGGAACGCCCCGTTCGACTTCTGACAAATCTCCGCATAGCCTCCAGCTGCCTTGTTCTAGAACGATTGCTTTTTGATCCACCAAGTACTCGACCAAATCAACCATGAAAAGCGGGGTGCCTTCCGTGCGCCGGTAAATTGTCTGCCTTAGCCTGGCAGGAAACTGATGCCCGGGAAATCTCGCATTCAGGTACTCCCCAACGACCTCTTCAGAAAGACACTCCAGTGCCACTTCGCGGCACAATCCGTGTGCTTGTAACTCCCGTTTGACACCTTTGAGAGGATGGTCAGCCACAATGACATCAACTGGACGATACGAGCCGATGACCATCAGGCGCGCGGGATCCCGACGACGTGCGAGATACGAAAGCAGGTCGAGGGTGGAGTAATCGCTCCAATGCAGATCCTCCAAGACAAGCAGCAAGGGAGTTTCTGACGACAGAATTTCAATCGCTTCGGCCATTTCGCGGAGCATCCGCTCGCGCGTTGCACCTATTGCCTGAGATTGCAAGTTGGCTCGTTCCGACTGTGGAACCAGCGAGGGCATTTGCGCTAACCAGGTTGGGGCCTGATTGCGCAACAAACTGAGCGCTTGATCTCCCCCCGGCGAGCGGCAAAGTCGCGAAAATCCATCCAGTAATGGGAGATATGCTTCCCCAGCGCCATATTGTTCAAGGCACTGTCCTCGCGCGATACGAATATTCGGAAACTCGTCAGCTGCTTGAAGGAAGGCCTGAACGAGAGTGGTTTTCCCAATTCCAGCCTCGCCTGTGACGAAAACGACCTGCCGATCTCCCGCGAGCGCGACATGCAGCCAATCCCGCATTTTGGCCAACTCTCGCTCGCGGCCGAGCACTCGGATTCCAGCTACTGAGGAGCTAGATCCAGGACTCTTAGGAGGAAGCGTCGAGACCTCCATTGTTTTGAAGGAATGCTTGGCTGGCGGCGGTTCGGAAGTCTTCCCGATAAAGCGATAACCTCGGCGGTGTGCGGTCTCAATATAGCGGGGTGAGCCAGCGTCGTCGTCCAATGCCTCTCGGAGTTGCCGGATATTGTCCTTCAAGACTGCGTCGCCGACAAACGTGCCAGGCCAGACAGTGTCCAGCACCTTTTGCTTGCTGACCAGTTGTCCAGGATTTTGGATCAAGAGTTTGAGAACGGCGAAGGCCTTTGGTCGTAGAGATATCGCCCGCGTGCCCCGCCAAAGGCATTCGTTGGTGAGGTCTAGGCGAAATTGACCGAACGCGATCTCTTTCTCGGCTTGCATTTTCAGGTAAACATCGAAAACTACGACGGGCGAATTGACTGCTTCTGCTTGGGACCTCTGGTAGGAACGAGCCACGCTCCAAATATGCAGTCAGAATTTGACGAAAAGGGCTCTCCAACCAGTCCGGCCATCAGCTACGCTTAACGCCTTTATGCCAACGGAACTGAATCAAGCAACTCTCTAGCGCTCTTGAGATCCGCAGTTTCGAAGCCTTCAGTGAACCATGAATATATCTCTGCCAGATGCATAGGGTTTTGGTTCCCCAGGATCAGATCAAGACGGTGCAGGCTCAATGCTGCCCTCAATCCCCACGACCTTGCATCTTGTCGTTTTGCGATTGCCAACGCGTCACAAAAGGACGCTCTTGCTTCAGACAGAATCGAGGCTCTGGAGAAACCTCCGGGATGCTTGCCAGCCTGTAGCAGACCGCTTTGATTCACCAATAAATCACCTCGTATCCGATGTAACTCCGCAAGCGCATAACCCTCTCCGGTTCGCACAGCGCAGGTTAAAGCCTGCGCAATCAGCTCCAGTCCCTCGTCTACTCGTTGCGCTTTATTTAATTGATCAGCCAAAGAACCCAGAAAGACCGGATACCAGATTTTTGTCCCCGTGGCCTGGTACGCTGAGAGGCCATGCTGCATCTGTTCGACCCCACGCCCGACTTCACCGAGTTCAGCGTCAGCCCAACCCAGATCAATTCTGGCGACCGACAGCCAAAGCTCCAGACCATATTCCTCAGCTATTCTCATGACTTCCAGGGCGCGCTCTTGCGCTTGTCGGGGCTCGCCTCTTAACTGATGCAGCTGCGAGACAAAGCGAGCCGCATAAGCCAAGCTCTGGGGATGAGCAAGCTGTCTCGCGAATTCCAGTCCAACCTGCATTCGCCGCATGGCAGCATCCGGGAACCCCAGAGCCCACAATGCTTTTCCAGCGGAACATTCACTGAGCACTTTGCAGTCACGACCGCTGATCAGGGTTTCGGAGAAGGGTTGGTTCACAGAATAGAGGTGCGAAGCCCGATCCACATGTTCCAGCGCATCGGAACATCTGCCGATTTCTAAAAGCGTGGACCCCCTTGCGCGGTGTGCTTCCATGATCAGTCTTGGATCCTTGAGTTCCTCCGCAAGATCCAGCACTTGATCTGCAATCTCCAAAGCACCCCGGGTATTTGCCCGGAACATACGAAACAGACCAAGGAGATACAGCCAATTGAATACTTGTGGTGACGGCTTGCTTATACGAAACAGATCTTTCCCGTCGGCATAAGCCGATTCCACCCCATCCCATGCAAAGCCTTTCGCAGCCCCGCGTGACAGTATCAGGATTATGCGTAGAGCGATCTCTTGCTGATCCCGCTCCGTACACTCAGGCAATAACTTCAGTATCGCCAATCCTCGTTCCGCAAGATCTGCAGCCTCCTGATGGGCTGACCTACGAGTAGTGTTCTCAGCCGCTTGAATCAAGAACTGTACTGCACGCTTCCAGTCGCGGCTCTCCGCAAAATGCATTGCCAGTTCCGCGGCAATCTCGCTGGCACGATCGCCGTAAATGGCTACTCCACGTTCGGCAATGCGCTGATGAATTTCCGAGCGGCGCATCGGAGGCATAGATCGGTAAGGTACATCTCTGTAGAGCACGTGAATAAAGCGATGCCGGGGAGTGATCGTCCCATCCGGCAGTTCGACCAGCCACGCGGGCGACAAAAACTGGTGCCGCTGCACCAATTTTTCACAATGTTCCTCGACCCATTCCACGGTGTTCTCGAGTCCCGCGGCAATGGCAACGGACGAACACTCCATTCCAGCTACACTTGCCGCCTCCAAGACCATTCGCTCATCAGGGTCAAGACGTTCAACCTGTTTTTCAATCAATTGCCGCAGGTTCGTTGGAATTCCTTTTTCGATAGCCGATAGCTCAACGTGCAAGTTCCAGCCGCCGTTTTCTTCGACGATCATCTTTTGATCCATCAAATATTCCACTACGTTGACCATGAAGAGCGGATTTCCTTCCGTCCGCCGGTAAATCGTCCGTCGTAAACGGTTGGGAAGCTGGTTGCCGGGAAATCTCGCGTTAAAGTATTCCGCGACCGTCTCTTCAGTTAGGTACTCCAGCGGCAGTTCGTGACAGAGCTTATGCGCTTGTAACTCGCGCTTCACACCTCTTAGAGGATGGTCCCCGACAATTACATCGACTGGGCGATAAGTGCCGATAACCATCAAGCGCGCGCGGTCCTGACGGCGTGCCAAGTACGAAATGAGATCAAGCGTGGAATAGTCGCTCCAGTGCAGATCTTCCAGGACTAACAGAAAGGGACTCTCCGAAGACAGTGTCTCGATCGCTTCAGCCATTTCACGCAGCATCCGCGCGCGCGTCGTTACCTGTGCATGGGAGTACAACAGGCTTCGCTCAGCGGGTTCAATCACCGAAGGCAGTTGAGCCAACCAACTCGGAGCATGCTGACGTAAACAGTTCAAGACCTGAGTTGCGGACGCTGAGCGGCACAGCCGCGAGAACGCATCCAAAACGGGCAGGTAGGCTTCGCCTGATCCATAGTGCTCCAGGCATTGACCGCGTGCGACGAGAAATACCGAATCACGAGCCCTCTGCTCGAGAAAAGCTTGGACCAAGGTGGTCTTTCCAATTCCAGGCTCGCCAGTAACGAAGACAGTTTGACGTTCGCCACCCATCGCCTGCTCAAGCCATCCCCGCATGGTGGCCAGCTCGGTCTGCCGGCCTAACACTTCCTGTGCCGTCGTGGCCGTGCTAGCGGCCTCGATCATGGAAGTACGTGTGGAACCTTGAATATTGGACGCTGTGCCAAATCTCTGGGCGGGCGCTGGCTCGAAGAGTTTCCCGATAAAGCGATAGCCGCGGCGATGTGCGGTCTCAATATATGCGGGCGATCCGGCATCGTCGTGCAATGCCTCTCGCAGCTGACGGATGTTGTCCTTGAGGACCGCGTCACCTACAAACGTGCCTGGCCACACAGTGTCGAGCACTTGTTGCTTTGTGAGCAGCTGTCCAGAATTGTCGATCAGCAGCTTAAGCACCGCGAAAGCTTTCGGGCGCAAAGAGATTGCGCGTGTGCCGTTCCACAGGCACTCGTTCGTAAGGTCTAGGCGAAATTGACCGAACGCGATCTCTTTTGTGGCTTGCATTTACAAGGCTGGCGTGCCGCGATTGCCTCTACATTGATGAAGCGATTGACTTTGGGGCTCCAAACAATTGTCTGTCCATCGAAGTCCCAACGCCAGGGATCTCATCCGCGACCCGAATCTCACCCGATTCGCCACTGAAACACCACTTCAACGTGACGACTTCGTTATGACTCGGTTCTCAGCCTGCGGGTATTCTCGGCTCGTGATGAAGGGATTGCAACACGCAAATGCATTCGTTATCCAGTTCCGAGGCGCCGATGAGGCGGCTGCCGAGAGGTTTTCGGGCCGAGTGGAGCACGTGGCGTCAGGACGCACCACACTCTTCCAGACCGTCGAAGAGTTGCCGCAGATCTTGTTGAAAATGCTGAGAGATGTGGCTTCAGAGAAGGAAGGGGGGGCAAATGAACTTGCGTAGGCAGGACCCGTCAGAACACCCAAACAGAACCACAAAATCAAAGGAGACGCCCGTAATGAAGAAAACTATACTGCCAGCAGCCATGGCTGTCGCCATTGCTTTGGTCGCTATGACCCCGCGTGCGAACGCGGCAGAAGGCGACAATATCACTTTCAATCTGAAAGTTTCTGCCGGAGCCGCCGCCTGCCTCAAGCCTAATGCTGGGGGACGGGTCACGGTTAGCGATCTCGGCTTGGTTCAGAACCTGCACGTAGAAACCACTAACCTGCCCCCGAATACTGAGTTCACCGTATTCCTCATCCAGGTTCCACACAGTCCTTTCGGACTGTCCTGGTATCAGGGTGACATTCGCACCAATGCCGATGGCAGGGCTGTTGGAGACTTTACCGGCATTTTCAGCAAGGAGACTTTCATTCAAGCTCCGAATGTAGCTCCTGCCCCACAGGTATTTCGCGATGATGCGGCGGCCAATCCCGCCACTCCTCCCGTTCAGATCTATCACCTAGGAATTTGGTTCGCAGATCCGAACGCCGCAGGCGCAGCTAATTGCCCCAACACGATGACGCCATTCGATGGCGACCATCAGGCTGGCATCCAGGTACTAAATACGACGAACTTCCCGGATACGCGCGGCCCGCTGTTCGCCATACAGTAGCCAGCGTTCAGCATTGGATTCCTCGAGCGGGGTGGGCACCAGACGTAAATCCCACCTCGCTCTGTTTTTACGGGGAGCTAGGAAACACGCGACTTCCACGACAGAAATGAGCTCCACGCAACGCTGTCCACACGCCAACAATACAACAACACCACCAGAACCTTATGACTTCGCAAACAGTCGCAGTTATTCTGCGATCACTTCACGGATTTCAGGTGAAGAGGTAAGCGGAGAGGAGCTATTTATGTTGGAAATCGTTTGGCGAAACCCGAACAGCCTGGTTCAAGAGAGAGTAACTCTCGACAAGACTTTGCGCCACAACTCCGAAACCGGAGAAACGGAGACTATCTATTCCAGAAGAACCGCAGTGGTTGGCGAGGGTGTTGAATTTCAGCTTGTGGTCAATGCGCGACAACCTTTGCACGCCGCATAACTGGTGTGCAATTGCGAATACTAATTCTAGAGAGAGGGAAAGGCTATGGCTTATAACAGCCCGGTGAATCTGTCAGGTGAGACTTGGGTGATGCCCAACGCGGTCAGTCCCATCGATCGAGCCAAGAATCAGAGGCCAGAACTGCTTGCGATCGCCATCACTGAGGCCGACCGCATTCCTGCGGCTTACCGCGAGCTCACCGTGTCAAGCGCGTTAAGGGAGCTCTTCGAGTCTGATGGGCTGCAGGTGGCAATTACCTTTGCCGACGGGACGAATCTCATTTCAGGATTCAGGTCCAAATCACCTTCTCATGTGATGAAAGCGCTGGCCCTACCTTTTAGCTGGGAAGAGCTCGTAGTGCGTGTCGGCTCGCTCCTTGATGATTCGCGTCCGAAGGGCGCAGTGACTCGGTTTGGCGATGTCTACATCGACTTTGCCAGCATGGAAGTGCGCCGATCATCCGGCGAACAAATCGTGCTCACGGCTCAGGAATTCAAGGCTCTCCGATTCTTTCTCTCGAACCCCGGGCGGGCGATATCGCGGGACGAATTGTTGAATCGAGCATGGGGCTATGACAATTATCCGTGCAGCCGTACCGTGGACAACCACGTTTTGAAGCTGCGCCAAAAACTGGAAGTCGAGCCCTCCCACCCCAAGCATTTTTTGACCATCCACAGTGTTGGATACAAGTTTTTGCCGTAAATCCATTTGGTTTCTCAAAACAAAAAAGGAGATGTTGCAATGAATCGAATTGTGTATCAAACGAAAGAAACGTCGGTAGGTTCGCAAGTATTTTTTCGACGTACTTTGCGTCGTGCCATCGGAACAGTCGTTCTACTGACCCTAGTTTCCGGCACCGCATTTGCCCAATATCCAGGCGGTGGTGGAACCGGCGGTACAGGGTCGTATCCAAGTTATGGGTCAAAAGGTGCAGTCATCGGTGCAGTCGCCGGCGGAGCAGCCGCTGCCGGGCTGTTGTACTGGAAATTTCACAAGCGAACCAAAATGGAAGGCTGTTTGGCGGGCAATGGAGACAAGCTTGTCAGCGGGAAAAACAATTCCATCTATAACCTCACGAACAAGCAAAGCCAGACACTCAAGCCCGGAGAGCGCGTCGAGCTTCTGGGGAAGAAGACGAAGAATTCATCCGGTGAGCCCCTATTCGAGGTGTACAAGGTGAGCAAAAACCTCGGTCAATGCACAACGACAACTGCCGAGCAGATGCGGTGATCGTTTCAGAACAATGTCAATCGGTCGCCGCGTTGCTGACCAGTACGCCAACTCCCGGTCTTAGGAGTGAAACATCGTCCTTAAGACGCGGCCTACTGTGACGCGAGGTGATTCCTAGTTGGCATTGCGGAAAGGAAACTGAGATGGCAACAACATGTATGGTGTGCGATCCGACACCAATTAGCGCACGAGAGCCAGTGCATGACGATATGGCTCTCGTCCACGCCTGCAAGAGTGGGGATGTCGGCGCATTTGAGGAACTCGTAAAACGCTACGACAGAAAGCTCTTCAGAATTGCTCGACATGTCACCCAGAACCGCGAAGACGCTCAGGATGTTGTGCAGGAAGCATTTCTAAAGGCGTTCCGGAACCTCAGCCAATTTCGAGAGGATTCGCAATTCTCAACCTGGCTCGTCCGTATCACCGTAAACCAGTCACTCATGAAGGTGCGAAAGGCACACAGAAAGAAAGAAGTATGCATCGACCAGGATCCACAGGCGGAAACGACCCAACGCGTACCCGAATTTGCTGACTGGGCACCGAATCCTGAAGAACGCTACCGTTCCTCGGAGCTGAGAGAGATTCTCAGAAAGGCGTTAAACGCACTGCACCCGACCTTGAGCCTCGTTTTTGTATTGCGAGACATAGAAGGACTCTCAACAGAGCAGACGTCGGAAGCCCTGGATCTCAGTCAGGCTGCGGTTAAGACGCGACTAATGCGGGCGCGGCTGCAGCTACGCGACCGATTGAGCCGTTACTTCGTGCGGGGGGCACGGATCGGAGTTCAAGCTCTAAATAACTGAGCCACTGACAAAACCTATCGCTTGCGTGGCACGGTTTGTAGCAATGCCGAGGAACAGCCTGCGCGAGAGTGTTGCGTTTGTATTGGCAGACTCAACTGTCCGAAACAACGTAAACAAATCAAATTTGGAGAACACAATGAATTACCGGTTTGGAAATCAATCAATAACGATCGCACGAGTCCGCGAACTGTTGGCAATCGTCCCACTACTGGCATGTGCACTCAGCACTGTCACCCGCGCTACTGCGCAACAAGTAACCTTCCCAACTACGCCTAAAGATATTACGCCGCCAGTCGGAAATACCGCATTTTTGGAGGGGCATGCGGTCGGAAGCCAAGGCTACACATGCTTGCCCTCGACCACAGGAGCCCCCTCCTGGACAGTGAATCCCCCACGTCCTGAAGCCACCCTGTTTGCGACCTTCTTCGGACAAACGGTACAGATCATTACTCATTTCGCCAGCATCAATACGCATCCGAATGACCCCACAAAGCCTGTACCACTCAGCGGAAATGCAACATGGCAGAGTTCCCTTGACACCAGCAAGGTGTGGGCGGTAGCGACGGGACACATCAACGCCGGCTCCGACGCGAGTTGCCCGAACCCGGGAGCAATTCCTTGTCTCATGTTGCAGTCGGTCGGCAATCAGGAGGGACCAAGTGGCGGCAAGCTCCTCGCCAGAACCACTTTCGTGCAACGCTTGAACACCAGAGGCGGGGCGGCTCCAACCACCGCTTGCACTGTTGGCCAGACTCAGCTTCAACCGTACACAGCTGACTATGTTTTCTTCCATCGCAGCGAATAAGCGATTTACCTGTCAAGCACAGAAGTGCGGTTGTGCACGCGAAGTCACACCTGGATCGGCGCTCTTTGCGTGCGCGGCTGCATGGGCGGCGCAAGAAAGCACTGCTCAAGAGGTTTCACATTTCGATTTTCCGGGGTTAGAAGCTCTAAGTCACTAACAGCTAGGAGGCGATTCCTGTGGTCAGTAAGATTGCGGTATGTTGCGGTTGCCTATGTTTCCTTGGAGCCTTTCTCGCTTGCAATACCTCCCGCATGCAAGTCCCGGCACCATCGGCAACTGGAGTCGGATTCCAACAGACCGGCCTAGTTGCGGACGTCGCAGGAATTGCACTCCACAGCGACCCTGGCCTGCTCAATCCATGGGGCGTCGCATTCGAACCTGGACAGCCCTTTTTCGTCGCCGACAACGTTCGCGGAACGGCAAAAGTGTTCGATCCCTCCGGTGCTCCGGCCCTTCCGCTGGTCGTAGGCATTCCACTTCCTTCCGGAAACACTCCGCCATCAAGTCCGACCGGCATCGTATTTAATCCCATTGCCCAAGATTTTCTTGTTCGTGGCACTCCCGCCCAGTTTCTCTTCTCCGCCGAGGATGGCACGATTTCGACCTGGGCTTCGATCAATGGAAGCAATCCGACATTCGCACTCCTGGCCCGCGACGACTCGGCAAGCGGAGCAGTGTACACAGGCCTTGCCATCCTGACTCCTCAGTGCTGCCGCGAGTATCTGGCGCTTGCTGAGTTCCACGCCGGCTTTGTCACTACCTATGACATCAGCTTCAATCTGCTGACTACGGCGGGCTCTTTCCAAGATCCCAATCTCCCCGCCGGCTATGCGCCTTTCAACATTCAGCAGATCGGCAGTGAAGTCTTCGTCTCGTACGCATTGCAGGACGTATCTGCAACCAATCCCCAGCTTGGCCCAGGGAACGGCATCGTGAACGTTTTTGACCAGGAAGGTACTTTCGTGCGACGTTTTGCCACCAATGGGCCCTTGAATGCGCCATGGGGAATCGCTCAGGCAAGCGCTAACTTCGGCCCTTTCAGCAATGACATCCTGATCGGCAACTTTGGCGATGGCATCATCAATGCATTCGATCCGGCGACGGGACGCTTTCTCGGCCAGATCACAGACTCAGCAGGAAACGTGATAATCAACCCCGGACTCTGGACGTTGATCTTCCGGGGGGATGGGATAGGGGGCGCAAACACTCTCTATTTCACCGCCGGCGGAAGGGGCAAGAACCATGGGCTGTTCGGCACGATTTCACCATCCAATGCATCCACCGGTTTCGCTATATCCGACTAAGTCAACTCCACTACTGCCTGAATGCTTTAGCTTTCGTGACCCATCGACGCTACGCACAAAACCATGGACCACTTGGAAGACCCGGACGATCATCGGACGGCCTGCGCTTCTGCGACGCCAGGGTAAGAAATTCGCTGCTTGCCCCGCGAGGGTCGGCCAGAGCGGGCGGTATCTTGCCGTCACAAGGTTGGAGCAAAATCCCGCGGTTCACTTCTGTTTCGCATAATCGTTGGCGCCCAAGAAATGTAGCGAAACATAGGGTTCATTTCCGACCACCCAACTATCGTGGCCGGGTTCAATGTGGAAGATATCCCCGGCTCGCATCTCGACAATTCGTCCGTCGTCCATGGCAGCGGTGGCGCAGCCTGACACAACCATGCCGACGTGCTCAACTGGACAGCTCTTTAGCCCAGCTGCCTTACCGACGTGCAACGACCACTTCCAACCGGGCTCATAGGTTGCTCGCCCGATTGTCATTCCGCCAAGCTGCAGGATCTCGAATCTGCCTTTGTCAAACGTTCTCACCTCATCTGGGGTCTCAAATCGCTTAAGGATGACTTCGCGCACGTGCCCTCCTTTGAGGTGTGGCCAAATTGGACAACTCGATAGATGGAAAAGCCGCGATTGCTCGCGGCCTTTCGTTCCTATGACCTGTGATTCAATTCCGGCTCAGTGCCGTCCGCCTCCGTGACCGCCATGGCCACCGTGGCCTCCGCCGCGACGACGGCGATGACGTCCCCCGCCTCCGCCGGGACGGCCACCACGCCCTCCGCGGTCTCCTCCGCGGTCGCCACCACGATCTCCGCCACGATCTCCGCCACGATCGCCGCCGCGATCGCCTGCCGTCGGCGCATCAATACGGTTGAAGTTCGGTTCGTCGCCTTCATCGAACTCAGCTCCGCCTTCGAGGGTCAAAGCAGGACCTGCGGCGACTGGAACTGTCTGCGCCTCGGACTCCGTCTCGCCGTCGACTGGAGCAGCAGGCGGCGTAGCGCCACCACCCATCTTTGCACGCTGCTCCTTGAGAATGGCTTTGCGGGAGAGACGAATACGGTTGCCTTCCACCGCCAGCACCTTCACCAGAACCTGGTCGCCTTCTTTGAGCTCGTCGCGAACATCCTTAATGCGGTGTTCCGCGACTTCGCTGATGTGCAGCAGGCCTTCAGTTCCAGGAATGATCTCGACAAATGCGCCGAAATCGGCAAGGCGTGTCACTTTGCCGAGGTAGGTCTTCCCCACTTCTGCCGTGGCGGTCAAATCACGGATGATCTGAATCGCCTTGTTTGCAGAAGCCTCGTCGTTGGAGGCTACATTCACTTTGCCGGTGTCCTCGACGTCGATCTTCACACCTGTCTGTTCGATGATCGAGCGAATCATTTTGCCGCCGGGCCCAATGACATCGCGAATCTTGTCGACCGGAATCTGCAAAGTGTAAATCCGCGGTGCGTATGCCGAAACCTTCTCGCGATGAGTCGAGATGACCTCATCCATCTTGCCGAGGATGAACAGCCGCCCGCGCTGCGCCTGGGCCAGGGCCTCGCGCATGATCTGCGGTGTGATGCCGCCGACCTTAATATCCATCTGAAGAGCGGTGATGCCGTCTTTGGTGCCCGCCACTTTAAAATCCATGTCGCCGTAGTGGTCTTCGGCGCCGGCAATGTCAGTCAGGATGGCGTATTGGTCGTCTTCCTTCACCAAACCCATGGCCACCCCGGCGACTGGAGCCTTGAGCGGAACACCAGCGTCCATGAGCGAGAGGGCTGCGCCGCATACAGTAGCCATCGACGAAGAACCGTTCGATTCCAAAATATCGGAAACGACGCGCATGGCATAAGGCCACTTTTCTTCGATGGGCAGCACGGCAGAAACTGCCCGTTCTGCTAAGGCGCCATGGCCGATCTCGCGCCGGCCAGCTCCACGCAGAAAACCCACTTCACCCACCGAGAATGGCGGGAAGTTGTAATGCAGCATGAAGCGCTTCTTGGCTTCGCCCTCGAATACCTCGAGACGCTGCATATCATCGCTCGTGCCTAGAGTGGTCGTCACCAGCGCCTGGGTTTCACCGCGAGTGAAAATCGCGGAACCGTGGGTGCGAGGAAGACCGCCAACCTCGATCCAGATGTCACGAATCTGATCGAAGGCGCGACCGTCGGGACGGCGCTTTTGGTTGATCACCGCCTCGCGGAAGAGCCGCTCCCGTAGAACCTCGTAGTAGGTCTTGAGCTTTGCCTGGGCCGCTTCATCTTCCTCAGGAAGCGCAGCGATAAGCCCCTTCTTCAACTCGGCCACCAGGGTGTAGCTTTCCGACTTGGGATGCTTTTGGGTGTCGAGCCGATCAGCAAGATCGGCACCGATTTTCGATTTGAGTTCGTCGTAGTAGGCCTGATCGAACTCAGGTGAGGCAACCTGACGCTTCGGCTTTCCCGCCTTCTCGCGAAGTTCGTTGATGCCGGCACAGATCTTCTTGATTTCCGCGTGGCCGAATTCGATGGCGTCGACCACCGTCTCTTCTCTCACTTCTTTCGCGCCCGATTCGATCATCACAATGCCTTCGGACGTGCCGACGACCATGATGTTCAGCAAGCTGTCGCGCATCTCGCTGTAGGTCGGATTGATGATGAACTGGCCATCGATCAAGCCGACGCGAACGGCCCCGACCGGGCCGTTGAACGGAATATCGGAAATGGTAAGCGCGGCGGAAGCGCCATTGATGGCACAAACATCGGGATCGTTCTCGGTGTCAGCCGAGAGGACGAACGCGATGACCTGCGTCTCATTGCGGAAGCCTTCTGGAAACAGCGGCCGAATCGGACGATCGATTTGGCGGCTGGTGAGAATTTCGCGCTCGCTCGGCCGGCCTTCGCGCTTGATGAAGCCGCCAGGGATGCGGCCACCGGCGTAGGTGTATTCGCGGTAGTCAACCGTCAGCGGGAAGAAGTCGATGCCCTCGCGGGGTTCGGCATTCGCCGTGGCTGTGGCTAGAACGACATTGTCGCCCATGCGAACAACAGTTGAGCCGTGGGCCTGCTTGGCCAATTTTCCAGTTTCAAAAGAGATCCGCTTACCGCCTGCGAGATCGATCGAGATTTCTTGTTTCATGATTTGTCCTTGAGGAGGAGGGGCAGGTAGAACCAGCAGTGAGCATCGAGCGGCCAGCTACGAGCAATCACCTGGAACATGCGATTAGCAATGGAGTTAGCTGTGCGGTTGCACACAGCTCGCTGCTCGCTGCTCACCGCTGAACACCAGAGAGAATGGAATTCCACTTACCTCAGATACACTACAGCGCTGTCCCGAAAGCATGGAACAAACAGCCCAAAGAGAAAAGCCCCCTACTTGCGGAGGCCGAGTCTCTGAACAACCGTCTTGTAGCGCTCGGAATCGTATTTTTTGAGGTAGTCGAGCAAGCGACGACGCTTGCTGACCAGCATAAGAAGACCGCGGCGTGAACCATGGTCTTTCTGGTGCGACTTGAAGTGCTCCGTCAGTTGACCAATGCGTTCGCTCAACAGAGCGATTTGGACTTCTGGACTGCCC
>Ga0157374_10000660_pt1 | contig 30313 bp, 30 predicted proteins | sample M25metaG_FD_115308 | JGI IMG/M metagenome (GOLD analysis project Ga0157374, IMG submission 115308) | Miscanthus rhizosphere microbial communities from Kellogg Biological Station, Michigan, USA - M2-5 metaG | ecosystem: Host-associated > Plants > Roots > Rhizosphere > Soil | place: USA: Michigan...
GCTCTTCGTACATCACCCTTGCTGCAATAGGTTACAAGGATTCCGCCTTGTTCGAGCATTTCAAACATCTTATCAAAGATTTCTTTTGTCCATAATTCAGGCTGGACGTTTGGAGCAAAAGCGTCGAAGTAGATCAGTTCGAAAGCCTGCCTGCGCCGCAAGGAGTCCTTGGGACCGGACAACCAGGTTTCAGGAGTTTCAAAATCTAATAGGTTGGCTGCTGATTTCTTAAAGGTAAACTTGTGTGTAAGCTTTATGGTTTTTTCCCATTCACAATGGTGCAATTGTTCAAATACCATTTGAAGGTCTTGACGACCCAATTGTGTGCAGTAATTCAATGACCCGATCTGTTTATTGTCGAGCGGAAATTGTTCAATGGCTTCATAGTGAATAGCTCTTTCCAGCTTTTCTGCCTCGATCATTGTAAGTAATGCATTTAATCCGGTCCCAAAACCCATTTCAAAAATGTTCACTATAGTTTTTTTGGCCGGATTGAGGCTTCTTAATCCTGCTTCAATAAAGACGTGTTTCGATTCCTGGACGGCTCCATGAATGGAATGATAAGTGACATTTGACTCCGGCAACAAGATAGTGTGTGAGCCGTCGCTCGTCAAAATTAGTTTTCTCTGCATCAAACAAAATTCTAAATTTATTTCCTCATAAATATTTTAACATAAACTGGGGACTTGATAATGGAATACGTAGCGCATCTTTCCAAAGATCAGCAATTGAAAAAGCTTATTCAGCAGCATGGCATCTTGCAATTAAAGAAGCAAAAGAATCTTTATTTATATCTCTGTTACTCTATCATGAGCCAGCAGCTTTCTACTAAGGTGGCATCTGTTATCCGGAAACGATTCACTGATCTGTATGGTGGTGAACCGACAGCCGCTCAAATTGTGGAAACTCCTTTTGAAAAATTGCGGACGCTTGGATTGAGTAATGCCAAAGTAAATTATGTGCAGAATGTTGCCAGGTTTGAAATAGAAAAAGGAATGAGTCATCAAAAACTTTCCAGGATGACTAATGAGGAAGTAATTGAATATTTGACCCAGATAAAAGGAGTTGGGCGATGGACAACAGAAATGCTACTGATGTTTGCGCTTTGCCGGGAAGATGTTTTTGCCGTTGATGACCTTGGACTGCAACAGGCCGTAATTAAATTATATGATCTAAAGCACCGGAAGAAAAAGATCATGCTTAACAGGATTTCAAAAATATCCGAACAATGGAGCCCTTACCGGACGTATGCTTCCTTGTATTTATGGAAATGGAAAGACAATCCTCCCATTGTGATCAAAAAAAAGAACGGCAGGGCTAAATAGAAGTTCAATTATTTTTTTCGAGGTTTTTTACAGATAAATTCAAAAGTTGTTCGCCGTCTTTTACGGATTGTACCAATAATAGCAAGAACTCCTTATCCATTTTTTTCCCTGCTGAAGTTTGAAAGAAACTTATGAGTTCGTCAATTTCATTTTCAGTAAATGTTCTTCTGTAAATATTGATAATGCTGTTTTCAAGCAGTTTACTTGTTTTCCCAGTTGTGATGTCTTCTATCAATTTCTTGTAGAATTCCTTTGAATGAACAGTGTCTTTTTGTTGCTCATCCATGATCTTTAATTTTAAGATCGCGCTCACACTGAGACCATTTTTTTCATCTAAAAGCCTCTTTATTTTTTGTGTAAATGCGTCGTTGGGAACAGAGACCGTATCCATTTTTAAAATATTAGCCGTGTCAAGCGCCTTCAATTTTAAAATAAAAGCACTGTCAAGTTGTGAAAAGGATAAAAAAGGGATCAATAATGCAGTCAATAAAACAATGAGTTTCATATAATATTTTGTTGAACGAGGAGATGCTTTTTACTGTCTTCCAGGATCACTTGTTTTCTCGGGTCCACAAGGAACCATAATAGAGAACCGGTGAGTAGTACACCCGCAAGGACAAAAACCGGGACACTGAAATTATTTGCAAGATCAGCGATCTTGCCAAATGAAACGGATAAAAGAAATCCTCCCATCTGCCCAAAGAAATTCATGATGCCGGCTACCGTTCCTGCGTTACTTCCGCCAATGTCAACACAGGTAGCGAAGGACACTATACCGTTCGCAGCAAAAAAAAGATGACCGACTATAAGCGTAATAGCCACGAGGGTGTTATTTGAGATCAGGCATGCAATAAGTAAGCATATACATGAACCTCCCTGGGCAAGTACGCCAAAAACCCTCCTCCCAAATACCAACCCCTTCTTTTTGACCAGCCAATCACTAACAATGCCCACTGACAATACGACAACCACCCCGGTGATAAATACAAAGAAGCTTGTTATTTTCATCTGGTTCTCTGAAAAGTGTTTTCCTTCCTGCAGATATACGGGCATCCAGGCAAGAAAAAAATAGTTTCCCCACTGTGAACATAGAAAGGCGATGGCAAGTATGAGCAGGTTGCGATTCCGTAATGCCGATCTCCAATTCAGGCTATGACGCGTCTGAAATCTGCGGTTCTCTTCAATGTATTTTTGTTCCTTTTCTGCAACGCCCTTCTTTTCCGACGGATTATTCCTGAACCATAAAAAACACACAAGAACCCACGCTAATCCGATCAAGCCATTTACAAAAAAAGTTGTCCGCCAACCATAAGCGATGGCAATAGGAATAACGATCAATGGAGCAATGGCAGCACCAACGTTGAGGCCAAGAAATACCGATGAAAGACCTCTTGCAGTTTCTGACTTTGGGAACCAATGGGAAATAACTCCGCAACTATTTGGAAAGGCACCGGCTTCGCCCATTCCAAAAAGAAATCGAACAAGGATTAGTGTAAAAAGACCAGTTGTTAGGCCAGTTAGAGCCGTGAATAAAGACCACCACAATACGATCCGCATCAGGACCCTTCGCTGACCGATCCGGTCGCCCAGTGCACCGGCAGGAATTTCGCATAATGCATAGGCAAGTGAAAAGGCAGCAAGCACCCAACCGAATTTTTCATTATTTAAATTGAATTCAGATTTTATTCTTACACCTACAACCGAAATGCAAACCCTATCCAGGTAAGTTATCAGGATCAAAAAGAACAGAAAGATTAGAATGCGATAACGATATGGAAATTTCTGGCCCATAATAAAATCTGTTGGGGTTGCACAGAGCACGGACGAAGAGTCTATTTTTCTATTTTTTATTCCCCGGAGTTTTTATTACTCCTGTTTTATAAAAAGTTATTGTTTGTTCCAGGATGGTGTTGATCAGCTCAATGGGCAGATCTTTATCTGGATCAAACAGCATGATCTTCATTCTTGAACGCTTTTCACTGATCAGGGCAGGATGATTAAAGCGCTTTCCCTCGACAATTCCCAGGTAAGGTTGGCTGTATTTTTTATGGATCCACAGATAGCAAAATATTTTTCCTCCAAAGCAAAAAATGGCACACCATATTTCCATACGTTCACAATCTCCTTGTCCTGGGATAAAATGATCGCTCTCAAGGCAAGAAAGCAACTTCTTATTGGTTCGCTTTGTTGAAGATAAAAATTATCCAGCTCTGTCATTTATTATTATCAGGCTGAGGTTTCGAGATGCCAAAAACTTATCTTTCTTCTTGTTTTAAACCCTAAATTTTCGTACAGTGTTATTGCGACAAAATTTTTTTCTGCCACATGTAAATAAGGGACTTTGTTTTCATCGAAGATCTTGTTGGCTGTGTGAGCGATCAATTGCTTAGCAAAACCTTTCCCTGCGTAAGATGGATGCGTAACAACGGCACTTACTTCGGTGAAGTCATTCATCTTCATCCTTTCACCTGCGACTGCCACCAGTTTTCGCTCACTAACGATACCGAAATAATCACCCATCAGGTTTGTTTTCTTTTTAAAATAGCCGGGCTGCACTTCATTTACCAGGTTTGACAAAGCATCGGCGGAGCCAACATCCAATTTTATTATTTCCTCTTTAAAAATTGCCTCAATTTTTTTGTCCAGGACCATTTGCAGGCAAACGAGCTCTTTCTTTAAGGAAACTTTTTTTGAGAAGACAGGTTTTTTGCCCACAAGAAAAAAATCGTTTATCAATTTCGAATATTCATCGATTTGCAATGCAACATTGTTGGTTGTAATAAATCCTCCAAAGGGGCAATATTCGGGATCGTAAAACTTAATACCAGGATAACTCATCGCAAAATCATCATGCGTTTCTGATAAAGAATACCAAACGGGATTGTCTAATTTTTTCAAATCCCATTTCATTCATAGAACAATTTTCTCAAACTTATTCAGATATTCTTCTCCGATCCATGCACCGAGGCCCGGTGTTTCGGGAACCTTTACTACTCCATTCTCATGGTAGGTCATTCCGCCGCTTACGGGGTCTTCGGTAAACATCAATGGGGTATCAAAATCATAATACATGATATTATCACTACAAAGTGAAAGATGCGCAAAAGCCGTCATTCCCAGTTTTGATTCGGTAAACCCTCCCATTTGCATTTTCATTTTTGCCTTTTCTGCAAGCGCAATGATTTTTAATGCATCATAGATACCTCCCGATTTCCCAAGCTTTATATTGATCATGTCGCAGGCTTTCAGCCCGATCAATCTTTTTGCGTCGTAGTGGTTACAACAACTTTCGTCAGCCATGATGGGTATCGGGCTTTTCTTTTTTACTTTTCGGAGACGCATAAAATCCCAACGCGGAATGGGTTCTTCACAATACTGGATGTTATATCGATCTAATTCATTTAAAATAGCAATGGCTGTTTTTACATCCCAACCCTGGTTGGCATCAATGCGGATAGGAATCTCGTAACCGATGGCTTCCCGAATACGATTGATCCGCTCTGCATCTCTGTCCTTGCTTTGCCCCAATTTCACTTTGATAACAGGAAACCCCTGTTGTTTGTATTTTGCTGCGTCATCAGCCATTTTTTGGGCTGCATTGAGGCTTACGGTATAATCCGTCTCAATCGTTTTATTGTAAGTCCCTCCTAAAAATTTATAAAGGGGTAGTCCTGCGTGCTGGGATGCAATATCGTAAAGGGCCATGTCGAACGCACTCTTGATACTGCTATTGCCGTAAATGACCTTGTCCATTGACTGGATGCAATCTTTTATGTCCAGCGCATTTTTGCCCTTTAATGTTTTGGCAAAGTATTGACCTACTATGAAACAAGTGTCAATGCTTTCACCATTGATGTGCATGTAAGGGCTGCACTCGCCGTAACCCGTGTGGTCATCCGTTTTGATGACCACAATAATGCTCTCTGCATTATACTCGGCGCCCAGGGAAATAATAAAAGGCTCCTTTAATGGGATGATTAATTTGTATATGCCCACACTTTTGACCAGTTCTTTTCTTTTTGCCATTATTAATTTTTCGATATTAAAAAAGTATTCTTATTCCCAGGCCCAACATACCAACAAGGGGCGCATTATCATTTACAAAAAGATATTTACTGGGATAGTCTGAAGTTGGTATCCACACCTTTCCATTAAAATACAAAAAGACATCGCCACTTAAGGGGATCTCCCAACCAAGTCCAAGGTCAAGTGTAAGCCTTTTAAAATGCCCTTCGCCATTAACCGGTTGTTCCGGCACATTATATAAAGTCGTATCGATTGGGGTTGAGTATACATTGTGAACAATGCCAAACATCAGCCCAAATCCTGTTATGCTATACAGGTTCCAACCACCTTCTGCATCAGTGCTGCCGGCAAAATAATGTTTGAATCCGAGGGAGACCTGCCGAATACGAAGCTGCGCATTATTGGTAAAAGAAATTTGCTGAGGTGATGTAGTAGCTGCTTTTGCAGTCGCCGATAATGGATTTGTAAAATTTCCATTTGAAGAATAACTCAGCGAGGCATAGGCGCCTCCTTTGTTGGTAAAATGCCAATCGACCAGGATGTCCTGGCCAATAGCCCAGAATCGCTGATCTTCTTTGAAGCTTCGCAGAACCAAAAGATTTGTCGAGCCACTGATCCTGATTTGCGAAAAAGCAGTTAGTGATAATGCGTAGGCAACGGGTAATAATATTAGTTTGGTTTTTTTCAACTGTATTGATTACAATGTTAAGTTAATTGATGGAAACTGTCAAAGCCACAAACGACAAAGCCACCCACGTCCTGAGCGTGAATGGCTTTTATAAAATTTAGTGGATGACTATTTCACAATTTTCAACTCTTTGATTACTGTTTGATCTCCTCCCACTTTATCAATTGTCCAAAGTACCGCGCGAATGTCAACGCAAATAGTACGGTTGAGGTCTTTGTCATAAGCGATTTTGTGGCTCAGTGCCTCGTAGTTTCCATCAAAGGCAAGCCCGAGTAACTCACCTTTTGAATTGACCACGGGCGAACCGGAATTCCCCCCGGTTATATCGTTGTTAGTGATAAATGCCACAACAAGATCATTCTTACCCTTATCGATATACTGGCCGAAATCTTTTTTCTTCATCATTTCCAGGACCTTTGGATAGATGTCGAACTCATAGTCTTCGGGAATATATTTTTCAAGGAATCCTTTTGATGTAGTTACGCAGTCATAATGAACAGCATCCCTGGGGTTGTAGCCTTTTACCGTTCCATAACTTACTCTCATTGTGAACGTGGCATCGGGATACATTTTCTTTGCCTTTACTGTGTCCTTTTGCATAATGCCTTTTAAATACAACCTGCCAAGCTCATTGTTCTTTGCGTTGAATTGCTGGAAATAAGGCGAATACTTGTTGTTATAATTTTTTGTAAATGTGCTGGCAAAATTAAAGGCGGGATCCTGTTGAAGTTTATTGGCATCGGGATGAGCGGTAAAATCGTTCCATCTTGTATCGTCGAAGATCATTGTCTTGCTAAAGACATCAGCCGCGAATTTTTTGTAGGTGGCCTCATCTTTCAAATCACCGTATTGATTTCTCAATTCATTATAAAAGCCTGTGGGATGCTGATCCTGGGGAACGTCTTCATAATACATTTTTGTGACGGTTGCCAGTATATTCTGATCGGAGGTCTTGTTTTCTTCTGTCAGGAATTCTTTCCTGTAGCTATTAGCCATATCAAGCGCCTTCTTCACGTCACCCGCTGACGAACCAGTGCCCACCAATGCTTTTTCCACTTGAAGGAGACTGCCTGCAAACATGATCAGTGGAGAACCATAGATACCCTCATTCATATACATTCTATTCTTCGAATAGGGCCGCCAATCATCATATGCCTTTGACCAATCAGTAAAAATGTTTTCGTATTCCTGTTTGCCTTTTGCCCATCCCGCGAATTGTTCTTCTGCTTTTTTCTTTTGTCCGTAAACATCATACTTAAGAAGCTGTTTGGTTTCCCCGTCGAAGAATTTCCAATAATTGGCGATGCTGGCATAAGAAGAAGCTAACTGCAATTTGATGGCCGGATCTTTTTTCATTTCGGCAAACATGTATTTTAAACGCATGTCGCGCAGTTTGACCAAGGTTGGGTTGTCAATTTCAATCTTTTGTTTGACGCCATACGAGGGTTCATAGCGGTTTGTTGAACCAGGGTAACCATAGATCATCGCGTAGTCGCCCTCTTTCACCCCTTTTATAGAAATGGGAAGGAACCATTTCGGTTTGAGCGGAATATTTCCTTCAGCGTATTTTGCCGGTTTGCCATTTTTGTCTGAATACACACGAAAAACGGCAAAGTCAATGGTGTGGCGTGGCCACTCCCAGTTGTCAGTGTCGCCTCCAAACTTGCCAAGGTTCTCCGGGGGAGCTACAACCAACCTGACATCTTTATAACGCTGATAGATAAAAACAAGAAACTGGTTCCCCTTGAACAATGGGCTTATTCTTGCTTCAATACTTTGTGCCGTATCAGAAAGCCTGCTATTGATACTCATGATCACCTTTTGCTGACGTTGTACTCTTTCCATCCCTGACAATCCCTGCAGTGAGTCCATGACTTCTTTTGTTACGTCATCGATCCGCAAAAGAAACTGCACCGTTAAACCGTCAGCAGGTATTTCTTCTCCCCTCGATTTTGAATAAAAACCGTCGCGCAGGTAGTTATGATCAACCGTGCTTGCTGAAGCAATCACTTCATAGCCACAGTGATGATTAGTGAAAACCAACCCTTCGGGGCTGACTATTTCCCCGGTACAACCACCGCCAAAAATGACGATCGCATCTTTTAGTGAAGGTTTGTTAATGCTGTAAAGTTGTTCCTTCGTCAATTTCAATCCCCGTTTCACCATGTCATTGTAAACCTGTTGGCCAAGCAACAATGGCAGCCACATCCCCTCATCAGCGAATGATTTAAAGAAAAGAACGAACACAAAAATAATTGTGATGAATAGTTTTCTCATGATTGTGTGATTTGTAAGTCTGACAAACGTACTTTAATTTTTGCAATTGACATGTGATATTGTCCTAATGGATACTGACTGCATTGTCAAACTAAGAATGATTTTAGTAAAAAGAAGTTGCTTTCACTAAGTAAAAAATATTCTAAACAAAAGCAAAGGACACCTGAAGCAAGATAAAACACCCCTCAATAAATTGGACGGCAAAAACTGCACGATAAGGAAATTCACTTATAGATTCTTGTGGCGTATCAATGTGGGGGTTCTTCATTTAGAACTTTCCACAAAAGATCTTTGAGTTCAGAAATGTTTTTATTAGTCGCTGACGAGATAAAAATATGGGGCAGGTCATGGGGTAATTCCTTTTCAATGGCTGACATTAATTCATCGTCCAGAAGGTCGGATTTACTGATTGCGATTACGAATTGCTTATGGAGCAGCTCGGGATTATATTTTTCTAATTCTTTGACTAGTATCTCAAATTCCTTTTTATGATCTTTGCTGTCGGCAGGAATTAAAAATAGCAGAACCGGATTGCGTTCAATATGCCGCAGAAAACGGTGTCCTAGACCTTTGCCTTCTGCAGCTCCTTCAATAATTCCCGGCAGGTCAGCAATGCAAAAACTTTTTCCATCGCGGTACTCGACTATACCAAGGTTGGGCGTGATTGTGGTGAAAGCATAATCAGCTATTTTCGGTTTCGCAGCCGTCATTACGGAGAGCAATGTTGATTTGCCTGCATTGGGAAAGCCCACTAATCCAACATCGGCCAATACCTTTAGTTCTAAGACCTTCCATCCTTCAACGCCCGGCAGCCCAGGTTGTGCATATTCGGGAGCCTGGTTAGTGGCAGTTTTAAAATTTGTGTTGCCCAATCCGCCCTTTCCACCTTCCAGCCAAATCGTCTCTTCCCCATCATTTAATATCTCCGCTTCTTTTTTCCCCGTCTCCTCGTCAAGCGCAATGGTGCCAAGCGGAACTTCAATGATTATGTCTTTGCCATCCCGGCCGGTTTTATTGTTACTGCCGCCGCCTTCACCATTTTCAGCTAGTATGTTTTTATAGTATCGCAGATGTAGAAGCGTCCATAGATTTTTATTTCCCTTTAAAATAAGATGAGCTCCTCTTCCTCCATTTCCTCCATCCGGTCCCCCGAAGGCCGTCATTTTATTCCGGAGAAAATGTTTACTGCCAGCGCCCCCATGCCCGGTTCTGCAAAAAATTCTTATCTGGTCGACAAAATTGCTTTTCTCCACAAAAACTTTTAGCGGCAAAAGTAAGCTAACGATGATTATCAATTTATCATCGGAGCCTATGGACTTCCTCAGCAAGCTTTTGGCAAAGTTTTTTCGGCATATCTTATTCTAGTGTACGCTTCGGTATCCTCCAAATAAATTTCATATGATAAAAGGACTAAAAAAACTTTATGGCAGCGAGCCAGCCTGCAGAAAAAGATCAGATAGTGATCATTTGAAATTTGTGATACACAAAAAGGAGGATGAGTATTTAAAATTTGATTTTACCTTGGAATTGAATGGCAGTAAGAGCTGGGCCGTTCCCGATGTGCCTTCTATGGATCCCATGGAGCGGCGATTTGCACTGGAGGATGAGGTTGAATTTGAGAGAGTCCTTGTTGAAAACTCAGAAGAAAGCCACGACGATGAGATAATACAGGCGTGGGATAAAGGCAACTATATTCCGATTGACGATAAGGGAAAAATATTGTCGGAGTATGAAGCGCTCAAATGCTTGCAGGACGGCGTGCTAAAATTCTTTTTGCAAGGCAAAAAATTGATGGGAGAATTTGTTTTGATGAAAAATGGGATCAACGATTGGTTGTTGATGAAACGTCATGATGAATTTGCTTTATATAGCTAGCCATAGTTAATCAACGCGGGATTTTTTCTAACCTGTAGAATATCTTCTACACTTCCCTGTTGAAGCCATTTTATTATCTGCAGATACCAATAAATTTTTATTACGCGAACTGAGGTGCAAAACAAAAAGCATCGGCCTTACGGGGTCAATGCTTTTGCGATTCAGTTAAGATTGCTCTTTACTGGACCACTAACTTTTGAGTAAAGATCGCTTTACTGTTAATATCGGACAATTTTACGAGATAAATGCCCTGTGCAGTGTTCTTTTTAAGATTAATAGTTTGCACCTGGATTTCGTTGAGAATATTAATTTTTTGAGCCATGATCAGTTTGCCACTCACGTCGGTCAATTCAATTGTATAATTTCCGGGGGTTAGTTTATTAAACTGAAGCTTGAATTGATTACTTCCTACATCTACCGGGTTTGGATAGATTTGCACTGCACTTGAAGGAATTAATGGCGGCTGTTCGATAAGGGCAAAATCAGTTGGCCGGTTGGTAGCTAAAAAGTTGCTATTCGCAAGATCAGAGGTAAGATAAATTCCTTTTGGCGCATTATAAGCAGTCGAGGTCCATGATTTCGGATCGACCAGGTACCATCCTTTTGCATAGGTCTGGCTTCCTGCTAACAATCTTCCATCATCTGTAACAGCCACTCCGTTGATCGTAAAGCCTTGAGGCAATCCTTTAATAGGCCCCAGCCATTTAGCCACCTTGGTGTCTATATTGATCTTGAAAACACTATTATTAGCTGAGATCAGATACAGATTGCCGGCGTCATCAGCTACCATATCACCTCCCCAACTACTGCAGCGGTTATGTATTGAGATCCCAGTATTGCCTGGATCATCCACAAGGGCACCCAGTTGCTCGATCTTGAATTTTTTACCGGTACTGAACCTGACAAAATTGTTTGCGTCATTAGTTACAGCATAGCCATAGCCGTCGGGAGCGATCACCATACGGGAAACAACTCTTCCATCGTCCTTGTTTGTGTTTCCTTGCCCGGTAAACGATTGATCGGTTACATAATAAAGCTTCATCGTCTCGAGGTCGATATAGCGAAGCTGGTCGATGAACATGGGTGTAAAGTAAAGGCGATTGTTCTTTCTGTCATATGCGATAGCTGCAACGCCGGTATTAAATGGAAGAGAAGCATTGCCGTTGCCATTGTTTGCCGGGATCAGTTTTTTCGTTTGAGCGTCATAAGCCACCTGCTTAATATTTACGCCATCCAGTAATGCGTCGCTGTAGACACCTGTTTGCAGATTAAGTTTTCGCAACACGGTCCAATTGGCTGTATTCTGATTGGCATCCGTAATCGCGAATGCAAAGCGGTCCTGGGCAAAAACAGACATGGTTAAAAGAGTGATTCCTGAAGAAAGAAGAACAGAGTAGAATTTTTTTCTCATACACACAGTGTTTTGTTTTCTATTGGGACATTTAAGTTACAAAGATTTCAGGGTTTAGTCGAATTCTTTTTGATAAGAATTTAGAAATTTTGCGTTCGCATCGCCTGCTAAATTTGTATTCAATTAAAACAAGTATTATGAAGTGGCTCATCGTAATTTTACTCTTCATTCTTCTTCGCTCTCAAACGTGTAAAAAGGCAGGCGCAAAACTCCCTCCGTGCATTGTGGACAAAATTGAAGCTATTCAACAGCAACCCAAATACAACCCGCCGGCTACTGTTTATCGCTACCTCTATGCAGGGAGCTATGTCTATCTGTTTAGTTCGAATTGCTGCGATCAGTATAATTATTTGTACGACAGGGATTGCAATATAATTTGTGCGCCGAGTGGCGGAATTACAGGAAAAGGCGACAGCCGGTGCTCAAATTTTAAACAAATGGCTACAGATGAGACTTTAGTTTGGAAGGATGAACGGTAACACTAAGGTTTCGGATTTTCAGCCTTTATTTTATTCCAGGTATCATATAAGCTTTCCTGTTGTGGCCGGTCTTTTGGAATTTCGTGTAGCGGTTTACATGGTTTGAAAGATTCAAACATCTCTTTGGGTAATTCCTGGTAAAGTTTTGTTCCCTGGGTTTTCCAGGCAATCATTTCGTCGCTGACCTGTTTAATGATCTTTGCAGGATTGCCAACGACCAAACTCCTTGGAGGTATTTTTTCTGATTCTTTTATAAAACTCGATGCCCCGACGATACTTTCATCACCTAGCTCCACATTGTCCATTACAACGCTGTTCATTCCCACCAAACAATTTCTGCCGATCATCGCTCCGTGAACGATGGCCCCGTGACCAATATGAGCGGATTCTTTCAACAAAACAGTGACACCCGGGAACATGTGGATGACACAATTTTCCTGGACATTACAACCATCTTCGACAATGATGGCACCCCAATCGCCACGAAGTGCTGCGCCGGGGCCGATGTAACAATTTTTCCCGATGACAACATTTCCTGTAACGGCAGCCTGTGGGTGGACGAACGATGATTCATGAACAACCGGGACAAACTCTTTGAATGAATAAAACATAATTATTTTTTCAAAACTCAAAGGTGGCTAAAAGAAATAAACTTTTATTCATACTTGTAAACAGAAATACTATTTATGTTGTTATTATGGTCTGTTGCTAAAAATGGATTCCAAGGCATTATTATTGCGGCGAGTCACTTTTTTTCGCCGGAGAAATTTATTCAAATCAAAAATTACTACTATGAAGTACAGAGATCTCGGCAATACGGGAGAAAAATTATCGGCTATCGGGTTAGGCTGTATGGGAATGAGCTTTGCTTACGGTCCTCGCAATGATGAGGAATCTATAGCTACTCTTAACAAGGCAATTGAGCTGGGAATTAATTTCTGGGATACTGCAGACATGTATGGCTTTGGTCACAACGAAGAACTGATCTCAAAGGTTCTTGTTCCCAATCGCAAGAAAATTTTCATTGCTACAAAATTTGGATTCAGGTTAAAAGAAGACAAAACGGGCACTTATGTTGACGCATCACCTGCATATATCAAAGAAGCAGTCGAAAGGAGTTTAAAAAGATTGAAGATCGATACGATCGATCTGTATTATTCTCACCGTGTAGACCCGAAAATACCCGTTGAGGAAACGGTCGGAGCAATGGCGGAGTTGGTAAAAGAGGGCAAAATCCGGTATATCGGCTTATCCGAAGCCTCGGCGAGATCAATTCGAAGAGCGAGTGCCGTCCATCCGATTGCGGCATTGCAAAGTGAATATTCCGTGTTAACCAGAGATGCGGAGGGTGAGATACTAGACACAGTTCGCGATCTCGACATTGCGTTTATACCATACAGTCCTCTGGCACGGGGGCTTGTCACCGGCACCGTAGAAGATAGAGAGCAACTGGCTCAGGACGATTTCAGAAGAACTCTGCCTCGGTTTGATGATGAGCACTGGAAAAATAATAAGCAGTTAGTCGATGAATTTGCGGAGTTTGCCCATTCAAAAAATTCAACGCCGGCACAGATTGCATTGGCCTGGGTACTTACACAGGGTGACGACATGATTCCCATCCCCGGCACCAAACACCGGAAATATCTGGAGGAGAATGCGGCGGCCGCTGATATTGAACTCACGCCAGATGATCTTGACGAAATTGAGAACATTGTACACAACCATCCGAATGTTGGTAACCGCTATAGCGAAGGTTCAATGAGGCTGGTGAATCAATAATATCTGGTCTCAAGCTTGAGTAATCCCTGCCAGCAGGCAAGTTGTCCGTAGTCCTACCAGAATGCAGGGTCAGTCCCTGGCCGAGCGTGCCGGTAGGCAGATGGGGAACGCTTTTTTAGCCCAGAAGGAATTCCCATCGGATAATTCTGTGCTATTTTTCAAACCAAATTCTTTCCTGTTCTGAAGCAGGTTCCTTTGAACAGGGCAACCTGCTCATTTTTTTGATTGGTGACGTGAATCAAATAGACTCCTGTACTTCTTCCATTATGGATTTCCTCTGTCTCGGCGGTCAGCACATCACCGACGTTTACTGCCTTTGTAAAAGTGATCGTGACATCCAAAGCAACAGAGAGGTTATTCCTGTTGTTGCAGGCAAAGGCAAAGGCGCTGTCGGCCAGAGAAAAGGGAAGGCCACCATGGACTATCCCAAATCCATTTACCATTTCTTCGCGGATGGTCATTTTTATTTTACTATATCCTTCTTTTACTTCCAACACTTCAACTCCCATCCACTGGCTGAAAAAATCGTTGTCCATCATGTGAGAAACGACAGAACCAGGATTTACAGGATTCATACGATTTGAAGGAATTATAGGGTTGAGATATTGTTGTTGATTAATCTTTTAAATTGAAGGCTTGGCGAACCAAAATTTATTAATAAGCCAATTTCTATTCCGCCTGCTTCCAAATAATTTTTTGATTGAGCCAGATTCGTATCAGTGAGCTCTGAGACTGCTTTAATTTCTACGGGAATTATTTTTTCAACAAGGAAATCGGCTCTTCTCAGACCGATCTGCTCTCCTTTATAGAAAATTTTAATTTCGTATTCATTGCCGAATGAAACATTTTGCAATTTGAATTCCTTTTCTAATGCTCTATGATAAATATATTCCTGGAAACCCGGACCAAGTCTTCTATGCACTTCCATTGCACAGCCGATAACTTTATGTGTTGTTTCTTCGTATCTCATAAATAATCTTTTTAAATCATGAGAATCCCGGTTCTTTTATTTTCCTTTAAAGTTCGCGATTCTTTTTTCCATGAAGGCCTTTACACCTTCCTTGTAATCTTCAGTTTGCGCTGCTTTCATTTGGAAGATATCTTCTTGCTTTAACTGTTCTTCAAAGGTGGCTGACATAGAGGAATTCAACACCCGTTTTGTATAAGCTAATCCCTTTGTTGGCATTTGCGAAAGATACTTTGCGATATTCATTGCATTTTCTGCAAAAGTTTCATCCGGGAAAAATTTATAGATCATTCCCAACTGTCCCGCTTCCTCCGCCAAAACTTTTTCGCCCAGCATCATCAATGCGGATGCTTTTTGCCAGCCGATCAATCTAGGTAAAATATATGTGCCACTACTGTCTGGTATCAAACCAATTTTGGAAAAAGCCTGGATAAAGGAAGCAGATCTTGCTGCTACAACTATATCGCAGCACAGGGCGATATTAGCACCTGCGCCAGCAGCAACTCCATTGACCGCCGCCACGACAGGTTTTTCCAGCTGACGAATTCGTTGCACGATTGGATTATAGTGTTCAGATAGTATTCTGTCAAATCCCCTGGCATCCGGTTCGGTTACTTCCGCAAGATCCTGTCCGGCTGAAAATCCTTTTCCAGCCCCGGTTATATAAACACACCTCACTGCGTCGCTTTTACACTCGTCCAGTTTCTCCTGCAACAGCAACGCCATCTCACGATTGAAAGCGTTCAACTTGTCAGGGCGGTTGAGAGTAATAATTCCAATGGCGTCCTTTATTTCAAAAAGAATAGAAGACATGATTCACTTTTGTTGACAAAGTAAGTAAAGACTTATGATTTAAAACAATCACTATTCCCTAAGTGACATATCGTAGTACACATAACCCTTCAACTGGTAAGAAGATATCATTGTTTGCGCGGTAAGAACTTGTTTAATACCAGGAACGAGATCTTCCAATTCAAGATTAAAAAAGGTCATAGCCTGGCCGCATACCATCATTTTTACTCCATAATTCTGGAGCTCTTTTATCAATGGAATATTAGGATTATCGACTCCATATTTCTTTTTATATTTTTCATTTGTGAGGAAACAATACAAAGCGGAAGCGTGAGTTATTACCACAACACTTATGTTGTTTCTCGGAATGCCATTCGCTTCATGCAAATTTATTTGGCGTGCTACTTCACTTAAACCTATGTTGACCTCTGTTTTCGCAGCAGAATCCTGCCCTTTCAGTGCAAACCCCGTTAACTCAATTAGCAATTTGTATTGCATGTTGGGATCAGGCATTTCATCGATTGGTTGTACTGGAACGACCGCAGCCCATTTGGCACTTTTAATGGCCGGAAATGTGGACCGGTATTGAGCCCCGATTAAAACAGAGGTCAGGGGGATGATTTTCTTATCAAAATTGTAATGAAGGAAATTCTCACAAAGCGATCTGCTATCTTCTAAACTAATGCTGTCCTTATTGTCCTTACGTAATTTTTCTTTTGATGCCGCCAGTTCTGTGCTATCATCTTTTATCCATGAGCTATCTGCCCAAGCAGCACGAACTTTCTTTCGGAATGATAATTGATTGAATGCTTCCGTGTATTCTTTTGCGAAGACCTTGTCAAAAGAGCCCTTTTGTTTCTTTTCGGCCACCCTTGCCAGTGAGTAACTTCTCTGGTAGATGCCATAAGCGTTGTCATTATCAATTTTTCGAATCGAATCTACAAGGTCTATCGCTTTTTCATAATTCTCAGTCAGTAAATAAAGGGGTATCGAGTTGCTAAAATACTGCCTCTTATTTTCTTCATGATAAACCGCCAACACCTGAGCTGCGAGCTTAGGAATCGCCTTGCTCAGACTCGTTGAATCGGAATAATAGGTTGCAGGAAAATAAAATTTTTGATTCTCCGCTGCAGAATCCTTTGGCGGGGTAGCTTTTGGTTGTGAAAAAGCGGATAATACCACTCTCGAAACGATAAAAGTGGTTAAGAAGAATTTTCTCATGTTGGTTGTATTAGTGGAAAAAATGGTGTAAACTTTAGAACGCTCGGAGTACCTTCCAATCGTGTTTGTAATGAAAATAGTGTTTTCCGCGGATCTAGCAATATGCTAATGGCATTTGAAATAATCAAATGGTTCCCTGCAGTTATCGCAAACGTATAATGCTTTACAAGCAGTAGAACCAAATTCGCTCACACGATGAGTATGCCATGAATTACAGTGAGGACACTGGATAACTTCTTCTGCAAAAAGTTTTTCATTGCAAACCTGTTGTTTGGGAGTAGGTGGTGCAATGCCAAAATCTTTTAATTTTTGTTTGCCCGCTTCACTCATCCAATCAGTTGTCCAGGCTGGAGAGAGTATTTGAGTGATCTTTACATTTTTAAAACCAATGGTCGCCAGCGTAAAGCGGATATTCATTGCAATAACATCCATGGCAGGGCAACCAGAATATGTAGGAGTGATGACAACTTCTATTTCATCTTCATTGTGTAAAACCACGTCTCTCACAATTCCCAGGTCAATTACATTTAATACAGGTACCTCCGGATCAAATACTTCTTCCAGAAGCTTATATACAGATTCTTTATTTACCTGATCTTTCGTCATGTGTCACCATTCACTATTTGGATAGGCTCTCTGCATAAATTGCAAGTCGGCCAGAATATTACTTAAATGTTCCGTATGATCCCCGTTTTTTCCTCCTTTTCTTACTGAAATTTCGTCGGGATAACGCAGGGTTGCTTCAATAAAAACCTCTTTCACTTTTTCTTCCCATTTTAGCTTTAGCGAAGAAGGATCAATTCCTAAACCTTCTTCTGCTGCGCGTTGCTCATAAAGTGCTGGTTCAAATAACTCACTAGTGTACTGCCATAATTCATCAATAGCATTTAGCATGCGCTGATGGCTTTCCTCTGTTCCATCGCCAAGTCTAATTATCCACTCACTGCTCCAGCGTAAGTGATAGGTAACCTCTTTCAATGATTTTTCCGCGATCGCCGCTAGCTGACGATCTTTACTTTCTTGTAGTTTTTCATATAAAAGATATTGATAAACGCTAAGGAGGAATTGACGCAAAATCGTTTTCGCCCAGTCACCATTAGGTTGTTCAGCTAATAAACAATTTTTGAATTCATGTCGGTCTCTCAAATAAGCAAGCGTGTCTTCTGAAGCCTGCTTTTTTCCCTGTGATGACTCATTTATTAAATGAGCCGCATATTGATAAAAATTTCTTGCCTGGCCAATGAGATCAAGCGCAAGATTGGTGATTGCAATGTCCTGTTCCAGGACCGGCCCGTGACCACACCACTCACTGTTGCGGTGACCGAGGATCAGGGCATTGTCTGCCAGGTGACTCGTGTAATCGATTAGATAGTTTGAATTCAATTTAAAAAAATGGTCAATGTTAAATTTTCAATCCCAACGCTCAATTTGCTCTCAATGAACATTGAACATTGAGTATTGAGCATTGATCGTTTTACATATGCTTCACTTCGTCTGGCAGATCATAAAACGTTGGATGGCGATATACTTTATCTTCCGCAGGTTCATAAAAATTTTCTGCATCATCAGGGTTAGATGCGTGGACGTACTTCGATTCAACCACCCAAATACTTATTCCTTCCATTCTTCTTGTATAAACATCTCTTGCGTTTTCAATTGCCATTTGTGCATCAGTTGCGTGCAGGCTGCCTACATGCTTATGATCCAATCCCTGTTTGCTGCGGATGAAAATTTCCCAAAGAGGCCAATCGGAGGCGGTCCCCTCCAAACCTCCCTCCGCAGGAGAGGCCTCATTGCCTCCTTTGTTATCCTCCGGAATGTCTCCGTAATAATTTTTTCTTTGTTGGAAGTTCATTCTATTATTGATAATAATTAAAGAATCAAGCAGCTTTCGGCTTTGCTGCTTTCTTGTCTGCATAGGCTTCCGCTGCTTCGCGAACCCATTTGCCTTCATCCCAGGCTTTTCTTCTTGCATCCAGTCGTTCTTTGTTACAGGGTCCATTTCCTTTAACCACATTCCAGAATTCTTCCCAATTGATCTCGCCGAAATCATAATGAATTCTTTTTTTATTCCATTTCAATTCCGGGTCTGGCAATGTCATCCCTAAAACTTTTGCTTGTTCGGCGATCATGTCTACAAAATTTTGGCGCAACTCATCATTGCTTTTTCTTTTTATTTTCCATTTCATACTTTGATCACTATGGGTAGATTCGCTGTCGTGAGGACCAAACATCATTAACGATGGCCACCACCAGCGATTGATCGCGTCCTGGCACATTTCCTTTTGCTCTTTTGTTCCTCTTGAAAGCACCAGTAAAATTTCAAAACCCTGGCGTTGATGAAAACTTTCTTCTTTGCAAATTCGGACCATCGCACGAGCGTATGGGCCGTAAGACGTTCGCGTAAGCATCACCTGGTTAAGTATAGCCGCACCATCAACTAACCAACCAATAGCCCCGATATCCGCCCATGTCAGCGTGGGATAATTAAAAATCGAAGAATATTTCGCTTTTCCGCTATGCAGGTCATTAATTGTTTGTTCTCTTGTTATCCCTAAGGTTTCTGTTGCTGAGTATAGGTACAAGCCGTGGCCTGCCTCGTCCTGAACTTTGGCAAGTAGTATTGCCTTACGTTTCAAAGAAGGCGCCCGGGTGATCCAGTTGCCTTCCGGCAACATGCCAACAATTTCGCTATGAGCATGCTGGCTGATCTGCCTGATGAGCGTCTGACGGTATTTCTCAGGCATCCAATCCTTTGGTTCGATCTTTATTTCACCTTCTATTTTTTCCTGGAATTTTTCGGTTTCCTGTTGGACCATAATTGGGTTTTCAACTACAAATTTACGAACTAATGCCAGAGCCTTATACGGGCCACCATTTCGGTCAGTTCGGTTCGCTTTTCAAGTAATCGTTGGAGCAATGTAACCTGATTCATTGCTCTTATATAATTATGGCCGGCGTAGGCGGCACCGTAATATTTATCATTATTAAGGTGATCTGTAAGAAACCGAAGCGCCTGCATATAAGTCATAAACATACCGGAATAAACAAAATGATCGATCTCCGACTGGCTGAGCTCTTTTCCCATTTCTTCCAGGTATCCCCTGGCTATCGCATAAAAAAAGTTTTCACGGATGCTGATCTTGTCAAAATCTTTTTCTTCCTCGCTGACCGGAGAAAGATAAGTCCGCATCATGTCTCCAACATCACTGATAAAATATCCCGGCATCACCGTATCAAGGTCTATTACACAAATTCCTTTTTCATTTTTATCAAAAAGTACATTATTGATCTTTGTATCATGATGAGTTACCCTCAATTTAAATTCTTTGTCTGAAATGATCTGTTGGTAAATTGACAAAATGCCCTTGTGCGAATAGAGATAATCAATTGTTTTCTTGGCCTCAGCAACCCTTGTTGAATTGCCTGAGCGAACCGCTTCTTCAAATTGAGAATATCGAAAGGAAAGGTTATGAAAATCAGGAAGTGTTATTTTCAAATCTTCAACCGGGAAATTGTTGAGGACGCGCGTGAATGATCCAAATTGCCTGGCCGCTTCAAATGCTTGCTGAGGTGTTTGAGCAATATTATGGGTGTGGGAATCTTTTACAAACGGAAAAAGCCTGAAAAAGCCCTCACCTGGAATATGCACTATGCTTTCCTTCCTTTTTGTTTTTAATGGGGCTACAAAAAAATATTCCGGGTGGTTTTTTTCAAGCCATGATGAGATCCTTGTAATATTATCCGCAATGAATGAGGGTTCTTTAAAAACTTCGTGGTTGATCCTTTGAAGTATGTATTCTTTCGACCGGTCCTCAATCTTCCAGGTATTGTGGATCAGCCCACTGCCGAATGATTGAATAGTCGCCGTATCCTTTATGCTATATAATGGCAAAACTTTCTCTAACATATGCCGAACTCAAGTTTAAACTTCAACAAATTAAAGAAACAATTCCATGAATGAATATGCAATCGTTTGCAACAAGATTTCTTCACACTCCCGGGTAACCTGGCGAGATTCGGAGCCTAGTGGGAATATGAATAGTCTACGAATAAAATCGGCTCACAGATTTCATTCCTGCCTGCCGACAGGCAGGAATCGGCACAGAAAAAATCTGTGTCAATTTGAGACATCTGCGAGATCCATTCCGTGCAAGGGCATAATACCTTGCCACAGAATAACAGAAACACAGAGAATCTCTGTGCTTCCGTGTCTTAATCGCATCAGTACATCTGTGAGACTTAATTCAAAGGATTGTATATTTATTTTCATGAAGAATTTAATTAGTGGTTTATTTTTCCTGTTGGCTTGTCAGTATTTGGTTGCCGCTGATAGCTTAATAGTAAACTCTCCCGATAAAAAGATCAATGTTACTGTTCACTATAAAAGCCAATTAAGCTACTCCATAGAATATCTTGGCAAGCCCATCTTGCTTCACTCAGTAATTGATCTGCAACTACAAAACGGAGAGAAACTTTCCGATGACCTGCATGTAACTAAAAGAGCTGTTCGATCTTTCGACGAAAAGATCATTTCACCTGTTCCGGAAAAAAGAAAAGAAATTCCTAATGTTTACCATGAACTGTTGCTTCAGTTCAAAGGACCGTTTTCTCTTTTATTAAGAGTGTATAATGATGGTGTTGCCTACCGCATAGTTACCCGTTTCAAAGATTCCGTCATCATTAAAAACGAGATTGCAGAGTTCAATTTCCCAGAACATAAAAAGGTCTTGTTGCCTCTGTTTGAGCCAAGGGATGGAGATCCGTTTATTACAAGCTTTGAAGAGTTATATCAGTTAAAGCAAATGGATAGCCTGACTGAAAAGGCGATGGCGTTTTCGCCGGTGTTGGTGGGGGAAGGTGATGAAATAAAAGTCGCCGTCACAGAATCCAATCTTGAGGATTATCCCGGGATGTTTTTAAGAGGGACAAGTCGAAATGCATTGCAGGGTGTTTTTGCTCCTTATCCATTGGAAGAAAAAATCACGAAAGGAGAATTTCCCCAAGCTCTTGTAGCAAAGCGAGCAGATTATATCGCAAAGACGAGCGGCACGCGAAATTTTCCGTGGAGGGTCTTAATGATAGCAGCAAACGACAAAGAGCTGCCTTCCAATGATATTGTGTACAGGCTGGCTTCACCGTCGAAGCTAAATGATGTTTCCTGGATACACCCGGGCAAGTGCACTGACGAATGGATCATCGGCATCAATTTATTCAATGTTCCTTTTAAAACGGGAGTCAACACGGCATCGTATAAATATTATATTGATTTCGCGAAGAAATTTGGGTTCGACCGCATCATGATGGATGCAGGATGGAGCAGCTACACGAACCTTTTTGACATAAATCCGTCCATAAACATGGATACTATCACTGCCTATGCAAAAAGTAAGGGTATACGCATCAGTATGTGGACCCTTTGCTCAACATTAGACAAACAATTAGATAGTGCCTTGGCTCAATTCAACAAGTGGGGTGTTGATTTCATTATGACTGATTTTATGGACAGGGATGACCAGCCAATGGTGAACTTTTATCAGCGCATAGCAAGGGCCTGTGCCGATCATAAGATCATGATCATGTATCATGGAGCCTTTCCGCCAAAAGGATTCAATCGTACCTGGCCCAACGCGATTACGCGTGAAAGTGTGTTGGGTTCCGAATACAATATCTGGAGTGATAAACCGACACCGGAGCACGATGTTACTCTTCCATTTACACGCATGCTTTCAGGGTCGTTGGATTATGAACCGGGTATTTTAGATAATGCTACTAAAGAGCAGTTCAGGCCGATCAATCAAAAGGTGATGAGCCAGGGAACTCGTTGTCACCAACTGGCCATGTTTGTTGTGTATGATAGTCCCATGCAAATTTTTTCAGGGAATCCGTCACAAGGATATATGGAGCCTCACTTCATGGAATTATTGGGAGGCCTGCCAACGACGTGGGATGAAACGAAAATTTTAGAAGCAAAGGTTTCTGACTATATCATAACTGCAAGAAAAAAAGGCGAAGACTGGTATATAGCGGGAATGACCGACTGGACGCCGCGCGAATTCAACTTGCAATTCGATTTTTTAGGCGATGGAATTTATAAAGCTGAATTATGCACCGATGGGGTGAATGCAGGAACTTATCCTTCGGATTATCTCATACAAACATTCGACCTGGAGAATACAAAACTACTTACAATTAAAATGGCCCAGGGCGGAGGGTTTTTGTTGAAACTGGTGAAGAATTAAAATCATTCGAGTCACGATCTAAATACCGGCGACCGTTTTTCATGGCATCTTCGTTGCGTCGCAATCCTTTCGTCTGCAGTACATATGGCAGCCGATTTATACACTTTCATTTTTGCCACCAAGGGTCAACTTAACTTATTTTACCCCACGGTGTGGGCCCCTCCCCCTCCTTCCAACCAGCCGTTTTGGTGTAATCCACCAATAGAGGCTCATCCCTGTTGCCAGGGTTGCTTTATTCCCTATCGTCGATCAGTTATGTGGTATGGTTCTCATGGGATACAAGCTCTGTCAGGATATCCGGCCTGCAACGTCAAACAAGAGTTTGTAAATATCGTTATTCGAGAAGTGTAGGCTACGGGAAAAAGGACGTAATAAAGAAAGAAAAAAAGGAAAAATTTTGATGAAAATCCTGCCTTACTTCTGTTGATCAAAATACAAAGCAGCGGCACCCAGCAAGCCGCTATTCTCTAACTCCGAGACTTCGATCCGTAAATTTCTTACTGCATTTTGAAAGACAAAGCTCTGAATGGACTGCCATAAAGTTTTTTGGAAAAAGGGATATGCATGTCGTACAGATCCGCCCAGGATAATTAATTCTACATCCAGTGCGTACAAAATTGTTTTGATCGCGTTCCCTAAATGAACTCCCATTTCTTCATACATTCCTATTGCCTCTTTATTGCCTTCCTTTGCTTTTTTGAAAACGATCTCGCCATCGGTGTGATAAATATTTTGGAAGAACTGACCACTGGCATAATATTCAACATATTTATCAAGATAATCGATCATTCCAAATTCACCCGCTCCGCCGTTTCTGCCTGCATATAATTTTTTATGAATGATAATCCCGCTGCCAAGACCTGTTCCAATTGTCAAACCGATCATCGAATCCGAGCCCTTCCCTTTACCAAAATAAAATTCACCCAGTGCAAAACAGTTTGCATCATTATTAATGAACACGGGTAAATGATAACGATCGCGGAGCAATTGACCCAGCGGCACTTGTTTCCATGAAGGAATGTTTACCACATCATAAACAATACCTTGTTCCGTGTCAACGAGACCGGGCACACCGATTCCAATTGCTTTTACAGAAGGTCCAACCAGTCTGTCTACAAGAGAAAATAATTCCTTTAACACTTCATCAACGGAACCAGACGCACTTACTTTTTGAGAAAAGATAGAAGATAAATTGTTTTCTGAAACAAGTCCGCCGCGTATGTTCGTCCCTCCAAGATCAATTCCAATGGTTTGATTATTCAAGGTGCAATTATTTTTGATGCTGCATCTGAATCCAGGTAAATTTTCAATGCAGGGTGATTACGTAATAGTGTGGCCGGGACGTCCGCCGAAACTTTTCCCTCGACCATCTCATGGGCGATTTCGGCTTTATGTGTTCCGCTGATCACCACAATAAGATTATCTGCTTCCATCAACGTGGCCATTCCGAGCGTGATGCCCTTTGCAAGTTCTTTTTCCTCCTTAAAATACTTCTGGCCTACCGTCTTGGTTAATGGATGCAGATCGATGACGTGTGAACGGGTGTCAACGGACACGCCCGGTTCATTCATACCTACGTGGCCGTTCATTCCAAGGCCAAGTACTGCTACATCAATTCCACCTTGCTCATGGATAAATTTTTCGATCCGCTCGCACTCTGCGTCAAGATCGTTTGCCCGTCCGTCAAAAAAACAAATCCTGTCCTCTGGTATTTGTAAAGGGTTCAGCAGCTCCAGGTCCAAATGATGGCGGCAGCTTCCCTGGTCGATCCCATTCATACCGACCCATTCATCCAGCCCGAGAAAGAGCCAATTGTCAATATTGAGCTGTTTTTTGCGCACCCGATCAACGATGTCCTTATACAAACCTTCTGGGCTGTGACCAGAAGCTGCACAAATAACGGGTCGTCTACGTGACTGCATAAGCTGGATGACAGTTTCTGCCGCCTGTTTCGACATTGTCTCGTATGTTTCACTGACAAAAAGTTTCATTGAAAACAATTTTTAATTATTTCAACCAAAGGTCAATTGGTCTTTCAACTTTTGGGGCAAAGGGCAGACTGATCTTTTTTCCCTCACCAGCAGATGCATAAGCAGCGTAGATAATTTCCAACACAGCTCTTCCATCTTCACCCGTTACCAGGGGTTGTTTATTTTGCTGTACACATTCGATAAAATGCTTCAATTCGTGTGGATATCCCTGGTTAAAGGCTTCTTCAAATACGGTGAAACTCCAGCCTACAGTTGTATCAGCTTTTTCCATAGCATAGCCATAGCCATGTTTGCTGTAAGTGATCGCTGAATTACCCATAAAAAGATCCGCGTACATTACACCTCCTGTACCATGCACTTCGCAGCGATCATCCATTCCACCATGTTTTGCCCAGCTGTCTTCCGCGATCGCGGTCACTCCATTTTCAAATTCAATAATAACAATTGAATTGTCCTCCCCTTTTGTGCGCTCATTGTGGAGCACGGTTGCGAGACTTGCATACACGGATTTGGCTTTTGCATTGTTGAGCATCCAGCGGAACCAGCCAAGGGCATGACATCCCATATCCATTATCACGCCTCCACCGGAAAACTTTATATCATAGAACCAATCAGTATGTGGCCCGGAATGTTTTTCAGATTGTTTGAGCATGTACACTTTACCAATGGCTCCCTCATTCACCATCTGCCTGACTCTTTCATATTTTGGAGCGAAACAAAGTTCTTCGGCGTACATCAATTTCACTCCTGCTTTTTTGCATGCAGCGATCATTGCATCCGCTTCTTCCAGTGTAACCGCAAGAGGTTTTTCAATAATAATATGTTTGCCTGCAGCAGCTGCCGCTAATGCAGCCTCAGCATGTAAATAGTTGGGTAAACATATATCGACCACTTCACATCCTGACTCATTGATGGCCTTATCAATGTCATCATACCATTTTGGAATTTTATATTTTTTAGCAAAAGCTTTTGCTTTATCTATCTTTCGCGCGTATACACCTACTATTTCCGCTTCCGGAACGAAGCGGTGATAACTTTCCATATGAATATCCGTTATAAAGCCTGCGCCGAGGATGGCAACCTTTGTCCTTTGCATAGTGTAAAAATGAAAGCGAAAATAAAAATATATCCTGTCAAACTTACTTCGTCTATTTTATATCAAAATCAATAACTACCCTTTCTGTTTTTGGATGGGATTGACAAGTCAGGATATAACCCTGTTCGATTTCCTCATGTTCCAATCCCCAGTGAACGTCCATATCCACTTCACCCTCGACCAATTTTGCTTTGCACGTGCAGCACACACCTCCTTTGCAGGAAAATGGAAGATCAGCACCTTGTTTCAGCGCCGCATCTAAGATTGGTTCAGCGTTAAATCCAAGATCAAAATCAAATGTAATTCCATCAAGCTTCACAGAGATCTTACTTAAAGGTCCCTCCTCGCGGGTTTTAGATTTTGGAATTTGGATTTTGGAATTTGGATTTTCGCCAGGTGTAGTAAATAGTTCAAAATGAATTTTCGATCTTTCGATCGCGACTTCTAAGAAATCCCGGACACAAAAGATCATTTCTTCTGGACCACATATAAAAAATTCATCCGTGTTCTTATAATTGATCAACTTACTTAATTCACTCAACTTGTTCGTATCAATTCTTCCACTGTTAATCGGAGCATCTGTTCGTTCGCGACTTAAAATATGAATAATACGAAACCGATCAATAAATTTATCTTTTAATCCTTCGAGTTCTTCTTTAAAAATGATAGAATTTTTATTGCGGTTGCCATATACTAAAGTGAATTGACTTTTTGGCTCTGTTCTCAGTGTCGTTTTAATAATCGATATCACCGGTGTAATACCACTGCCTGCAGCAAATGCCACATAATTTTTTTTTTGCTGCGGGTCGAGATGAGTATAAAATTTCCCCACGGGCGGCATTACTTCCAGCACATCTCCTTTTTTTAGTTGTTCATTGGCAAAGCCTGAAAACAAACCACCTTCCTGTTTTTTGATGGCAACCCGCCATTCGTTATCCAGCGGCGAACCACAAATGGAGTACGTTCTTCGCACCTCTTCGCCGTTGAGAAGTGTCCGCATAGTAAGACTCTGTCCTTGTTTAAATTCAAAATCTTTTTTTATTTCTTCAGGGAGATCAAACAGCACAGAAACACACTCGGGGGTTTCTCTTCTTACCTCTTTTACTGAAAGCTTGTGAAAATGTATTGACATGAGCTTAATTAATAATTAATAATGATTAATTATTAATTGATTTAGGATTGCAATCCGGTAATTAAATGAGTTACCATATTATCTTCCATCTGCTGGGGAGATATTTTTTTTTGACTGCGGTGCCAAAACTCAAGGCCGCGAACTGCAGAAAGGATGGTTAGTACAGCTACATAAGGAATAACTGGTTTCATCTCTTTGTTTTTTATCCCCTCGTCAACGATCGCTTCCAGCCGCTGCACATAATTACGGCGGAGGTTAATAAAATTAGCGAGGTGAGGTTCAGAAAGATGGATCCATTCATGCGTCATCACGTGGTATTCTTCAAATCGGTTTAGCATCATTTGAACATGAAAGCGGATGATCTCTTCAATTTTTTTCAATGATGATTTTCCTTCTGCATCCACTTCATCCAATTGGAGATTGCACTCGGCCGCTGCATGAAAAATGATCTCCTGCAAAATTTCCGATTTTGATTTAATGTGGTTGTACAGGCTGGCTGCCTCGATCCCCACGGTCTCTGCAAGGTCGCGCATAGAGGAAGCAGCAAAACCTTTGTCCTTGAACATGGTTGCCGCCCTGATTAAGATAACTTCTCTCTTTGAAGATTTGCGACGCAGTGGCTGAGCCATGCTCAAAGATAATGAATAGTGAATAGGGAATAATGGGATCAGGTAATTGAGAAATTGGGGAGTTTCTGATGTCGGATGCTTTGAATTTATCGATTACTGTCTATTTTCGCCCCGTTTTTTGAATAACTCGTCTAAATATTAATAAAATGTCTTTGATCGTTGTAGGTACTATGGCGTTTGACGCAATTGAAACTCCGTTTGGCAAAATTGATCGGATTGTGGGAGGATCTGCTACCTACGTAGCGTATGCTGCCAGCAATTTTATTCAACCTATTAACCAGGTTTCAATTATTGGCCACGATTTTCCCCAGGAAGAAATAGCGGAACTGAAGAGCCGGGGTGTGGTAATGGAAGGAGTTGAAGTTATAAAAAATAAAAAGTCATTTTTCTGGAGTGGACGTTATCACGAGGATATGAATAGCCGTGATACGCTGGTAACCGACCTGAATGTTCTTGCAGATTTTGACCCGACGTTGCCCGATAGTTACCTCGATTCAGAATTTGTTATGCTTGGCAATTTGCAACCCAAGGTGCAGATGAATATTATAAAACAACTGAAGAACTCCAAACTGATTGTTATGGATACAATGAATTTCTGGATGGAATCAGCGATGCCGGAATTAGAAAAAGTATTGAAAAAAATAGATGTATTATTAATAAATGATGCCGAGGCAAGACAACTAAGCGGGCAATATTCTCTCGTCAAGGCATCAAAAACGATATTAGGAATGGGCCCAAAATTTTTGATTGTTAAAAAAGGCGAACATGGCGCTTTGCTTTTTCACGCAGATAAAGTTTTCTTTGCCCCTGCTCTTCCGCTGGAAGAAGTATTTGATCCGACCGGTGCCGGCGATACATTTGCAGGCGGTTTTATGGGCCACCTGGCAAGAACAAAGGATATATCATTTGAAAACATGAAGACAGCTATTATTGTTGGCAGCGCGATGGCAAGCTTCTGTGTTGAAAAATTTGGTCCAACCAGGCTGAAAGAAATCTCAAAAGAAGACATAGACAAAAGACTTCAACAGTTTCGTGAGTTGGTGAATTTTGATATAGAGATCAGGTAACATTTTATAGAAGAGTTTGTCAATTTTTTTTCATGACAACATCTTTCTTACAATCATTCTTGTTTTTATTGGTTGGTATTGCTGTTATCATCTTATTCACCGCCAAATACCGAATCCACGCTTTTTTTGCTTTACTAGTCGCTTGTTTTATTGTCGGAATTGGAGTTCAATTACCATTCATTTCAATTCTTACCGCCATTAAAGAGGGATTTGGCCGCATCATGCAATCTCTCGGATTTATCATTGTGCTGGGCACCACATTGGGAGTGCTACTTGAACATAGCGGATCAACGAGAGTAATGGCAAATTTTATAATCAAACAAACAGGAGAAAGGAAATCGCCATTAGCGATGAGTATTGCCGGGTTCATAGTAGGCTTGCCGGTCTTTTGCGACTCTGGCTACATTGTAATGAGCGGATTGAATCAATCGCTGGCGAAGCGAACAGGGATATCTGTTGTGGCTATGGCGATTTCACTGGCCACGGGCTTATATTCTGTTCACTGCCTGGTCCCTCCCCACCCGGGTGCAACGGCAGCAGCTGCTACAATTGGTGTCGATCTTGGAAAATTAATCCTGGTGGGCATAGCCGTGGCTATACCAGCAATGATTATTGGTCACCTATGGGCTCGTTATGCAGGAAAAAAATTACAACATGTAGCTGCGAGCAGTGAGCACATCGATCACGGACCTGCACCACCAGTTATCATGGCTTTTCTTCCAGTTATCGTTCCAATTATTCTTATTACTCTTAATTCTTTTTTTGTTCTTGAAAAGAACGGCAATTCTTTTTTACAGAAAATATTTTCGGTTTTGGGCGAACCCGTCGTTGCCCTAGCCGTCGGGATCATATTAGTGTTCGGTAATTTTTATAAGTTGACAAAACAGCACGTAGGTAAATTACTTCAGGAAAGTGCAGAAAAAGCGGGAGGAATTTTGGTTATTATTGGCGCAGGAGGCGCCTTTGGTGCCGTGCTGGCGGCAGCCAGGATCGGTGAACAATTTAGTGAAGCGATCGATTTGCAAGCCATGGGCATCTTTTTTCCCTTCTTACTTACATTCATTTTAAAAACTGCCCAGGGTTCTTCTACTGTTGCCATCATTACAGCCTCCTCGATCGTTTTACCATTGTTGCCGGCCTTGGGCTTGGACTCAGAAAAAGGAAAATTGCTTTCAGTGTTATCAATGGGAGCCGGTTCCATGATGATCTCTCATGCAAATGATGCCTATTTCTGGGTGATATCAAAATTTTCAGGTTTGGAAATGAAAACGATGTTGAAGACATATTCAGTAGCCACCATCCTGATGGGATCAGTA
>Ga0157374_10000663_pt1 | contig 30246 bp, 22 predicted proteins | sample M25metaG_FD_115308 | JGI IMG/M metagenome (GOLD analysis project Ga0157374, IMG submission 115308) | Miscanthus rhizosphere microbial communities from Kellogg Biological Station, Michigan, USA - M2-5 metaG | ecosystem: Host-associated > Plants > Roots > Rhizosphere > Soil | place: USA: Michigan...
AGCAAGGAGCGCAACGACGCGGGGGCCGCATTTGGGGGCAACCCCGTTGAATTTAATATTATTGGCCGCTGAGTTTCTTTGGGGCCCATTGCGTCGTTGTTCGTCGCTTGCTTGGAATAACCACGCAGCGCTCCTCTTGCCTAGCACTGCACCCCAAAGAAACTCAGCGATACCGTACATTAAGTCGAAATCCGCTCTAAGCCTCTTCCGAAGCAGAAGAGCCCATAGTTATTCCGGTTTGCTCGTTTTTTTAAATGGATTGAGCTCCGGCGCATCGTTCGGTTGAATAAATCTCAGCAAAGGGCGAATGAACTGATTCAGCATGGGTTGTCTGTGGCGCACCCAAACATGCATTGGTTCCGGTTCGCAACCGAGTCTTGCTTTAGGTTCGAGCGCCGTGCGGCCAAATGATACTTGGCGGCAACCAAATGCAATAGCCTGTTCCAACGATGCATGCAATAAACGAAGATAAATCGGTATGCCCGTTTGCGCCACATCGCGGTCAAAACCAATGTGATAGGCAAATGCGGTATCGCCATCTTTCAATGTGGCGATGAAACCAATTAATTTATTTTGTCTACGCACGCCATGGATTACCAATTTATCGCCGGCGGTTTCTGCTAATGCCGTCCAATATTCCGGGCGCAAAGTGAACGGGCGTAAATCGGCATTACTATGCACTTGAAGATAAAGATCCTGCAGCGTTTTTGCATGCTCACGAATGTCGCTTAGCACCACCAGTTCGCATCCCGCTTCGTCAAAAGGCTTGAATATTTGTTGTTTAACCGCGCTGCGATATTTTGAGGTAAGACCGGCAAGATAGTCGGCATGAGTGCGCCATTTAGGATCTAACGTCAATACCATATTTGGTTCGGTCTCAACCGCCGTATAGCTTAACTTGCCGAGTAATGCGCTCTGCGTTTTTACTGTCTCGGGAATATCTTTGATCAGTACGATATCGGGCTGACCGGAAAGTTTTTCTGCGCGTCGAATCCGATAAAGCGTTTCCGCCACGCCGTGCCATATTGTCGCGTCTGCGTTCGGTGCGAAGCACACCGCATGCATTCCATAGGTCAGCAAGTTTCCGCAAACCAATACTCGCTGTGCAATTTTCTCAGTGATGCGCGATGGTGCATCCGTTAACTGGCCGAACTGCGCGGCGCTGATTCGTACTATTTGCATGCAGACTGCAGCGACCGGCCCGTCGCTATTGCCGATCAATGCATAGCGCAATTCGAGATTTTCAGGACATACGGATTCAAGCATTTTTAGATACTCGGACGAAAAGAAAAAACTTTGTCCACGAGTAACGTTGTCCCAATCCGTCATATTCAGGTAGCGAAGATTATCGGCAAATGCAAAACTAAAACCGGTTGCATTGCGGACTTGTTTGCGTTCTTTTAACCGATTTACTATTTTGGCGGTGAGCTGTTTCATTATTTGTTAACGCCTTTTAGCGATCTGTAGTGTCGTAATTCAGATTCGAACCATTGTTTACTTGGTTGATTGTTTTCATTGCCGCATCTAACTTGGTATGGCTTTCCACTCATGCTGCTTTCGGTAGCGGCACGTTGAATAAAGTCTTCGGCGTTGACGACCATATCTTTATCCAAGAGATAGTTCAGTTTCTTTTCTAGATGAACCCGCGCCTGGTGCGCATCGTACCAGCTACCGTTTCGCTGAAATTGGCAGTTGGATTGTTCGAGATAGGTTAATAGATGTTTAATCTCATCCGACGATACCGCCGGTAATGAAGCTGCATATAGAGGGAAGCAGGCGAGGGTACCGGCAAGTAAGATAAAGGAACGTAATCGCGTGCGATACGCAGTCAAACGAAATTCTGTCTTTGGCTTTGTTTGTGCCGTCTTCGAATGCTTTCGTCTTACCGTCATTGATAACTCAATACTGCGCTTCACCGTTCCTCCTGATATGAATTGGCGTGGTTAACCGCTATTCTGGCAGAAATTAATGATTACAGCCTCGCGCCCTCAAGAAACATATCGATGCTGTGCGTTAAGCGGAAATTCGATCTACACTAATGAACACCAAGCAGCATTTTTAAATTTTTTTGAGACGATATATGGTAAAAAAAAGCGTAGTTACAGCGATTGCGCTGTTAATGGGCATAGCACCGATGTTTCCTGCAAGCGCCGCCGAAGGTAGCGCTGATGCTTCGACGGTCAACGCACAGGAAAAGAAATTTAAAGTGGTTTTGCAAGTTAGTGATGCAGATCCGATTAAATGGGGTCTAGCGCTTAATAACGCCCGTAATGTACAAAACGATGTGGGCAAGGAAGAGGCAGATATTGAAATCGTTGTTTACGGTCCCGGAATCGGCATGCTTAAGAAGGGATCGGAAGCTGCGGCGCGCATACAGTCGGCTCGTGAATCAGGGGTAAAAATAGTGGCTTGCGAAAACACAATGCACACTTTGAAGCTGACTTACGATGACATGCTGCCTACTATCGGCTATGTACCCGCCGGTGTTACGGAACTGGTCAAGAAACAGCAGCAAGGTTACGCCTATATTCGTCCCTAAAATTATAGGCGGCAAACGTTAGCTCGCCTTTGGGCGGGCTTCCTAGTGGTCAGCTACGGCGGTTAAGGGTACAACTCCACCGTAACTGATTGCTAGGGAATCCAGATGAATCTATGAGAGCACATAGGCGCAACGCATCTTTGCTCAGAATGACAATTCAAACTGTGTGTCTATTAAGAGCGTCTAACAAAATGCCTATGCCGTTGTTATACCTCCTTGCCGTACTAGAGTGTACTGTCTGCGTCGGTACGCCTAGTCAGAGGCATTTTGTTACACGCTCTAAGAGATATCCGCACGAATGATCTACTCATTTATGGTTGAAAAACCATTGTTACTGCTCTTCAAGTAATGGGGCAACCAGATCTTTGAGGTTGCCGGAGTGCAGTTGTCCTGAAATGGTTTTTCGAATGATGCCGTGTTTATCGATCAGAAACGATACTGGAACGCCGGGAATGCGGCCGAACGCGCTAGTTGTGGTGGAATTAGCCATGCCGACCGGGAAGCTGTATCCATTCTTCGCTATGAATTGTTTTACTACGCCTGCATCATCATCGATACTCAGCGCGAGCATTTCAAAGTCTTTATTTTTGTATTCTTGATAAAACGTTTCCATCGCCGGCATTTCATGTTGGCAAAATGGGCACCATGTTGCCCAGAAGTTTACTAATACGACTTTTCCTTGTAGATGATCTTTTGATGCTAAGCGGCCATCGATGAGTTGGGTCGTGAAGGGCGACAACGGTTTTGTCTCGTCGGAAATCGATGCGGGCGGGCGAAACCAAAAGTACACGGCGACGCCCAATAGGGCTAGCGTGTAGATGCTTGGCCGTGCTTTTTTTAGTCGTTTCAGAAAGGGTTCCTTGATTTCGGTCATCAGCGTATTCCCATGTGCGAATTTTTGTGAGGTAAAGTCCGTCGCGAGAGTAAAAGTAATGGTCGAGACGGTGGTAAATAGATGGTGGCTGCGCGATGGCAGCTCGTTCTCTGTGAATTCTGACTTTACTCAAATATAAATGCAAAAGACCGCATGTTATATAAAACAATAGTATTTATATAGTACTTATAATAGCTTGCAGTATGAATTGCACCACCGTAATTAGATCGTATTTTCGGCTCTCTTAACTTTTCCGACGTTGCTTTCTTATCCTTGTCGACAAAGCCGGCACGGGATTTACATGTCGCTTTTCAGATGAGCGTCACATAGGTTAGAATGCCGGCCCGTTGATGAAATCGGTACGGGTGCTTAATTAAAAATCCCAAGTGCCTTGCTATAAATGAGAAATACGAGGTTTCTCATCGCATGAAGCAATTATTTTGGATGCCGCACGCATTAAAAATCGGGGGGGCTTTAATTTCGATGCAGTTTCGCCCCGTTATTAAAAAAGAAAAATGTCGCGAAGTAGCTATTCAATTTTTTACCAGGCAATAACTTGGGCTTTTGAACCGGCATAACGACACTTTTCATATCAATATTAAAAATTGTTTTCGACGAGCGCGAGCCTAAGGCTGTAACGTTTTAGCCTAGGGAGGGGGTAGCAGTGAATATAAAAAACTTCGGTTGCATAATATTAACGGCGCTATTAGCACTGGTTGCCGGCTGCTCAAGTGAAAAGCCAATCGGCGATATAGAAGCGGGTAAAACGCTTGCCGCTAAAGGTAGGGAGGGTATTCCCGCCTGCAGTTCCTGCCATGGAACAAACGGCGAAGGTAATCTGCAATCCGGTTTTCCGCGCCTTGCGGGAATCAATGCTAATCATTTGCTGAAACAGTTGCAGGATTTTGCGCGCGACCTACCTCCGTCCGGGGTCGCAATTGAACCGGTTGCGCGCGATTACAGCAAAACTCCGCGCGTATATTCGAATAAAACCATATTCACCCCAGGTATTCGCCACGACGCGATAATGAGTGGTGTTGCTAAGCAATTGTCCGATGCGGACAAACGCAATTTGGCCGCTTATTACGCCAGCCTAGCATTTACCGCCAATCCTATTAAAGCAGAGTTCGAAACGCTAGATCGCGGTCAGGATTTAGCCATACGCGGAAAGGCCGAATATGGTTTGCCCGCTTGTGTTTCGTGTCACGCACCTGACGGTGAGGGCTTTGGGGCCGACTTTCCGCCTTTAGCCGGTCAGCCGCCACAGTATCTCATCGAACAGATTAATCGTTGGCAGCGTGGTGAACGCGACAATGATCCGATGGGACTGATGAAGGCCATTGCTGACCAATTAACCGACGCTGACAAATTGAACGTTGCAGCTTATTACGCGAATCGTTCCTTGAACCTGAAAGGGCGATAGCAATGCGAATTGCTTTGCTGCTGTTGACTGTTCTTATCGGCATGGCTTCAGCATGTATTGCTGTAGCGCAACCGGAGGATGAGATTCGTCCAAAGGAGCATAACGCTCGCGGTAGCACTGTAGCTGGCTTGCATCGTGAAAAAGCTATTCGCCAGGTTCCCGCAGTTAATCCGGGCGAATATTTTGTACCGCCTGAAATTAGCGAAATCCCAACGAGTAAATACGGTGAAATGGTTCAGTTAGGGCGGAATATTTTTATTAATACGCAGAACTATGCTCGCCGCTACGTAGGCAACGGACTCAATTGTTCCAGTTGTCATTTACAGGAGGGACGCAAGCCGTTCGCTGCCCCTCTATGGGGGTCTTATCCGACGTTTCCTCAGTTTCGCAACAAGACACACGGCATAGTGACCTTTGAAGAGCGGGTGCAGGATTGCTTCCGCTACAGCATGAACGGTATTGCTCCCACTTTGGACGCCCCGGAGATCAAAGCGCTTGCCACTTATGCTCAATGGTTGTCCAAAGGCGCGCCGATTAACAACGAGCTGCCCGGCAGAGGGTTTGCCCGGCTTGCTAAGCCATACGATCCGACGCCGGTAAACGGTCAGAAAATTTACCGTGAGCAATGTGCTATTTGCCACGGCGAAGATGGCTATGGAAAGAAGTTTTCCGAAAAGCCCGGCTACATGTTTCCGCCGATATGGGGCAGGGATAGCGCCAATCGCGCCGCAGGCATAAGTTCGGTTAAAGGTTGCGCGCAATTCGTTAAGGCTAATATGCCGTTGGGCAAAGGATGGACCTTAAGCGATATGGAGTCATGGGATGTCTGCACCTATATCTGGCTGCAGGATCGACCATGGGATCCACGTTTAAGCTGGTACTCCAATGTATTTTCACGGCCGCTCGGTGGTAATTGAGATCATGGCTGATATTCGAAAAACTACGCTGGTTTGGTTAAATTTGCTCGCCCTAGGTTTTGCCTCGTGGGGAATTGCATCGGCCCCCGACAAGCCGCAAGCGGACGAGGATGATCTACCCACGCTTCAGTCAATGGAAGTGCGGCATAGCATAGAGGCGCCGAAACTCACGTTGCCTCACGATCTAACCGTGGTTCCAGTTGCTAAGCCGGGTGAATATCATGTTCCGCCTCGCATCGAAGATTTGCCTGACAACAAGTATCGAGACATTGTTGAGTATGGTCGCAACATATTTGTCGATACTCGGTCATATGCTCCGCGTTACGTGGGAAATGGCTTGAATTGTTCTAGCTGTCACTTGCAGGAAGGTCGCAAACCGCATGCCGCGCCGCTTTGGGCTGCGTATCCTTTGTATCCAATGTATCGAGACAAAAGCCGGCAAGTGATAACGTTCCAAGAGCGCATACAAGATTGCTTCCGTTTCAATTTGAATGGCGTCGCACCGACCCTCGATTCGAGCGAGATCAAAGCGCTAACCGCATATGCGCAATATTTATCGACAGATATTCCGGTGGGAACGCTCATGCCGGGACGAGGCTTCACTCGCATCGATAAATTAGCCGATCCTTCGCTGAATAACGGTAAAGTCGTTTATGAGCAGCATTGCGCGATGTGTCACGGTGGCGACATGCTAGGCAAGAAATTTAGCAATCGCCCAGGTTATATGTTTCCGCCGCTGGCAGGGCCGGATTCTTTTAACAAGGGATCCGGTATGTACAAAGTTAAAACCTGTGCGTCGTTCGTTCAGGCCAATATGCCGCTTGGCAAGACCGATAGCCTAACCGATGACGAAGCGCTTGAAGCCTGTGTGTATATATTTCTGGCTCCTCGTCCGTGGGATCCTCGGAAAGACTGGATTACGAGTTTTTTCTCGCCGGTCGGCGAAGGGTAAGCATTCATGTCTCAACTCATATCAAGATTTGCTCGAATCTTTCCGTGGCTCCCCCTGCTTGATAGGGGAACAATTCGCAACGACATCGTTGCCGGCATTACCGCTGGTGTGCTCATTCTGCCGCAGGCGATTGCGCTCGCGACGCTAGCGGGCATGCCGCCCGAATACGGCCTTTATACGGCAATATTTCCCGTGATCATTGTGTGTTTGGCCGGATCGTCGTGGCATTCCCTTTCTGGCCCAAACACCGCAGTCGCTGTGCTTATTGCTACGACCATCGCGCCTTTTGCCAATATCGGTGCACCTGAATATGTGCAATATGCGATCACGCTGACTTTTATGGCCGGTGTTTTGCAACTAGTCCTAGGCTTACTTCGTCTAGGCGTAGTCTTCAATTACTTTTCCCATATTGTGATGGTCGCGCTCGTTACCGGCGTGGGCATGATTATCGTGGTGCAGCAGCTAGGTAACTTCATGGGCGTCGTCATGAATGCCAATGAAGATTTGTACGACACCTTAAGACAAGTCGTCATCGCCGTTTTTCGCGCTAACCCCTACGCTGTCATTGTCGGTTCTATCACCGTTATCTCCGGCTTGCTAATTCGTCGTTATCGACCGAAATGGCCCCATTACATTTTGGCAGTTCTTATCGGCATGGGTGTCACCCAGATTATCGGCATGCTCGTAGGCGCGGCGCAGGCCCACATTGATATGCTGGGATTCATGCGGTTTTCCGCATTTCCGCTGTCGTTTCCGGATTTTTCACCGGAGACCTTTGCGGAGTTTTCCAATGTGGCCTATCCGGCTTCAGTTGGTATGGCGGTATTGGGCTTGATGCAGTCGGCGGTTATCGCTCGTTCGCTTGCCGCTAAATCAGGCCAGGAGCGTTTGGATGTCAATCGAGAAGCGGTGGGGCAGGGACTATCCAATATAGTCGGTAGTTTTCTTTCTTGCTTCGTTAGTTGCGGTTCGTTTAATCGTAGCGCCGCTAACCTCGAAGCCGGTGCTAAAACGCCGCTCGCAGGTCTCGTTTCCGCAGTGGTGCTCGCGCTTTTAGTGTTTCTTGCCGCGCCGCTAATTGCCTGGCTTCCATTGCCGGTCATGGCAGGCGTGTTAATTTTGGTGGGAATTGCTTTAGTCAAGGTATCCGATATTCGGCATCTACTCGCGACTAAAGGAAATAATCGCATTGTCTTTTTGCTGGTACTGCTGACGACATTGTTCAGCGGTGTATCTATGGGCGTTTACTTCGGGATTTTTCTGTCTGTTGTGGGCTATCTTCGCGGTATGTCGCGCCCTCAGGTCGAGAGAATGTTCGAAGGCGAGAAGCAGAATTTTCTTTTGCCGAATATGGTTCCGGAAAACACAACGGCCATTTCCATCGCTGGCAGCTTATTTTTTGGCTCAACCCAGCATCTGGAACGCTCTTTTGCGAATATCGCCGAGGAAGATGGCCGCAGTAAAGACTTAATTATCGTTTGTAATTATATGAACGGCATAGACGTATCGGGGGCGGCAATTCTGGTGCAAGAGTCGGTTAAGCGGCGCGCATTTGGCCGAACGACGGTGCTATGGGTGCGTGAAGAGCATTTGAAAGATCCCGAGGTCGCTAAGGTGTTGCATAACGGTTTTGGTGAGGGCCATGTGATTTGCAGCGATCACCGGCGAAATAATGTTGAACAAGGACGTCAGGTATGACATTCAAATCGAATCTTCGCGCTTTGCTATTGGCTATTGCGCTAATTATGACCGCGCTTAATGCACACGCAGCGGAACAGCTTAAATACAACCTTTTGCTTCAGGTAAGCGAAGACAGCGTCGAACGATTGATGGCTGCATTAAATGCCGCCAGATTCGTACAACAAGAATATGGCCCTCCCAATGTTAATGTGAAGATTGTCGTGTTTGGTCCGGGGGTTCAAACGTTGAAGTATTACGCGCCCATCCCGGTCGCTGATCGCGTGAAGCAAGCTAAGGCCAATGGCGTACAGATAGTTGTTTGCGATTACTCCATGCGCGCCGCCAAACTGCGGCCGTCCGATATGCTGCGCGAGGTTACTTTTGTGCGCTCAGGAATCGGCGAAATCATGGAGAAGGAGCAGCGCGGTTGGGTTTACGTTCGTCCTTAAGATCGCGCCATGTCACGCTATTTCTTTGCATGTCTAACGGCAGTCATTTCTTTAATCGTCAATGGACCTGTTCTTGCCGCCGGTAGCGGCAACGTTACATTGATCCATTTAGGCGATCTGCACGGCCATTTGATTCCTCGACCTAATCTGCGTGAAGATGATCCCGATTACGGCGTAGAGATGGGCGGGCTCGCCTACGTCTACGATCAAATAAAGGAAATACGCGGGCGGCATCCTGAAGCGTTACTGATTAATACCGGGGACACGGTCCAGGGTTCAGCCGAGGCGCTATTCAGCCGAGGCGGTGCGATGGTAGATATCCTTAACCGCTTTCGAATCGATGCATTCAATCCGGGCAACTGGGATTATGTCTATGGTACCGAGCGCTTTCTGGAGCTATTTACCGGACAAAAGCCGATGGCCAATTGGCATCCTGTTGCCGCAAATCTTTATTACTCGACGTTGTATGATTTTCCGGCGACACGGTACGCAAATAAGGCCGGACAACGAGTGCTGCCACCTTATTTGATCAAGCAAGTAGGTGACGTGAAGGTTGGCATTATCGGTCTTACGTCGGACCGTGGGCCACAAGCCGTCACCACTCACATTACGGATGGCTTCACGCTTACGCCGGGTCAATACGAACTGAATGCGGCTATACCGCTATTGCGTCAAAAGCATAAAGTCGATTTAGTGGTCCTGATTTCCGAGCGAGGCATAGCGGCTAACCTAGAACTGGTCGATACCATCCCTGGTATTGATATTGTGCTTTCCTCTGATATGCATGAGGAGACTCGGCAGATAGTAAAAGGTAAGAACGGTACGTTGCTTGTCGAAGAGGGGCAGGATGGCACAATGGTGGGCGAGCTTACCGTTACCGTAAAGAATGGCCGTATGGCAGGCCATCAATGGACGGCGCATCGCATTAGCGTGAAAAACAACAAGCCTGATCCTGAAATCGCTGCTTTGATCGAGCAGATTCGCAGGCCCTTCGTGAAGGGCACTTTCGTTACGCACGTTAATCCCATTAACGGCGCCGTATTGCGCACACCCATCGATGCAGTGATTGGATATACCAAGACGGCGTTGCATCGTGCCAATTTCGCCGGGGCCAAAGGGGCGAATGCAGTTATCGAAGGCTCCTCGCACGATTTTTTAGCAGATGCCTTCCGTAGTGCATGCGACTCGGAAGTCGGGGTAATGCGAGGTTTTCGCTATGGCACCCATGTCGCTCCCGGGCCGATAAAGCTTGAAGATATTTACCACTACATCCCCATCGGGCCCCAAATTGCGTGCGGAAAACTATCAGGTGATGAAATACGCATGCAAATCGAGCGCAGCGCCGATTCCGCGCTTTCGCCCTATGTCGGTTGGTGGGGCGGCGGCTGGCTCACGGCTCTCTCAGGCGTTACATATGATTTCAATCCTGCAAATGAATTCGGGTTGCGAGTATCGAATTTAAAGGTGAGCGACAGTCCGATCGATTTAGAGAAAATGTATTCCGTAGCCGGTTATTGGTATGTAGACAATCCCAATATGATAAATCGGCACAAGGCGCTGGAAATCAATGTGCTAAAAGATCAAGACCTCGGCATATTGGATGCGACGGACATCGTGGCATTTTATCTTCTTTCCTTGCCGGATCATGTCGTCGATGTTAAGGCGGATCGAGTGCGGCTAATAAATCCATTGCCTAAATCGATCAGTATCAATCGAGAAATTCAACCTTGGCATGGCCTTGTAAGGCCGGATTACTGAGAGAGGTTAATTTTCCGTCATTTTGTATTTACCGGTAGTGTTCCAAAAAAAGCGGCATAAAAAAATGGCGTTTTGCAGAGCGTCAAATAATTTAAATAATAGATAGGGAAGGAATTGCGGCGGTGAAAGTTTTTTTACCAATTAAAACTATATTGGTTTTTATCGTTTTTGTTTCTTTGTTATCGAATAAGGGATGGGCGCTATCCATCGATCAAGTGATTGCCGATGCGACTCGACCGCATAACGGGCTGCTCAAACAATATTTCAGCGACCAATCCACCAGTCAAAAATTTCAAGACAAGGTGGATCCTTACACGGGAAATCTTGAAGCGAAGATCAATGGTATATCCATCCCCGGCAATGGCGGATTGGATATCAATGTCGATTGGTCCTACAGGATGGAAGGGCTGCGTAATCTTGGTTCCTCGCGTATCTCGCCCAATTCTTCCGCGATGTTTGATGATACGCCGTGGTCGCCGGGCGCATGGAGTCTGAACGTTGCGCCGCGAATCGCGTTTTATGCGGGCGGCAACAATCCGAGCGGCGATTACGACATTTGTAATCCGCCGCCTTACACCCCGGGCTTTAGCGGCGCCTCGGCGTACGGCTTTGGCCGAATCTCTTTGGAATTCGCCGATGGACACGCCGAGCGCCTTTACTACACCGCCGCCGGCGTTTTTGAAACACGCGGCAGATGGCGGCTGGCCTGCGATGCGGCAACCAACACCCACACGCTTTGGAGCCCGAACGGCATCGTTTATCGATTAGGGAATAGAACTAAAATCTTTGCTTCCGGCCCCCGCTATTTGGTTGTTTACCAAACGACGCGTGCGATCGATCGCAATGGAAACTACTATGATATTTCCTATGTTCCTATCACCGCAATCAATTGCCTTTTTGATTCGGTGAATGGTTCCAGCGTATTGCAGGCGCCCAGTCAAATCGTCGCAAGCGATGGCCGAGTCGTATCCTTTACCTACGATGGCGGCGGTGGCGGTTGCGCGGCGGGAGGACGGGGACCTCGGCTAATCGCCATCACAGGACCCAACGGCGCGACATGGAAATTCGAATATGCCGCGAGTGTTTTGAAATCATATTACCGGTTGAGCGGACAACTGTCGCGGATCGTTTTGCCGGATAACACGGCCTTCCAATTTCAATATCAAGATGTTTGTCCGACGACGAATATGTCGTATACAACTTTCCTGTGCGGTTACCAGGCGCTCTCGAAAGTAATACTCCCGACCGGTGGATTTGTCGGCTATGAGTACAAAACTTTCTTCGATGTGAATGCCGAGGGTTATGCCCGTTATCTGCTCTGCAATTTGGGCGAAACCGCCGGATGTTATTGGGGTTCTCCGCCGAGCGAAGACCAGCTTTCTTCCTGGAATGGGACATTACAACAGACGTCGTATGTTTTCGCGCAACCGGATGTCATGAAGCGTTTCACCAGCGATGGCGGGGTATGGACTTATGCTTACGACCGATCGGTGAATAAAGCATCGTCGACAGGACTATACGATGTCACCACGATAGACGGGCCGTCGGGGCGCACCATCCATCGCTTTATGGGGCTGGGTTTTTTTACGCCCGCGGGTCTCGCCGGTTATTCGCGATGGAGCAATGTCTGCAACATAGACGCGCATCCTCCCGGCGACTATTGCTCGGTATTCTATCCCGGCGCTTGGCAGGTCGGGTTGCCCGTGGATGTGCAAATCGGCAACAACTATTTGGAGACATACACTTGGGCATCAAGGATATTAACAACGCTCGATGACGAAGATATATCTGCAAGAGTTCATTTACGCGACGGAGATCGGGTATTGGTTCCCGACCTGCAAAAGAAAAGAATCGTGATCGATGGTGCTGCTTATGAAACCACGTATTCGAATTACGACCAATACGGCAATCCCGGCACGATTAGCGAATCCGGGCCGGGAGACGGCAACCGCACGACGAGTCTGACGTACTACGTGAACACCGCGAAATGGATATTGCATCAAATACAAAACGAAAGCTTTACCGGCAGTGCGACATCAAGAGTCTTTGACACGAATGGAAACCTTATATCGCTAACAACGGATGGCGTAACCACAAGCCATACATACGATAGCCAGGGCAATATTGCCAGCACCACGTTCCCGCGTAATTTGACCCATAGTTATTCGAATTACAAACGCGGCATCCCGCAATCGGAATCGCAGCCGGAAAATATAACGCTGACGCGCGAGGTCAGCGATGCGGGCAATATCGTTTCCGAAACGAACGGAGAAGGATATACGACGAGTTATAGCTATGATGGTTTGAACCGCGTTACATCTATTACCTATCCCTTGGGCAGTAACGTCTCGGTTTCTTACTCGCCGACTTCCCAAACGGCTGTTCGAGGCGGCCTAACGGAAACTACCCTCTATGATAGTTTTGGTCGCGTAGCCAGTATCACGCTAGGCGGTGTGTCGCGTTCATATGGATATGATTCGTTAGGACGTAAAACCTTTGAGTCGAACCCAGGCGATACTAGGGGAGCGAGTTACTCCTATGACATCTTAAATCGCTTGACCCAGGTTACCAATGTTGATGGCTCCGCTAAAGTTATATCCTATGGCGCCGGCTCAATGACTGTTACCGACGAGCGTGCAAAATCGACTACCTACGCATACCGTTCATATGGCGATCCTAATCAACGAGCTGTAATGAATATTGCCGCTCCTGATCCATCGGCCAATATTGTCTTGGCACGAAATGCCAAGGATTTGGTAACTGAGGTAACGCAAGGAGGGATTACGCGGAAATATGGATACAACGCGAACTATTACATCACTTCGATAGTTAATCCGGAAACCGGCACAACGCTATATGGAAGGGACGATGCCGGAAACACGATTTCCCGTAGCGTTGGTTCATCCGGGATAACCACATATGCGTATGACGGCCAAAATAGATTGGCGTCTATTACTTATCCAGGAAGTACGCCGTCGGTAACTAATACCTATAGCAAGACAGGTAAGTTAAAAAGCGTTACATCTTCCGCGGCAGTACGTGCCTACGGTTATGATGCTAACGATAATTTAATTAATGAGTCGGTAACGCTGGATGGTGTTGTTAACACCATAAACTACGTTTATAACAATCTCGATCAACTCTTTTCAATTTCTTACCCACGTTCAGGGAAAATCGTTAATTATTCACCCGATGTGTTAGGGCGTCCTACTCAGGTATCCGGGTATGTAAACAATATTAGCTACTGGCCTTCCGGGCAGGTTCAGCAAATTAATTACGTTAACGGAACGACCACCAATTACGGACAGAATTTACGCTTATGGTCAGATTCCCTTGGCATTCAAAAAAATGGCTCCTATTACCTCAGTAATAGCTATTCTTATGATGGTGCTGGAAATTTGGCCACTATTACCGATTCGGTTGATAGCAGCTTTAATCGGTCGCTAGGTTATGACAATATTAATCGATTGACCGGCGTCAACGGGCCATGGGGTTCCGGTACTATCGCATATGACGGGAAGGGAAATATCACGAGTCAAATTGTGGCCGGCGCCAATTTGACTTATAGCTATGACGGCAATAATCGGTTGATTGGTAATTCAGGTAGTCGCGTATCGTCTTATACCTATGACGTATACGGTAATGTGGCAAGCGACGGCAATAAGCAATTTAGCTACGATGATGCACCTAACTTACGCTGCGTGAATTGCGCCACCAATCCAATCTTATATACCTATGACGGCAGAAATACACGCGTTTCTTCGACTAAGAATGGCGTTAAGAGCTATGAAATATATGCGTACAACGGCAATCTCCTTAGCGAATATACGCCATCGACCGGGCTGCTGATCGAACATATATATATTCCAGGAAGACGGGTGGCTTCGCGCCGCCAGAATAACGGAACGACGCTGAGTGTCACTCCTAATCCATCTGCCACGGGACAAACAATAACGCTGTCTGCAAATGTAACCGGCTTTAGCCCGGGCGGAACAGTTACTTTCAACGATGGCGGTACTGTATTGGGATCAGCGGCAGTAATAGGTGGTGTTGCAAATTTAACTATTTCAACACTGAGTCTCGGTACTCATTCATTAGTAGCATCTTACGCGGGCGATGCGAATAATCCCGCAAGTACATCAAGCCCCATATCGCAAGTTATAAGAACAACAGCGCCGACAACAACTACTTTTTCAATTGGTCCTAATCCTTCCGAGTATGGACAATCGGTTACGTTATCTGCAAATGTGAGCGGCTTTAACCCGAGCGGTGTGATGAACTTTAAGGAAAATGGTTCGACATTTGCAACGGTCCCATTGAGTTCGGGCAATGCAATTCTTGTGCTCAATGCGCTTACTCTCGGCAATCATGGCTTCTCTGCTGCTTATGGCGGTGACTCTAAGAATGATCCGAGTACATCGACGACAGTGACACAAGTCGTAAATCCTGCCGTAACAAAAACTGTTTTGACTACATCATCCAATTTATCGAACGATGGGCAGCCGATTATATTAACCGCAACGGTAACCGGTCGTTCTCCAATTGGCGGAGTGACATTTACCGATGGCAATACAACGTTAGGAACCGTTTCCATGGTCAACGGTGTGGCATCGATGACCGTAAGCAATTTTGGCCTGGGAACGCATAATATCGCGGCAAATTATCCAGGTGATGCAACACATACGCCAAGTGCTGCAACCATATCGTTATCCGTAACCAGAGTCGGCACACAAACGATACTGACTCCTGCTGTCGTTAGTGCGCGGGTAGGAACAACGATTAATCTTTCAATCAATGTAAAGGGCGTCGGTACAAACCCGAGCGGTACGGTAACGTTGAAAGATGGGACTAACGTCATCGCTACACTGACATTGATAAATGGAAGCGCATCATTCTCGACGAATAGTTTCTCTAAAGGCACTCGATTTATTACGGCAATTTATAACGGCGATTCATCAAATGCGCCGAGCACAGCGAGCCAAAGTACGGTTACTGTTTATGACCCAATCGCAATAATGCCGATAATCACTAACTTTTTATTGAACAATTGAGATGTGCTTCGTTCAGTATGAGAAGTACGAGCGCCAAAAGATAAGGACATATATGAAAAATAAAAGCTCACCACATCACGCATTGTTAGCCGTACTGCTGCTGACCTTTTTATTTTTTGTAACGTCAGCACAGGCATTAGACACAGTCGTTTACTACCATACAGACATTGCCGGCACCCCGTTAGCCGCAACAGATGCAAGTGGGAATCTTCTATGGAAAGAGAGCTATCGTCCGTACGGAGAGCGATTGAAGAAGCAGGATGGTGGAACAAATGCAATGTGGTTTTCGGGTAAACCGCAAGATGATGAAACGGGACTCAGTTATTTTGGTGCAAGGTATTACGATCCCGTTATTGGGCGGTTCATGGGGATGGACCCGAACGGGTTTGTTGAAAGTAACATCCACAGCTTTAATCAATACGCATACGGAAACAACAACCCCTATAAATTTGTTGACCCGAATGGGCGCTTTGCTGTTTTGGTCATGGCTTTATTCGGTGCGGCAGTTACGGTGCATGAATTAGTTAGTACGCCTACACCTGTTCCGGGACATCCCGATGCAATACAGTCGACAATAGGGCCTTGGGATGTTGTAGGAGCGGTGGCGGGGGGCGCACGGGCGATTGCCGGATTAGCAGGAACAGGCTCTTCTACTCTCCGCATGATGAATCCGAATGAGATTCGATTTAGCCAAGATTCTATTAAGTCAACTTTTTCTGATGGTCGTGCTGTAAGCGAATTGGCAGAAGGCTTAAAAAGCGGAGCAATAAAAGCAAAAGACGTATCTCCTCTTAGGACTATCGTCAAAGATGGGAAGATGTATTCTCTGGATAATCGGCGTCTAGAAGCCTTTAAACAGGCAGGCGTTGACGCGCCTACTAGACCGGCTACTCAAGAAGAATTATCTAAGATTAATTTGGATAGGCGTTTTTCAACGAAGAACGACGGCGAGAGCGTCAAAGTGAGAGGTGAAAATGGAAATTGAAAAAGAAGTATCATCTGTGATGACGCGTGAAGATTTATCTAAATTTCTAAATATTCTTGCTAAGGATTTTAACGAAGACAAGGCGTCGTGGGAAAATCATGATATTGGTTCGTATCTAGAAGCAATATCTGCTTGGTTAATAGATACTAAAGATAATCCAAAATTTCCAAATATATTAACGTGGAGTGAAGTGGCAGGTTTTTTTGCGATTGGGAAAGATTACGAATAAAGCCAGACATACGGTGCAATGCCCTTCGGTTATTGCACCCTTAGGAACCGTTTCCATGGTCAACGGTGTGGCATCGATGACCGTAAGCAATTTTGGCCTGGGAACGCATAATATCGCGGCAAATTATCCAGGTGATGCAACACATACGCCAATCGAGCACTTCATTACGGTGGTTCTCAAACTAATAGCCCGTGTAGGGCGCATTGCCCGTTGGTTAATGCGCCCTACGCGAGCTATGTTCCCCGGATCCGAAATGTATTAAATGAATATCGGCAATAAGATGTCGAAGTGGTTTTATCTTAATCAATAAGGAGATTCAGCAATGTACAAAAAAATAAGAATGATGTTGAAAGGGAAGAAGGCGCTAGCCTTATCAGCAGTCCTGTTCTTGCTGCTGCCCATGGTAGGTTATTGCGGTAACGCTACAGGTACCGTGGCTATGATAGACCTTGTGCAAGGTCCCACCGGTTCTCAAAATTTAGATCTGGCATTTGTTTATCCTTCAACGAATATCGTTTCTCCGATTGCTTGTGCTACCTATAACCGATATGCAATCAACTTGACCATTCCTTCTGGAAGAGCGATATACGCTACATTGCTGGCAGCGAAAATGGCGGGTACTTCCGTGAAATTTTATGGTAATACTACCTGTGATCTTTATTCTAATTCGGAAACATTATCGATCATCCAGCTCCAGCAATAGTGTAGGAACATCAATGGTGGTCGACTATGCTGTTTATCTGTTACGACAATTGCCGGTGAAACCTTCCGCATAGTGGTTGCAGACATTATCTCCACTGGCTTATGCGGGAGGATATTATTCTCATCGGTGTTTCTTTTTGTTCTGCGATTCGTGGTTTCGATATTTCACAAGTCTTGGAAGTGCGATTGCCCATGGATATCCAACCCCAAAACGCTAACGCAGCAATTGCCCTATGCGAGCTGAACAACTGATATGTATGCCGTACACAGTCGGGCGCATTAACGCAAAAGGCTAAAGGAATATATGAAAAAGAAATACTCGTTACATCACGCTTTGTTCGTGGTGCTGACTTTCTTATGTTGTGTCATGTCGGCGCAGGTGTTGGGTGAAGTCGTTTATTACCACACGGATATCAGCGGAAGTCCGCTTGCTGCTACCGATGAAAATGGCAATCTGTTATGGAAAGAGAGTTATCGTCCCTACGGAGGCCGGATGAAGCGACAGGATGGAGGTACGAATAGCATATGGTTTGCCGGTAAGCCGCAGGATGACGGAACGGGGCTAAGCTATTTCGGCGCGAGATATTATGATCCTGTTATCGGTCGGTTCATGGGGATTGATCCGCAGGGGTTCGATGAAAAGAACATTCATAGTTTCAATCGGTATGCTTATGCGAATAATAATCCGTATAAATATATCGATCCCGATGGTCGTTCACCGGTTGATATAGGGTTCTTTGCCTATGATGTGTTCAGGCTAGGGCAAGCGATTTATCTTGGGCAAGGCGTTGGTGCTGCGACGTTGGATGTGGGATTGAGTGCGCTCGGAGTAATGAGTCCCATTCCTGGTATTGGGCAGGTGGTGAAGGGATGGCGAGCGGCAGAGCGGGCGGGAGAAGCGGTTAAGTTCGTAGAACATGCGGGAGAGATTGCGAATAAGGCTGTTTCGAAAATTGAGGATGTAACGAAGCCTGGTTCTCGACTTTCTAACTATAAAACAGACGTTCCTAAGAGTGAGTTTGAAAAGAATTTAATTGAAAATGGTTTTTCAAAATCTACGTCAAAGGACGGTAATGTAAACATCTTTACTAAAGGCGATACAAAGTACACAACAAGAGAATTCTCAAAATCTACAGATGGTCCAACAGCAGAAGTGTTTCAAAATAATCGACCAATATCTAAAATTCGACTTGGGGATCAGTAATTATGAAGCGCATAGAATCCAAGCAAGATTATCAAATTTATAAAAATGCAATCGAGACCTTTGTTGATAAAACCAAGCAAATACCACAACAAGTTTTTAACGATTCATTTAGATATTTTTTGTTCATTACTTTTGACGAAATATTCATGGAAGTATTCTTTTACCATATGAAGAAATATGTATCCAAAATTCAGGAGACCGAATTTGAGATGGTTGTACTAGATCCAGATCCCGAAGCATATTTCTTTCACCATTTTGGTCGATATGGCATTTTGGTAATTGATGATCCTGATAGCTACGAAGACTATTTATCTGATCTATCCAATCCCCCTGATAACTTTCCTGCAGATGCGCTTATACATAATTCCAATTTAATTTTGGTGACCTCAAACAACGGCAAATGGGCAGTTTTAGGCGATCGCGAAATGGATATAGGAATTTGCGCATTCGCTGATGAGGAGTCAATGAATAAGTTTAAAGATGTTTATGGTGATGATTTGTTGGATGGAGTGACTGTGGCGGCTGAATATATTTACGGCCCCGGCGATGAGCATCGTTCAAAAAAAGAAGAGTTTTGTGTTAACTATTCCAACCGGCACTGTAATGTTGCTTAAGGATTCAAAATTCGCCGCATTCCAAATTTTCCGAAAGGATTAAAGGTGTATCAGCAATGAAGAATGAACCCATTTATAAATATTTTGGTGTACCTCTTCGTGAATGAATTGAGCGAATATCCAATGAGCTTGATGTAGATGCGGTGGGGCTATGGCAAGTCGCTCCAGTGGGGCGCGACAATTTTGAATTCAAGCGAGACAGCTTCCGGGCTTTTGTTAGGCGAAACATCATCGCTTTGCTGAAGATTGGCAATAGCGGAAGAAAACGCGCGAGATACTCGATGAGTAAGAAACGTGAAAATCGTTTATACCTTTCAGCCTAATGATTCTAGGCAATGACGCTATAGTGAGTTCTCGAAAATTACCGCTAGCGATTTTTGCATCGATATTGATGCATATGGGCGTTATCGTTTTCATAGGTGCATCGGCGGGTGCAAAAAGCGAGCGAGTGACAGCATCGGTATTGGATGTGCAATTACCGGTGTTGTCGGGCGATTCCTATTTGCCGCAAACAGGAAAGTCGCCTATCGAGACGATGCGTTTGCCGATGGCGGCGGATCGGAATGGTCAAGAAAAAGTAATGGAATCGTTCGGCCGCGGCATGGAGCAGTCATTGCCGGATACGATGCCAGCGAAGAAATCTTCCACTCGGCCGATCACTCAAAGCGGCACTATATCCGAAGCGTCCGATAACACATTGATGGATGCGGACATGCAATTGCCTGTGCGGTATCACGACGAAAATGATCTGGATACGCCGCCTAAGCCGCTGACACCGGTGTTGACCGAATTTCCTGATAAGGCAATGGCGGCAAACGTTCGAGGCAGTGTTGCTCTTGCGGTATTTATAGATGTGGATGGCGTGGTTAATAAAGTTGATGTTTTGCGTGCTGACCCACCGGGTTACTTCGAAGTGTCGGCGATTAATGCGGTAAAGGCTGTTCGTTTTTCGCCGGGCTGGAAAGCGGGAAGAACCGTGAATTGCAGGATTGAGTTATCGATTAATTACGGCGTTGTCATTAATCAACAATCGTTATCGGGAGAATCGGTTGGACAAAGCGCAGAGAAATTTTGATCTCGGTGTGGAGTGCAATTGATCAAGGATGCACTGTTTCTTAGTATTTAATCTCACATAGACATAGAATCGATTTCAGTTGGTCCCGCGGGCTTCCAAAATGTGGATCTGGCATTTGTCTATCCCTCAACGGCTATAGTTTCTCCGCCAGCTTGCGCTGTTTATAACCGGTATTGTAATCAACTTGACATCGCCTTCTGGAAAAGCCGCATATGCCGCGTTACTTGCAGCGAAAATGGCGGGGACCTCGGTTAAGTTTTACGGTACCGGCACCCGCGATCTTTTTTCCAATTCGGAAACATTAGTAGATATCCAGCAATAGCGCGGCAAAAGCTATGAGCTGTACGATTCTCACGGCAACCAGTTAGAAGAAATACGTGACAACCCCTTGAAGAATGCGCTGTTGTGTTGCCGCGCCATAGGCGCTGGTTGCGCTACCGGTATTCATTTGCCACTGTAAAGCAAGATCCGCATGGTCTAAATGGTAACGCGACTCTAGCCACGTCATGCGACTGTAGTCCGAAAGATTTAGGCGCGCCAAGGCGTTAATCGACAGATTATTAATTAACGCATCATCCCAAGTGGCATAGAGAAAAACTTCCCGCTTCGTTGGCAAATCCTGCCGATCATTAGCAAACTTTCGATATAGCTGGTAGGTTGGCCTCGGCCCACGGCCAAGCGCATCCCATTCGGCGTTACCCAGTCCCGCGTTGCTGTGTTGTGCTTCAAGCGTCAGCGTTATCTTGTTCTCGGTGGTATAGGTTATGCCCGTCGACAATCGAGAGCGGAACGCCGTATCGTCCGATCCGTTTAAGGCCTGGGATAGGAGAGAGCGGCTGCGTCCGCCCGACCACTCTATATAACCCACCGTCGCATCGTTAAGTAGCGATGAGAGATTAAATCCTAATTGGGGAGAGCCGTGCTCTTCGCCATAGAGCGACCATTGCGGATTAATGTTTTCGGAAAATTGATGGCTCAACGATAATAGCCATCGGTTCCGATCATTGGTCGCCCCAAGATCGGCATTGAATGGCGTATTACTCTGTTCGCTATCAAGCTTGGGAGAATATAAAGCAGTCAGGCTACCCTGTGTCCATAGGGTCTGGCTGCGTAGCATGACGCTACCCAGCCGGTTCTTGCGTAAACTGTTTGGATCGGCGGAAGTGACTGACCGTAGCGCACCGCCGCGAAAAAAATCTGTCGGGTTATAACCTGTTCCGACGCCATAACGGGCATTGATCCGGCCCAAATCGAATAACTGGTCCTGACTCGCATGCCAATTCAAATACGCCTCTTTCAGCGTGTTGATGTTGCGCCGTCCCTCTGTCTGATCTTGGCCGAACATGTCGAGCCGGTCTGCAAATACGGCGCGCCATTTGGGCGCGATGAAAGCGTCGTACGCGATGTCTAACGATAATCGTTGAGTTTCTAAGTATTGGTTACCGGTTCGTTGTCCGATTTGCCCAATAGCTCCTTCAATAAAGGAATGCCAGTTGCCGGCGTGTTCGGTTGATGAAGGCGCTTTATCGGCGATTGATAAAGCGTCTTCGTCGGAGGTTTCCGCCGCGATGGCGGAAGTTGCGGCGAGTATTAGACTAAAAGCAATAATGCGCATTGTTATTCGGGTTTAAAGCGTGGAAGATAATCGCGCTGCAGCCAAGTATCGGGAATGTCGCGCCATGCATAATCGGAATAACGCATCACTGTTACCCAATTGGAATCCAGGCCGTCGATAATGACGGTTTCAGTTGGACGCTCGACACCAAGTTGTTGCTGATAGTGCCGGTAGTAAGCTGTCTTAAGAAGTTTGTCGCTTTCGGTGTAGAAGAATGCCTTCACGGGCCGGTTATTACTCGTATCGATCCACATTTCAATATGGTGATACGTAACATCCGGAGAGTTCGCAGCAAGTGCCAGCTTGTAGCAATGCCGCATTTGCCGCTCGCCATCTTTAATATCTTCTTCGGCGATTAATTTGGCCTTGTAATCCATGGCCAGGTTGACAGTAACTACGTCTCCGTTTGCCGCTTGGCCAAGCAGTCGTTGCTGAGTCGAAACGCGGACACTGGCTTTACTGGAAGGATCGTAAAACCACAGATCGTTACCGTTCCTAAGCATTAACTTATTAGCATCGCGTGCTGGTGCCACGAAGCGAATTAAGCTGCGAAATTGGCCGCTTTTTGTGTCGGCCTTGGAGTAAACGTCCAGCGTATTGCTGTTTATCTGCTTGCCGCTTCGATATTCGATCAATGTGGTAATCAAGCCGAACGGTTTTCCCGGATTGCGGACTGCATCGCTGGCGGCAAGAATTTGTTGTGCGTCGGGCGCAGCATATGCGGTATATGCTGCCGAGATAGCTGCCACAGCCAGTAGTGAAAAAATGGAACGTTTCATGATTTTCTTTCTAAGCATGTCTTAATGCATCGACGATATTCATTTTTGACGCTCGGTTCGCGGGCCACCATGCGGACAGCACGGCGACGATGACTAAACCGATTGCTGCTCCTACGATCAGTCTTGTTTCTCCCCATACGCGTACCGTCAAAGGTACCGGGTCGACTCGGCCTGGCGGCAACCAAGTTAGTCCGCTGTGGTTGACGATGCTAGCGATGAAAAAGGATATCGCTACGCCAAGCAATGCGCCGATCAAGCCTAACGCTAGCCCTTCGCAAACGAATAAGCGGCGTATTCCCCCACGGCGTAATCCTACGGCTCGTAATGTGCCGATTTCCGTTGTGCGTTCGACAACCGCCATGCTCATGGTGTTGCTGACGGTGAATAACACGACGGCGCCGATTAAGATGGCTATGAAGCTAAATATCGCGGTAAACATGCGAATACTTTGACCGTAGAAGGGATTGAGCGTCGTAAACTCTAATACCTGTAGCGGCTGCCCTTGCAGTTTCGTCGCTAGCAATTCTTCTACACGCGCCTTAGCTGCCGGCATTTGGCTTGTGTGTTGCAACTGTAGGATGATCGCGGTTACACGCGGCGATTCGCTGCCATAAATGAGCCGCTGTGCCTGGGCTAAGTGCATGGACAACATAATGTCATCCAATTCCTTAAAGCCTTGGTCCTCCGCTTTCTCTACTCGCAGGCTTGCCACGTTCGGCGCGCCATGAGCGTTGGCTGCTAGCATTTCGATTCGGGCTTCATTGCTGTTGGCACGCGCAGGTTTATCTTGTGCGGACAGTGCGACAATGTCGTCTGGCGCGGAAGCGCCTCCGGTGTCCGTCTGCGCCGGCGGCTGAGCGCAATTGCGTACTTTTAGTGGTCCGCATAATTGAAGCACTCGAGCCACGCCGTTTCCGATCACTGCTGAGTCTTGGCTTGTGCCGGTTAACGCGTGAGGATGCTGCTCAAAAGGGAGTCCGTAGTCGTTCCACGAGCGCAATCGGTTCTGATCGTCTACTACAACACCAGTTCCAATGACTGTGCGGGATACACCGGCGGAAAAATTACCAGCAATACCACCGACCTGCAGAATGGGAGTAACGACATTCACCATTTGCGCCAGTTCCGGGTCCTGCTTTATCACTTCTAACACATGCTGATATTCGGGAATTCCATAGGCGGCAGGGTTGCCGGTGCCATAGAGGAAGTAGTCCTTGTGTTGAATCTGCAAATGTCCGCTGCTTTGCACGTAGCGGGTTTGCAAGCCATAGGTAATGTTGCGAATGTATCCACCGAACACGAGCACCGATGCCACACCGATAACCATAGCAAGCAGTGTTGTAAGCGAGCGGCGCCGGTTGCGCAGCAAATTACGTAGAGCTAGAGATAAGGTCTTCATCCAATCGCCTCCATGCTTTCATTTTTTTCGTCTTTATATTCAATCGATGTGATGCGGCCGTCGCGAATCATGATCGCGTCGTCGGCCTCTGCCAATACTTGCGGATCGTGGGAGGAGAATACGAACGACACGTGATGCTCTCGTTGCATTTTTCGCATTAGCGCAATGATGGCTGCGCCGGTATGACTATCCAAGTTCGCTGTTGGTTCATCGGCCAGTACTAATTGAGGCGAGGGGGCTAACGCTCGCGCAATCGCTACCCGTTGGCGCTGGCCGCCGGAAAGTTGACCGGGGCGATGCTTAGCTTTGTCGACCAGGCCAACAGCATCAAGCAGCGCTTCTACTTTTTGCTTACGCTGTTGTGCGGGTACATTGGATAACAACAACGGATACTCGACGTTTTCGTATGCCGTGAGTACCGGCAGTAAATTGAAGTTTTGAAAAATAAAGCCAAGGTGACGGGCGCGGAAATCCGACAGATCGTCATCGGATAATTTTTGCACTTCCTGCCCCGCAATGATGATTTCTCCGGAATCCGGGCGATCGATACAGCCAATTAAATTCAGCAAAGTCGTCTTGCCGCTACCGGAAGGACCGGCAAGAACGGTGAAACGATTGGGACGAATTTCGAGATTGATGTCGCTCAGCGCAGGCACGCCTATCGAATCGAGTAAATACGTTTTGCCAATGTGCTTCAATATCACGGGGTGCATCATGTTCTCCAGAAAAAGTAGTGCCTGTGCCAGGAGTATTCGCAAGCCATATGACTACAATATGACTAATATTTCGGCTGCCGGGCGACATGCCATTTATGATTGCAGGAACAGCTATTACGAACACAACCACACCCCTGCGCTACGCATATCGATTGTGGTGCTGCCTCAATAACGATCCTCAGCAACGCTTCGGTGCCGCATCGATCGATTGTCCAAATATTCTTAACGAGGGAGCTTAGGCAGCGAAAGTCGTTTTTTGTAATCTTCCGTAATTGCTCGCCATGAGCGCCGCGCGTTTTCGTTTAACTTAACAATTGCAAGAATGGTTATGTTGGGTATTCCACCGGCATCATTGCGGTGATGAGCTCATGGCTTATGCTCGTCACACGGTCCGATCAGCATGCTTTTTGACGATGGAGAGGGGACATTAAAATAATGCTGATTAAGCTATGCCTGCATTAGCTCATTCTTGGCACGAAGTTAACTTGACCAACGAAGGGCGCAACTTAGCGGCGCGTTCCCTACAGATTTTTATTTTCTCAAACCCACAATGATGGATTGAGTGGATATATTTGTCAATAATGCTACCGATTAACCACGGAGCCCTGCCGGTTATTTGCGAAGTCTCTGCGATATTTCCCGGTAAATCTTTTATCGATCCATCGATATTCGCCTGTAAGTTCTCTAAAAACCATCTTTCTCTCGAAATAGAGGCTTATCATTCAAAGGGCAAATTCATGCTCCGAGATGTATAAAACCCCAAATTAAAAAACATGATAAATGGCAAATATATAAATCTTTCGTAGAAAGAATAGAAAACCACGGCTCCGCATACCAATTAATTCAACATTTTTCCCTGCGACTGATTCGCCAACAAAATCGCGTGTAAGCACGTTGCCGTATTTGCGACGTGCGAAGCATTCAAAACTTGATGGTGGGTATTGATTAAGAAGTGCTCCTGATAATGAGCCTGCGCTAATTTCCTCCAGTCGCGACTAACCCCGGATGGAATTGACATTGTTTCGATGTTCGCCAAAAGGTGATGCACCGGTACAATCACCACTTCCTTGGGTTCGAATGAATCCATTCGCGAGCGGTACGCAGCGGATAATGCGTGATCGTCGGTTGACGGCAATAAGTTATTCATTTCCTCGCTGATGCGGTGGCGGACCTCCGGCTCGGCAGCGGACCAATGCCACGTGTCGATCAATATGACCATGCTCGGATGTTTGCGCCGTTTTGCCAGGGCAGTGGCCAGTCCGAGCGCCAGCTTGCCGCCTGCGGAATAACCAAGCAACACAGTGTCTCGTTTTAAAGCCAGCCGCTCGAACGCGTCTAAATAAATCTCGCATAATTCCGCCACTGGCTTATCGATAAATTCCGCAGCATGAATAGTTAATTGCGGTAATGCACGCGATAGTGAAGCGTAGGCGAGGCCGAGGCCAGGATCAGGCGGCAATGCGAATACTTGCACGTTACCGTTGCCCAGTGTTTGTACCGGTATATCATTGTCATCCGTATCGGTGGTTAGCGCTGCGGCCATGCTGCGGATGTTGGGTGTTTTAAAGAATTGAATCGCAGGACAGCGGCGGCCTATGCGGCTCGTAATATGTCGAGCACCTTTCATCGCGAGCAGGCTGTCGCCACCCATGGCGAAGAAGTCATTGTCGGCATCGACTTCACCCGGAAGAATTTCTTGCCAGATGTTCATTAGCGTCGCTTCCATCTCATTCAATACCGGCTTCGGCATGGTGCGTTGTTGAATGTCGTGCGCGCTTTTTTCCAATAACGGAAGTGCCCCGCGATCCAACTTGCCGCTCGTGGTCAGCGGCAACTGCTCCAGCCGGACAAAGTGTGCAGGCACCATATGCGCCGGCAGGAGGGCGGCTAATTGTTGGCGCAGTACTGTTTCCGATAGATGGCTTCCGCATATATACGCAGTCAGCACGAGGCCATTTTCGCCATGTTCCGCAATGACCTCAGCTTGGCGAACGCCATCGATTGCGATAAGTGCGGCGGAGATTTCCGCAGGCTCTACTCGTTGGCCACGGATTTTTAATTGCGCATCCTTACGACCTACATATTCGATCTGACCATTGGCAAGCCAGCGCCCGATGTCGCCGGTACGGTAACTGCGTGTACCGTCTTTCTGCGTGAAGAACGGCGAGTGAGCATTCCCCGGAAAATTTATATATCCCAGCGCTACACCTTCGCCCGATATCACGATTTCTCCCGGCACGCCTATCGGCGTATTGCGTCCGCTTGAATCGAGGATATGGATAGATAAATTCGACAGCGGCCGCCCAATGGGGACCGGCATTCCATGAAAGGACGATGCCGACCACGCTTCATTGTTTTTATGTTGGCTATAGACGTTGGTTACGCGTTTTAATGTTGCGCAGACTGCCGTTTCCGTTGGGCCGTAAGCGTTATAACATTCAATGCCAAGTGCGAGCAGGCGTTGCGTATCCTGCCGGAACACCGCTTCGCCGGCCAGAATGATTTTTCGTAGTCCGGCAAGTTCGTTATTTTCCAATTGGCGCAAATGCGAAGGGGTGAGGGTGGCGACGGTGGCGGAGGATGTCTCGATCAATTTCGCCAGGAGCGTGCCGTCGCGTGCGGTTGCATAATCGGCCAGCACTACACCGGCGCCGCATAACCACGCCATAAAAAATTCGGAAAGCGACGCATCGAAAGCACACGAAGCCAATTGCAGCACAGTATCTTTTGAATAGATTTCAAAGCCGCGAATTTGCGCCAAGATCATATTGATGAATGCACGATGCTGGACGCGTACGCCTTTAGGTTTGCCCGTTGAGCCGGATGTAAAGATCAAATAGGCAGGACTATTACTCGTTATCGTTAGCGGTGGCGCAGGCTCGATTTCATCGAACTTAGATGGATCAAGAAGGGCAATCCCCATATCGGCGAATGTTGGATGATTGTCCACGGTGGTAATCAGCACGCTAGCGCCGGATTCCCGTAGCAGTTCTTTGTGCCGAGCCGAGGGATGGCGTATATCCAGCGGAAGATAAACCGCGCCGGATTTCAATATTCCCAATAACGCAATCGGCCAATCGATACTGCGTTCCAGCATGACTGCCACAACTTGATTCTCGGTTATGCCATAGTCTTTTTGCAGTCGCCATGCCAGTCCATTCGCTCGCCGGTCCAATGAGCGGTAATCGAGTTGCATATCGCCTGCTATCAACGCTATATGTTGAGGCGTGCGCGCTACTTGTTCTGCGAATAACGCGGCTAGCGTGGTATCCGGTATGGGATGCGATTCACCGCTGGAAAATTTCTCTATTTTTTCTTGTTCCTTGGCGTCGATAAGCGATAGCTCGCCTACTTGCATCGTGCTATGAGCCAATACCGAGTTCAACAGCGATATCAATCGATTCAATAATAAAACTGCCGTATCTTCGCCATATAAGTCGCTGCGATAGCGCAACATGCACACCAGTTCACCCGCACTAATTTCTCCGAATTCGAATACCAAATCGAACGCAGTTAGGCCGGTATCTACCGGGAAATATTTTGCCGTTACGCCGGCCAATTCGCTTTGGCCGCGCCGCGCGTTTTGTAGAACCACCATTACATCGAATAAGGGATTGCGTCCTAGCTCCCGTTCCGGATGCAAGTCCGATACTAAGCGATCGAATGGATATGACTGATGTTCGAGGGCAGCGTTAACTCGCTGTTGCATCTCAGCTAACAACGACGCAAAGGTGTATTCACCGTTTAGCTCCGCAGTAAGTACTGTAGTGTTGGCGAAAAAGCCGATTATCGATTCGAGTTCGGGACGATCCCGTCCTGCAGCCGGCATGCCAATGCGCACTACCGGTTCATTGCCGCAGCGATACAGCAGCAAGGCGACTAAAGAAGCGAGTAATGGATATAGGCTGGTTTCATGTTTTGCCAGCCATGTTTGCAGCGTCGATGTTGAAATAGGTAGTGAACGACTCACCACACCGGCATTGGCAGCCGGCGTCGATGGACGTGGAAGGTCAGTAGCGATTTGTGCAATCGGCACGAGCGGGAATAGTTGCTGTTGCCAGTAGTCGCGATGTTGGGCTAATGCCGCTTCACATGCCGCTGATCGGTTCCACACAGCGAAGTCGCGATAGCGCAATCCTAAGGTTTTTTCTTTACTCGTTCCTTTTATTTCTTGCGCATAGACGTTCGCTAAATCATCCAGCAGCAAACCGAAAGACCATCCATCACCAATAATATGATGCAGGTAGATCGCTAATACCTGCTTGTGCGAATCGAGCAGATAAAGTTCAACTCGAAAGAGCGGCCCTGTTTCGAGATCGAACGGCATTCGGCTATTGGCGGTGACTTGTGCGCGGATCTCTTCTTCATTGCTTTTAGAAAAAACGGTGAAATGGGCAGATTGTTGAGCAAGCACACGTTGGCGAGGTTGTTCTTCGTTGAGGTGCGGCGGAATGAAAACAGTGCGTAGGGATTCGTGTTTATCGATTAAGTGTTGGAATGCTTTTCCGAGCAAGCTTATTTCCAGTTTTCCATCTAGCCGAAATGCCGCGCATAAGTTATAGGTATTATCGACGCCACTCATCCGGCTGAGAATCCACAAGCGTTGTTGATTATGGGATAGGGGGTAGTCTGCCGCATCGGGCGCCATTGGAACTGATGGCAACTCGTTCTTTTCCGGTGCCGTATTGTCGAACCATGCGCCTAAGGCTGCCACATTTTTCAATGCGAAGAATTGGGATAACTCTATTTCTCGATTGAACTCACGCACGAGTCGCGATACGACCCGCACCGCATCTAAGCTATGTCCACCCAGTTCGTGAAAGCCGGCTTCCGCATCGGTTACTTCTTGGTCCAGCACTTCGCTCCAAATTGTCGCGATAGTTTGCTCTGTGCCAGGCAGAGGTGATCGGCCGCTGTGTTTGCGCGTAGTTTGTTTACCGCCTATTCGTAGCGGCAAATGGGGCCAGCCGGCGCATGCGGCGAGCAGTGGTAGATAATAAACGCCATGGGAAAGCTGCGCTTCATTATGAATGGATATAGGAAAGCGATTTGGAAAAATAATGGAGTTCTTGTTGGAATTGCCAATGGAACTCACCGCATGAGGTTCTCTTTTTTCTGCCTGTACTCGTGGCGGCTCGAATAAATAATCGTCAAAAATTTCTATCTCGGGAACCAATTCGATCACTTCTTGCGTAGAGCAGATAAAACGATTTTCTGTTTCTTCTTTCCATGGATGGTTTTTAAGAAACTGTCGTATCGGTTCGTTACGTTCGGTGACGACGAGC
>Ga0157374_10000664_pt1 | contig 30230 bp, 22 predicted proteins | sample M25metaG_FD_115308 | JGI IMG/M metagenome (GOLD analysis project Ga0157374, IMG submission 115308) | Miscanthus rhizosphere microbial communities from Kellogg Biological Station, Michigan, USA - M2-5 metaG | ecosystem: Host-associated > Plants > Roots > Rhizosphere > Soil | place: USA: Michigan...
GGTCGGCACTACACGCCACTTTGCGACTATTGCCTCAACCGGCTTTTTATAGAACAAGAACTTAGAAAATTAGAACACTGCGAAAAATCAAAAATGAGAGGTGAATAGCGGAAGTCGGGTTAGAGATGGTGCCGGAATCTAATACTATCGGTTAAGTTCAGAACCTATCTTTGTAATCGAAGAATTACCCGGCAAAAAAAGCAGCAATAAAAAAGCCGGCAAGGAATTCCTTCCACAGTTAGGAATTTTTTACCCTGCCCGACCAACACCTTTCCTTGCCTGACCAGCGCCCGGCGCCTCCCCAAAATCCTGTACAGGCTTACCAAGCTCCAACCTAATTCCCATGGCATTTTGTAATGCTTTTGACACTATATAAAATCTTGGCGTCGCAGACTGTTCAGATCTTCTAGCGATAGCATTGCCTTCATCAGCAAACTTTACGACAACATTATCTTTTAAGCTTGCTATGTGTTTTACGGATAGCTCTTCCACTCTAAAATGTGCGCGAATATCTTCCTCCGTCATATATTTGCACATGTCCATTATTTTTATATCTAACGTCTGCTTAAAGTCGCGCCGCTCATCAGCAGTAAGTGAATTAAAAAACTGCGCCCAACCAGTAACCGTTACATTACTTAACTGGGCTGCATAACCAAGCTCCAATTTCTGATCCTTAGCCAATTGAGGCGGCATCGTTATATGCTTATCTGCCGATGGCAATTCTCCAGTTAACCGCTGTATCGTTTCCAAATAGGTGCGGCGTATTACGTTTAGCTTAGTTCCATCATCGATGGTTTTTCTTACCGCTTTAAATTGTTTAATTAGTCCAATGGTCTTACGTAAATTCCGTGCATCAACTAACCGCTGTCTAAAGCTTTCATATGTTTCGCCTGCAATTGGTGTTAAAGGCGGATTGGTCAATGCGCAATAGTTAATCATCTCCCGAACGACACCGCGATCTGTCTCCACCCCAATAGTTTCTAGCGCCGCATATGCCTTTTTCAGAGAGAAATGCAATTTTGGCTGAGAAAATCCAGAATTCTCAAAAACAAAACGCTTGTAATCCGCCGAATCCACATCCAAATCTTTTAGCGTCGTTTCAAATATTGCAATGGCGTTGCTAATAACTTGTATGGCAACCCCATCAGTTGATGAGGAGATATTTCCTTCAGGAATCAAAAATTCATTTTTATCTGTTACATCTTTTATGTAGTTACGCCATTCGTCCGTTTTTAATAAATCTTCACCTAATTTTTTCTCGTCAGAATCTTGTATATGGTGCACTAACATACTCGATAACGTAACGGCTTTCTGAACTTCCTCGTCATTTACTAGCTTCTGGTATTTAACAAGTAGCTGAGCCAGTATTTCTATTGGCATGGGCACGCCAGATTCCGGCATTTCAGGAACAAAAACTTCTTGGGAAGCTATCTGCGTTGTGCCAGCTTCTTCTTTCTCTTTGCCCTTAACAGAAAGTGCAAGTTGTGACTCACCGGTTTCAATAAGCGGTGCTCTTGCTGGCTTTGTGTATTTAGCTAAGGGCCGGAAATATTCTTCTAAGGTAACAATGTCGTTCACCAGTATCTGACGACAAATAAACTTTTCCGCATTATTTCTAACATTATCCTTTAATGGACCGACACCAGAAGATTTCTTACTATTGAACTCATTAGGATAAGCCTCATAATAAGATTTCATTTTCAGCACGACCTCTTTATCTTTATCTGCGCCTCCTGAACAATACTGGATCCACCAATCATTTTCCGATAAATTTTTATCTGTCTTGCCGCTTAAATGCTTCGCTAATGCGTCCATATAAATATGGACTTTGCGCGCTCCAAGTGAAAAATTGCCATCCATGCCTTGGGCAAATTCTTCGGCTTTCCCTTTGAGAGCGTCATTAGTAATCCCATAATTGTTCGCTATGACTTTCAATGCATTTACATCAGATAAGGTATGCTGAGTAACAATTATTAAGGCATCCTCATCAGATAATAAACATTTAATCTGGCAGTCAACAAAATCTTGCGCATACTGCGGATTGTTTGGGTTACATAAATAGCGACAAAAGCGTTCCCCCAGGGTTCTTTTCTCTTTATCACTGAGAAACTCCAGTTCCCGCCCAAAGTCCCAATCTAAATTTGTTTGGGTGGATAACAATGTATCTTCTATCACTTGAGAAACACCATCGAGTAATACCCGATTTATGACTTCGTCATTAGCCGATATGGCCGCTGATATATTTGGAAGGGTAATCTGGCCAATGCCTCTCTCCTGGTCAGCCATCAGAGTTAAAAACCCATTATTAATTTCTAGAAATGTCATAACACGATCTTGTGCAAAAAACGCCTTATTTAATTCTGCCGACCACTTATCCATTTGTTGACTTTGGGTCTCCCCATCGGAAATTTGAGATATTTCTCTATAGCTGTTCCCCAACTGCTCAATCTGCTTTTTCCCTTTGTCAGTTAAAGGCAAATCCCAGAGTCGATCAAAATATTCCTCTCGCTCTAAAACCTTTTCATTAATTGCCTGGGCCCACAAGCTATTATCATTCAATTTACTAACGCTCCAATTAGCATCTTGGCTTTTTAGTAGGTTCAATGCAGTCCTTGCATTAGCTGTAGCTTTAATAGATTCCTCACTATCGGGCTCAGAAACTAGGGCTAGTTTGCAAGCTTCGATGAAGCTATTTATTTTTCTCTCGTTTTTTTGAAGTAAAGTTTTAGGTTTCGATTTCTTCTTTTTACGGCGTCCTGATTCGCCCACAGTTGGTTCAAAATTATCTTCTGTGGGAGTTTCAGTTTGATAAGTCGAAGACCGGGTGACAGATGGTGACTCATCTACAGGGACGTTTGATATACCCGCTTCATGCGTAGCCTCAAGCGTTAGCTCACGAACTACATGAGGTAGCCAACTCGAAATTATGGACTGAACCGATGCCTTTATAAGCGACTTTTCCGCTTCCTTTCTTTTTTCTCTTAAAAACACAAGCGCCTGATTTTTTGCTTCTCCTGGTTTTAATGATGTTACGTCAATATTTTCACTTATCGCCCACCTGCGGAGAACAGCGAAATATTGTCTAAGCTGCCTATTTTCTTTATTCCAGTTTTTCCATTTTTTGTTCGCATCCGACCTTTTTGACTCATCCCGTGCGTCGTTAATGTTTTCACTAATTTCTTTCCAGTAGTTCGCAATATCACCTGAGTCAATGCCATGCTCGAAAAGATTGATCTCTTCATCTTTAGCTCGTAATGTTTCTTTCTCATCGAATGCTTTGTCATACTTCCGTATAAACTCTCTCCATATTTTGATGTCACCATCCGCGATATTTGAGACTTGGAAGCCATCCGACAATAAGAAGATACCAATCCTTTCATGCGCCTTACTTTCGTTTTCGCTTTTCTTCTCCCCTCTATCCTGTAGATGATTCGCGATTGCTAAAGGATGTAAAGGATTAGTTGCGAGATAGTCATCATCTGAAAGACTCAGCAATCCTTTTATTATTAGGGATCGAACCACTTCATCATTCTTTAGGGATCTCGAAAACTCTTTTAGAGATATTGCAAATATTTGTACTAATTCGGCAGGTTTCGCCTCCTTCAGTACAAATGGATAAATAGTCGAAGTGAATATATTGATAGCGGTGTCTTGCGGTAGCGAGTTTTGTTTAAGCGCCTTTAATAGCCCTTCCGAGGCAAGCTTATATAGGATTGCATTGGATATTATTTTTGACTCGCTTGTTCCGATTTCATCTAATAAAACTGCAAGCCCAAGCTGGCGTTGCACGTCCATTTTTCTAGTGAAAATAGGTACCAGCCCCTCCAATTCATTAACAATTAACTGGTAAAACTCCGGTCCATCATGGATGTGGGCTTGAAAAGGTGAAAAAGCCGCAAGATATTTTATTAACCGGTCAGCAGTCTCTAACGTTTTATCTCCGTCTTTTAATATGCTTTCATGAATCGTATTTTTATATACATCTGCAGCTTTATTAATTGCAGTACTGGCTAGTTCAAGCACCTCTGTGGTTTTTTCTTGGGTTGGCGCTTTTAATAAAATTAATTCCCTTACCGCATGCAAACCGAGAAGAAAATGCCTCTCATCTACATAAGCGAAATCAATATCGATAGAATCACGCCATGAATTACTGCCATCTTCGAAGATTTTCCCGCTGTCTACTAGAGCCGATAAAGCTTGCACGCGAGAGTTATTTTCTTGCTTCAGCTCCTCAATCAATTGCTCAGTGCCGAGCTTGATAATTTCCTGCGCATCGTCATAGGATTCATTTCCATCAATGGATGAGAATAGTTCTGAAAAGCTTGATAACGAGTTAAGTTTGCTGTTCTTTGATTCATCGCCACTCATCAGCCGAGGATGAATAGTGACGTAATAAATATCAGCAACCTTCTCAAGACGTAATTTAAACTCATCAACGAATCGTTCCTTTTCCTCATCGCTCATCTCTTTTAAGTACGGACTATCGCTTGATGCGATTTGCTTAAAACATTCGTTGAGAATACTGAGATAAACATAAAACCGCGCCGGGCTCAGGTAAATGGGATTGCTGTCCATTACTTGCTGAAGGATTGCAATGTCATGAACAGAAGGGTCTTTAGTCTGATACTGTGCGATAGCAATTTCACACGCTGAATTTTCTTTCGCCTTTATTAGTGGCGCTTGTTCTGCGGCATGCCGTTCAAATTGGTCGAATGTAGCCTGGGCAAGCTGCTCCATTCCGCTTTCCCTTTCGCCACGCTCTTCTACAGACATATTGGAAAGTTGCATAAATTTAAGCGCCGCTATCATTGCATGCTTAAACTCAGTTCTTTCTTCTACTGTGGCGTCTCTTAACCATTGATTCAGTATTGTGGCCTTGTACCTTTCCAAGTAAACGGGACGGTGTTGCAATGGAAAAGGCCGATCAAAAAAGGGAAGTATCTTTTCTATAGATAACTCGTCTCCCTGCTTGAATTTTTCCAGCTGTTCATTTTCTCGATTTTTGATGACGATTTCGTAATGGAGCTCATGTTCCTGACAGAGATTTATAATAGCCTTCAAATTATTGAATGAAGTTTCATAGCTTTCTGAGTCAACCGGTCGTGCGCTGCCATATTTCTCCTTATTAGTTTCGAATCGACATATTGCATCTGCTTTGCTTATTTCTTTATTTGTGGTTAATAAGTGAATTACTACTCGATGAGAATCTTTTTTCAATCGATGGAAAGTTTCTACTGACCTTGCAATGCTCATTCCGGCGTTATGAAAGAGGATATTCCTGTCTTCTTCGGTTGCTCTATCCAAAAGCTTGCGAACCACATCAGCCTTCACGATTCTTGCTACCAGCTCTTTCTGGTTCTTTTTCAGCAATCTCCAGTAATCAGGTATTGCAATAGGATGCAGCATACCTCCATCAATAACTACTCCATTAAATGGGTTTTGTTTATCTTTTAAAATTCCATTTAATAATGTTGATTTGCCCGCGCCCGGAGCGCCTAGGAGAATCCATGCCTCTTTTATTTGCCCCTCTAGGACTGGCGCTGAGGTTGCTAGCAGCCCATTAAACAAACTCTCAAGATCTAATTGTCTGCCCGGCATTAGCACATTAAGTGGAAGTTCTTTTGTTCTGACTTTATCGCTCGTTAAAATCTTATATGCCTTCGGATCTCCACGTCTTGGAACCACAGCAAGATAAGTGGGGCCAGGCCTTGCATAATGAGACACGATAGGTTGTATTCCATTTTCATCGTTTGCAATCAGTTTTATTGAATGGCCACTGTCCGCCGCAAGGATATTTAGATTTGAACCTCCCAGTGCCCTAGTAATTTGAGCCCATTCCTCTCCTGTGTAACCGGCATGGCCTTCTCTTACATAATCAATATCCGTATGAAACGTTGTAATGAAACCTTGACCAATCCCCGTCGGCAATCCTATTGCAGATCGTGGATTCGGAACTGCGAAATTTTTATATTCGCCTGGTTTGATATTTGCATGAGTAGGTCTTTGAAATCTTGCCTGCGCTTGCACCTCTTTTGTAAAAACAATGCCGTCAGGAGTAGATAGCGGAGGGCCTATCGTAGCTTTTGATTTATTCGAAAAAAAAGCCGTAACACTATCCTTCTTATGGATCGGTGGAACGGCAATATAGGGAAGTTCTGATGAGTCCGTCGCATACGGCCCTATGGGTGTATATTCGGGCGCCTTAGCACCAATCGGCATAGCGCCATTATGCAAATTATAAAGCCCGGCGTTCATCGCATAACGTAAACCTGGGTATCTAGCTAGCAGCGCGACAAAAGCCTCATCTCGTGGATGGTAAAGTGCGTCGCCACCTATTGCTATAACTTCAAATTCTGAATTAGGAGACTTGGTAACATATATACGTTGCTTTTCGTCGCGTTTCGTTTGCTGGGTGTAGCCCTCCTCCTCCTCTCCAATTAGAATTTGCATCCCCTTTTCTGTGTGCTCGATATATGGAGCCTTCATATACTTTCTTCTGAACGGCTCCACTTCTTCGGACACCTGTCTGGCCCGATTTATATCTGTCAGCTCTTCAAGGGTATATTTTTTTTGCTCCTCTACCGTCGGTATCTTTATCTTGTCTTTGTCTGGCCGCTCAACTCCAAATCCGATATTTTTTCTGAAGTTTTCGCCCTTTATTCTGCCGGCCCATTTCAATAAATACTTTTTGACTTCCGGCGTTTGCTTTCGCATCTTTGTCTGCTTAGTGTCATAAGCATCATTAAAGGCGCGATCAAACTCATGGCCCTCCATCATTAGGTACTGTAGCGCCCATTTAATGTCCTCTTCCTGATAATCGGTTTTGAAAGCACAAAATTGCTTTAGGCTCATACGCGCTATATGGTCCGCAATAACCGTTTTGCGATTGTTTGTATCCTGCAACTCCACAGGAAGGCTCTCCAATTCTTCCAAGCCATTGAGAAAACCCTTGGCCGCTCTTGTAGTTAAATTTTTAAAGGCCAACGCTAATGCCGCTCTCATTCTTACCAGATCTTCATCGCTATCTTTTTCATAGGCGAATTCATAATCCCGGAAGCGTTCCTTATTAATTGGCATTTATTTCCCCTTTTGCACTGCTTCTGTATATTCAAATACATAAAGCTATATTTATGCCAAATGCGATATTATCTATATGATTGTTCTCATTAGGAAAAATATAACGCCATGCTTGGCAACTTGCACTTTTAGAATGTCCTCCGCGTGCAATTGCCAAATGTGTAAGGTCATATGAAGGGAGGCCCGCTACGCGGCGACCTGCCTGGCTTCCTCAGGACTCAGGTTTGAGATCCGTATAATGTGTAGCAGTGCAACGAAGTCGAATATCTACCCAATGGATATGTCCCCCTTGAAAAAAAACGCAATCTCTAATCCGTCCCTACGAGTTTGAGAGTGTTTTACATCCCCTCTTCCCATTTTTTCACTTCCCTGGAAACTCTCTATGCCTGCAACTAAAATTACCGCTTGGCTAGCCTTAACCGGTTTAATTTCCCTCGCTCATGCCGAAGATATCGCCATCAAAGATGCCTGGGTCCGTGCCACTGTTCCCGGTCAACCAGTAGCCGCCGCTTACATGGAAATCACCAGCGAAAAACCGGCCGCCTTGATAAAAGTCGAAACGACTGCGGCGAGCAAAGCCGAGATTCATTCCATGAAAATGGAAAATGGCGTCATGCGCATGGGCGCAATGCCATCGCTGCCCTTACCTGCTAAGGAAACCGTAAGGCTCGCCCCAGGAAGCTATCATTTGATGCTCATGGGACTAAGGCAGCCGCTTAAACCAGGCAGCACCGTAACCTTCCGCCTCACGGTAAAAGACGAACATAATCAGGAATGGCTGTTATCGGTCGACGCGCCGGTCAAGAATCTCACGAATTAAAGCAAAAACTCCGCTCTGTTCGACCCCATTCCCGATCATCTTCTCGGTTAATCTGCGCTAGAGCCTCTTATAGGCTCTTAAGGGGGAACAGGGGAACGTTAATCGACGCAGGCAGCACATCCAGCGCGACAAAGAGAGGCAACAACGGCAAAGACATTTTGTTAGACTCTCTGAGCAGTCACCCCGCATTTAACATCGAAATAGCCAAGGGGGTCGAAACGATGGCATATCCACGTCATCCGCTATTAGCAGTGCGTTCGCCGCGACCGGCAGCCGACAAAGCGGAAAGTTTCTAATGAGTAACGGTCAAGCACCGATGGCATCGGAAATCATCGTTTCGCTCGGCAACGATCTTCGCATCAGTCGAGCGGCGGAAATATTCGATAAATTGATGGCGGCCGCCGACTCATCTCGCACGATCATTATCGATGGCGGAGACGTCGGCAAAATCGATGCCGCCGGATTGCAAGCGGTAACCGCAGCGATCATGCGTTTTCGTATAGCCGGTTTGCAATGGCGCTGGCACAATGAACCTCTCTCCTTAAGGAGTGCGGCAAAAATGCTCGGTTTAACAGATGTATTGGGACTGCCATCATGAAGGACTTCGTCGCCTCCTTCGAGCCCCATCGGGATAAGCTAGGCGTTATCTTGCTTGTACTGAGCCTGCCACTACCGTTGGCGCTTTTCTGGACGCCGTGGTGGGTAGCGATTATTTGCATTTTGCTTGTGCCGGTCTCCGCTGCGATTCTTATCGTTCGCATATTACCGTCATTGACGACTAGCTCGGCCGCTACGCAATCCGCGACCGATGAAGCGGAAATCCATATGATGCGCAAGCTATCGAGCAACGTCATCGGGCTGTTATCGCACTGGTCTCAGGTATCGAGCCATTCCCATGCAAGCCTGGAAGAAGCCCATAGCCAAGTGGATGAAGTCATCGCGTACTCCGAAGCGGCCGTCATTCGCATCAGCAATAACTTCATTTCGATTACTCGCAAGACACGCAAGCAGGTCGAACATGCGCTAGGTCTATTGGAATCGAGCCGTACCGGTTCCGGCAAAGGTATGACCACGACGCGCCATTCGCTGCCCGAGCTGATTCATGCCTACGAACATTTGTTACAACAAGTGACAACCAGCTTGAGCGATATCGCGGAAAAAACACAACAGCTCGAACAATCGCTGAACCGGCCAGCGGCATCTCCGGACGCTCGCGTCTTACCCGAAACACAGGAAATTCATGCGGCTTACCAACTGGCGGCGCAACAAGCCAGGGAAGCAGCGCAAGCGGCCAGCGCCGAAGTAAGCAAACTTACCGGCGGCATGCATAGAACCGGCGATGAAGTCGCCGAGGCGCTAGCGCAGATTCGCGCATTGGGTGATGAGATTCAAACCGATATCAATAGCATCATCATCGATCTTCAATTCCAAGACTTCACTCAACAGAAATTACAGCGATTGAAAAATCCCGTGCTCGCCGAACTGACCGATGCGCTTCGCGAAATCGTCGAGGAAGCTCGTTCGATGTCGAACAAGCTGGAAGGCAGCGGACTCATCGACAAGCATTTGCAAACAACGATTCATGAATCCAATGCACGTAACGAAAACGTTGCACCCGCATCATCCAAATCCAATCCGTCACCCGGACTTACGGTCCCGAAGAACGACCGCAAACCTGAAGGCGACGAATCCGTGGAGCTTTTTTAAGGAGAAGTGACTGTGGCCTCCATACTCATTGTTGATGACTCCACCACTATGCGTCAGATGGTGAACTTTACATTGGCAAACGCAGGACACCAGGTAGTAGAAGCAGCCGACGGCAACGAAGCGGTAGAAACCGCCAAGTCACTTCATTTCGACTTAGTCATTAGCGATGTCAACATGCCCGGCATGAACGGCATCGAATTGGTCCGCGTCTTGCGCGCGTTGCCGGACTACAAATTCATCCCCATGCTAATGCTAACCACCGAATCCGGTCAGGAAATCAAACAGCGAGGCCGTGAAGCAGGCGCCACCGGATGGATCGTCAAGCCTTTCAGTCCGGAGGTGTTATTGGCGACGTTGAAGAAAGTACTGGATTAAAGCGGATTGAATACAATGGCCCCGCGCTATCAATCTGAATTCGGCCGATCGTCATGTCCATCGACCTGACGCGCTTCCACGAAAGTTTCTTTACCGAGAGCCTCGAAGGAATGGATGCCTCGGAAGCCGGCTTGCTGGCATTGGAAAGCGCCAAGCCAACACCGGAACGATTAAACGCCATCTTCCGTGGCATTCATTCACTCAAAGGTGCCGCCGCCAGCTTGGGATTCAACGCCATTGCCGACTTCACGCATCATGTGGAAAACGTACTGGACCTATTGCGTCACGGTCGACTTTTAGTGGAACGCAATACATTAGACGTATTACTGCATTGCGTAGACTATGCTCGTCAATTACTGCTCGCGGAGCGCGAGGGCAAACCAACCGATACTAAACGAGCAGAACAATTAATCGAAAGTCTGCATCAAATCATTAGCACCACCGGCAATAACGAAAAGGACGATCACCAAAAATCCTTACCAGTTACGCCGGTCAATACTACGACTGCGGCATCGACGTTATCGCTATACCGCATCGGCTTCGAACCATCCCCCGGTTTCTTCGAGAATGGCAACGATCCATTACGCCTTATGCGCGTTCTCAGCGAATTAGGCAGGATGTACGCGAAAGTAGATTTGTCTAGGTTGCCGATGAACGAAGAAATAAATCCGGAATATTGTTACCTTGCCTGGCAAATCGAACTCACCAGCGTAAAGAAACGCGACGAAATCGAAGAAGTTTTTTCCTGGGTAGCCGACGACTGCATATTGACTATCGAAACCGACAGATCATCCGCTCTGCCGCAAGTTGCGATAACACCGCCAATAGAGCCTCACGAAGAAAAGCGGCTCCATACCGACGATCGCCGCGTTAGCCCAAGGCGAGCGAAAGATAGCGATCAAATAGACGACACTCGTACCGATCGTTTGCATGTGAGCCGGGATAAGGTGGATGGACTCATCAATTTAGTCGGCGAATTGGTGATTACCAAAACCATGCTGAAACAAGCCATTTCTCAACTGGACCCCGCATCCGCCAAACGACTCGAAACATCGCTCTTGCAATTGGAACGAAATACACGAGATTTGCAAGACGGCGTCATGGCGATTCGCATGCTGCCGGTCAGTCATGCATTCGGCCGCTTCGCCCGTTTAGTGCGAGATGTCAGCCATCGCTTAGGCAAACAGGTTCAATTGCATATCACCGGCGAACAAAGCGAACTCGATAAATCGGTTATCGAAAAATTGGTCGACCCACTGACGCATCTCGTACGTAATGCGCTCGATCATGGCGTCGAACTGCCGGAGGTTCGCCGTAACGCAGGCAAGGCCGAAACCGCCACATTGAAACTACATGCACAGCATAAAGGCGGCAATATCGAAATCACCGTTAGCGATGACGGTCGCGGTATCGATAGAGCGCTCGTTGAAGCAAAAGCGCGATCGATCGGATTAATAGGAGACGAAACCACAATCACACAAGAACAGGCTTGCGAATTGATATTCGAGCCAGGCTTCTCGACCGCAGCGGCGGTCAACGATCTCTCCGGACGTGGCGTCGGTCTCGATGTGGTGCGCAAAAATATCTCCGCACTGAACGGCCGCGTAAAAATCGATTCGACACCGGGCCGCGGCACATCGTTCGTTATTCATTTACCGCTTACGCTGGCAATCATCGACGGCATGATGGTTACCGTTGGTGTCGATACTTACATCGTACCGATGACATTCATCGTCGAATGCATGCAAACCGATTCGCGCAAGCTAAAAAATCTTGCCGGTCGAGGCATGCTCGTCGATTTTCGCGGCGAATACTTGCCGTTGTTGAAGCTCGCCGAGCTTACCGATACAGAAAACTCAGCCCCCTTCGAAAACGGCTTACTGCTTGTGCTGGAAACGGAAGGCAACCGCATTGCACTGTTGGTGGACACACTGGTGGGGCAAGAACAGGTCGTCATCAAAAGCATCGAAAGCAATTATCGCAAAGTGCCGTATCTCGCCGGCGCCACCATACTCGGTGAAGGTAGAGTAGTTTTGATTCTTGATGTGGCCGCTTTGATATCGGCAGCGCGAGCATGAAGAGGAAACGATTCATGGACATTTACATCGAATGCATGGCACGTTTTTATAAGGCGTCGTGCGATAGCGCCCGCCTCATTCACACAAAAAGGAATGCATGATGAAACGGCTCATCTCGCCATTGGCCGGCGTATTGCTAACGTTACGAACAAACATCACGATGCCGCTCAGCGGTCTATTCTTCTCTCTGCCTTTATTCATTGCCGTAGTGGTCAATCCGCCTGTTTGGTCATCCTGGCAAGGCATTCTGATCATCGTTGCATTTCTCTTTGCTTGGTACTTCCACGCGTCATTACATCTCGCGTCCGGACAATCATGGGCAACGCTAAGCCGGCTCGCGGAACGTTTACGCCAACACGACTTGCGCGCGACTGACATTGAAAGTAGAGGACAACGACGGCTGGGAGCCGGCCCATTCCGAGCGATGTACTCTCTCTTACTCGAAACACAAGCGAAGCTGTGTGAATTGGTATTCCAAGCCCGCCATAGCGCTGATGCGGCTCGCGTCGCCGCCGATGAAATGGCCATAGGCAACGCCAATCTATCGCAACGCACCGAGCAACAAGCATCTACGTTGGAAGAAACCGCTTCAGGCATGGAAGAACTCTCCAGCACCGTCAAACAAAATGCGGACAATTGCAAATTGGCAAGCGATCTTGCGAGCAATGCGAGCAGCGTCGCAAAACGCGGCGCAGACTTGGTATATAAAATCGTTGCCACGATGGAGCAGATCGACAGAAGCTCAAAAAAAATCGTCGATATCATCAGCGTGATCGAAAGCATCGCATTCCAAACCAACATCCTTGCGCTGAATGCCGCCGTAGAAGCCGCGCGTGCCGGTGAACAAGGTCGCGGCTTCGCCGTCGTCGCAGGCGAAGTGCGCAGTCTTGCGCAGCGCAGCGCTGAAGCAGCGAAAGAAATAAAAGGCCTCATCGGCGACTCGGTTTCCAGCGTCGACCAAGGCACCAAATTGGTTGGCGATGCCGGCCATATCATCAACGATGTCGTCGTCAGCGTGCAGCAAGTCACCGAATTAATCAGCGAAATCGCCATTGCGTCGCGCGAGCAAAACTCGGGCGTGGAAGAGATGAATCGCGCATTAATGCAATTGGAAGGCGTCACCCAACAAAACGCCGCCATGGTGGAAGAAGCCGCGGCGGCAACCATGACGTTTCAAGAAGAAGCGGGACGTCTTTATCACTTGATAAGCCCGTTCAAGATTGATGAAGAAGATGAAAACACAACGCCCATATCTCCATCCGTTACGCCAATACACGAAACAGCAAATCGCCCAACGAAGATAAGCGAACCACCGCGTCGCAATACTCGTGAACTGGAGCACAAACGCCGCATTCCGCGTACGACAGAATTGGAAGATGAATGGCAAGAGTTTTAATAACCTATTTAGAGCGGATTTCGACTGAATGTACGGTATCGTTGCCCCAAAATGCGGATTCCCGCAAGGCGTCGCGACGCGGCTAATGCTTATTGCCTTAGCAAGGAGCGCAACGACGCGGGGGCCGCATTTGGGGGCAACGATACCGTACATTCAGTCGAAATCCGCTCTAATATCGTAGATCACTCAGATCCGCGATAAACCATCAGGAAAAAACAATGAGTACCGGCGTCGCCGAATCAAAACCTGCTAGCGAATTGCTGATCTTCACTATTGGTGACGACGAGTACTGTATCGACATTCTGAAAGTGCAGGAAATTCGCGGCTACGATGCAGTTACGCGAATAGCCAATACGCCGGACTTCATCAAGGGAGTCATTAATCTACGCGGCAACATCGTGCCGATCATCGATCTGCGTTTAAAGCTACGGCAAGGGGAAGTGCTATATAACGAAACCACCGTTGTCATCATCTTAAATGTTCTCAAGCGGGTGATAGGCATAGTCGTCGATAACGTGTCCGATGTAATCACGCTAACGCAGGATGAGATCAAGCCGGCACCGGAATTCGGTTCAGCTCTCGATACACAATACATTCTCGGCCTTGCCAGCGTTGGCGATCGATTGTTGGTACACGTCGATATCGAACATCTCATCGGCAGTCGCGATATGGGACTAATAGCCGATGCGATAGGCAACTGATGCGCAGACTGCCATGGCCTTCATGCGCATCATGAAAAAATCGGCCGATACGCCAGCACCCGATATGCATGAAGCCGCCGTAGCGCCATTCAAGGCACGCGAGTTTCCTTATACACGCCAGGACTTCGAACAAGCACGAGAATTCATCTATCGGCGAGCCGGCATATCGCTCACCGATGCAAAAGCGGAAATGGTATACAGCCGTCTTGCCAAGCGTTTACGAGTATTGGCAATTGGAGACTTCAAAAGCTATTTAGCGCAACTCAATGCCAACGATCATCCCGAGTGGGAACATTTCATCAATGCGCTTACCACTAACCTAACCGATTTTTTTCGCGAAGCCCATCACTTTTCTCTCTTAGTGGAACATGCGCACCAATCCACCTATCGCCCCTTTCGTGTATGGAGCGCGGCGTGCGCAACCGGAGAAGAGCCATACTCCATCGCAATAGCGTTATGCGAAGCATTCGACACGATGCCACCGCCGATCCGCATCGTTGCTTCCGATTTGGATACCGATGTTCTTAACAAGGCAAAACAAGGCGTTTATGTCGCCGAACGTGTTTCTGGCGTTGCAATGAAACGACTGAAGCGATTTTTCTTGAAAGGTAAATCGGCGAAGGAAGGCTCGGTCATGGTGCGCCCGGAAGTTCGCGCATTGGTGCAATTTCATCAATTGAATCTACGCACCGATACCTGGAATATAGATGGGCCATTCGATGCGATTTTCTGCCGCAATGTACTCATCTATTTCGACAAGCCCACGCAATATCAAGTGCTGCAACGACTTGCCGACCGTTTAACACCGAATGGATTGCTCTTCGCCGGCCACTCCGAAAGCTTGATTCATGCTGCCGATATATTCCAACCATGCGGCAGAACCGTCTACCGGCTAGCACATCACATCAGGACACGGCATGGATAAGAAATACAAAACCGGACGTCCCATCGATACGCAAGAAAACAGTGAAACGTATCCAGTGCAGTACATTGACCGGCACTTCAACATGCCCGCCGCAAAGATCGGCCCCGGTGAATTTTATACAACGCAACGAGATATGGTAATCGTAACCGTATTGGGCTCATGCGTATCTGCTTGCTTGCGTGATCCAGCGGTTAACGTTGGTGGCATGAATCATTTCATGTTGCCCCACCACAGCAACGATCCGGAAGGACTATTATCTATGTCGGCTCGATACGGTGCCTACGCCATGGAAATACTGGTTAATCATTTGCTGGCATTAGGCGCTAAACGAGAGCGGCTCGAAGCCAAGATATTCGGCGCTGGCCGCATAGTTGTCGGCATGTCTGACATCGGCGAACGCAATGCGCAGTTCGCATTGGAATATTTGAAGCGAGAAAAAATTCCTGTACTGGCACAGGATCTAGGGCGTGAAGAAGCAAGCAAAGTATATTTTTTTCCTCACACCGGCAAAGTAATGGTTAAACGACTTCGTGTTCTACGCAACGACACCATATTGGCTCGCGAACGTAGTTATGCTGAGCAGCTAGATAGCTTGAGCAATAAAGTAAAGCCTGCCGATTTATTCATATAGAGTCCGTCATGACAATTCGCGTACTCATCATCGATGATTCCACCGTAATGCAAGGCGTGTTGACGGCGCTAATCGAATTGCAAACCGATTTGAAAGTAGTCGGCACTGCGAATGATGCATTCGAAGCGCGTGAGCAAATAAAACTACTGAAACCCGACGTCGTCACGCTCGATGTGGAAATGCCGAAAATGGATGGCATCACCTTCCTAGAAAAGCTGATGCGTCTGCATCCGATGCCCGTCGTTATGGTTTCGTCATTGACACTAAAAAACGCAGATGTAACCCTCCGCGCGCTCGAGCTGGGCGCCATAGACTTCATCACCAAGCCACAGATAGCCGATAGAAGCGAACTGACCGAGTTCGCTGCGGCGTTATGCGAGAAGTTGCGCACGGCGGCAAACACAGCGCCGCGATTCATGCGCCCTGCGATACCGCTGTCGCGTCTTGCCGAAAAAACCTTCCGACCATCGGCCGTTATCGCAATCGGCGCCTCCACCGGTGGAACGGAAGCTATCAGAGAAATACTGGAACGGTTTCCGGCCAACGCACCGCCGATTGTCATCGCTCAACACATGCCGGAAATGTATACACAGTCGTTTGCCAAACGACTCAATGATCTATGTGCAATAACGGTATTCGAAGCATCACATGGTCAAATACTCAAGCAAGGACATGCTTATATCGCACCGGGCGGCAAACACTTGCGTATTCGCCGGTTAGGGCGTCAGTTAGAAACCGTTGTCGATGAAACGGAAAAAATAAATCGACATCGGCCATCGGTCGATGCTCTTTTTCATTCTGTCGCCGAAACGGTCGGCGCCGATGCTGTTGGCGTGCTACTCACCGGCATGGGCAACGACGGTGCTGAAGGTCTTGGGGCTATGCATCGCACCGGTGCGTTTACCATTGCGCAGGATGAACAATCGTGTGTGGTGTTTGGTATGCCGAAGGTGGCGATCGAAGCGGGATATGTAGATTGTGTTGCTTCGATAAAAGGGGTTGCGGGGAAGGTTTTAGAGGTGGTTCAGATGTGAGGTGGAAATCGGCTTTAAAAAAACAATGCCAAATGTTTTCCACGGATCTTCCCATAAAATATTTTTTACTTATTACGCTAATTGGCTAAGCAATATTTTTTACGCGCTGATCCACAACATAACGCGACATTGCTTTAAAACGTCGCTTAGTCTCCCACGCGAACAACAATCCACTTATTGGATCAAGCAACCACCCAAACCATTTCGGGCGAAGTCGCAAAGAGTAGGTATACGTCAACTCACACGTTGACTGGTTTCTATCTCGAAAACGCATCGATGCGGCCCATAGAGCAAATGGGCCGATAGGAGAAACCATTTCTGCGGCAGCATGTCGTGGCGGGTCGTATGTTAAATCGCGGGTACGCATCGAAAACCCACCTTTCCAGCCACGCCCTTTATTCACGGAAATACTTCCGACAGATGGGTGAGAGCCGCCACCTTCCACGTAGGTTTCCCTAAGTAAAGTGTCCCATTTCAGTCGAACAACATGATTGAAAAACTCTTCAAACGCGTCAGTGCTGCTTGCGGGTATTACAAAGACTAATCGTCCGTGCGCCATGCTTAAATTTTGCTCTTGAATTTATCGCTTACTAATCAGTAACGAACTTAGTCTACCAAAAAGCTAAACGACTTGAGGCGCGAAATGTCTTGCTGGTATGAAGCGAGACGGACGTACATTTGATTACAAGACGCTGGAAGCAATTCGATTGATGACGGTTGAAAGAGTGCGGGAAGGGCACTCGCCAAGAGAGGTGATTGCTTCTTATGGATTCTGCCGTACAACCATATATAAATGGTTGCGAAAGGTTAGAGGTCACGGTCACGGCATGCGTGGTTTGTTGAGTTCGAAAAAACAAAGGGGACGACCGCTCCTGCTGACGCGTCAGCAGGAGCGGTTGGAATTGCATTATCAGCCCAAGTACGCTCCCGAACTGAATCCTGACGAATTGGTGTGGAATTACATGAAAAGCAATGGAACATCCAAACGCCAACTTTTCCGAGGAGAGTCCTTGAATACTCGTATCGAAACCGACTTGCTTCATCTACAACATTGTCCATCTCTCATCCGATCGTTTTTTCACGAGCCACATGTAGCCTATCTTGCTGGTTACTGATTAGTAAGGAGCTTATAAAACGCTGCTGTTTTTATAAGCCCCTGTCGACTAGTGAAGTTACTGCAGATGTCGTTGAACACACAGATGGCGCATGTTCTTCCTTGAAAGCCATGCATCGACGAACTAACCTTAAAAAGCATATTTTTCCAGGGTTGGAAATGCATCCGTAAAGATACAACGACTTGTGGCGACGAAGCGCAAGCAATTTTGAGGGGACGTTTTTTCGTTACCACAGTAGGGAGACATCATGCTTCGACGCATCAAAGCGTTTTTATTCACCACAGCATTTTTCACTATAGGGTTCGTTGTTCTTGCGTTGGCGCCAGCGCGAGAGGCATTTGCCTTGGACGTTACGGTGTGCAGACACGGTTGTCAGTACACGACAATTCAGCAAGCGATCGACAATGCGCAATCGGGCGATACCATTCACATAAGAGAAGGGTTTTACCTGGAGAATCTCGTCATCACCAATAAGAGCTTGACGTTGAAAGGCGAGAATAAGAGAGAGACCATCATTCATGGAACGAATGGGGCAGCCGTTCTTACGCTAACGTGCCCGAATGAACATGTCGCTATCCACATTGCCGATGTGACGATTACCGGCGGAATAACCGATGCATATTCACCCGACCATCTTGGCGGCGGCATTTCCAGTCAATCCTGCGGGCTTTTTATTCAACACAGCAACATCCAAGGCAATTCGGCATTTTTCGACGGCGGCGGTATTAATGCGGTTGGGGGTAAATTGGTTGTTGAACACAGCTCGGTATCGAATAACACAGCGTCCTCCGGCGGCGGTATCTCCAGCACCGGCGAGTTGGTTGTTCGCGAAAGCATCGTTTCAAACAATGAAGCGATTGAAGGTCACAGCGCGAAGGGCGGTGGAGGGATACTCAATAGAGGCGACGGACTTATAAAGGACACCGTCGTAACCAATAACAAAATCGATTGTTGTCGCGGTAGCGGTATTAGCAATGCCGGTACGCTTCAGTTAATCAACAGCACCGTCGTGAACAATACGGGAAGTGCTGGCGTTGATAATGGGGGTAATGCGGTAATCCGAGAGTCTTTGATCGCTGGCAATAAGGGAGGTTTTGGTGGAGGAGGCGGTTTGAGCTCGGGCGGCAGCAATGTGCTCTCTGTCATCGATAGTTTCATCGTTGATAATCGTGCGCGTGAAGGTGGCGGCATTTTCCTTTTTGGTGGCACATTGATACTAGTGAAAAGTACCGTGGCAGATAATACCGGGGAAAACGGCAGGGGCGGTGGCATTCTCACTCTCACCGGCACCAATACGCTCCTCAGGAAATCACTGATTACCAAAAATGCCGCCACCGTCGGTGGCGGCATTTTCAATGACGGCGGTGCTGTAACGTCTCAGAACACCACGATTGTCGACAATTCCCCTAACAACTGCGTCGGCGTTTCTTTCTCTTGTCCTTAAGGGGTGAAGGCTCTAAGGTCGTACGCGCTTTGATGGACTGATTTACAGTGACAACTCCGGTGGAGCGACGTTACGTCTTCACCGGACTAACGAAATTCTACCGGTTTGTTCGGAAACGGATTGCTAAGCAGATATCTTCCGAAATCAAGGAGGGCATCAGTAAGTAGGGCTACAGCAGCTTATGGCGACTACGCGCAAGCAACCTTGAGGGGAAACGATTGTTCGTTACCAAAGTAAGGGAGGCCATCCACATTGAGAACGTAACGATTACCGGCGGAGTCGGCAATGGACAATTCGCCAATCCTGGCGGAGGCGGTGTGCGGTCGAATGGAAATGCATTATCCATTATCGATAGCGGCATCATTGATAATACAGCGCGTGAGGCTGGTGGTATTCTTCATGATCGTGGTGCGTTATTGCTAGTGAACACTACCGTAGCAAATAATAGTGCAGTCGGCGGGATGGGCGCCGGAGGCGGAAGCATTCTTAATAGAAGCAATCTGCTTCTTAGGAAATCATTGATTACCAAAAACACTACAGTAGTCGATGGTGGCGGTCTTTTGAACTTGAACAGCGCTGTTATATCCCAGGACACCAAGATTGTCGACAATACACCGAACAATTGCGTTCCTTTTGCAACCATTTATATATGGTTGTACGGCAGAATCCATAAGAAGCAATCACCTCTCTTGGCGAGCGCCCTTCCCGCTCTCTTTCAATCGCCATCAATCGAATTGCTTCCAGCGTCTTGTAATCAAATGTACGTCCGTCTCGCTTCATACCAGCAAGACATTTCGCGCCTCAAGTCGTTTAGCTTTTTTGTAGACTAAGTTCGTTACTGATTAGTAATATAGATTTCGATCTACTCAATCTGAATCCCACTTTTTTAACTCCGGTCCGCTCTATTTCTTAAATAATTTAATTTCCATATCTAAGAGTTAATGCACCGAGCGCGGATTTTATATCGCCGTAATCGAATGTAAATCCATCATCAATTAAGCGAGACGGAACCACTCGTTGTCCTTCAAGTAATAAGTCCGCTTGCTCTCCTAGCATCAAGCGCATGGGGAATCCCGGTGTCGGCGTAAAACATGCGCGGTGATACACCTCACCAGCAATCCTGCTAAATTGTTTTTGGGTTACGCTTTCCGGAGCTGTGAAGTTATATGCAATGTTTTTTTCAAAGCGATTTTTATGCTGATCATATCGACGGATGAGAAAGGCAATGCCACGTATTAAATCGTGAATATGAATCCAAGATATCCATTGCTTGCCGCCTCCAAGAGATCCTCCTAATCCTAACTTGATGGGCAATAACATCATGGGCAACGCGCCCTGACTGCCAAGCACGAGGCCAAAGCGCATACAAATTACCTGAGTGCCAAAGTCCCCCGCGTTTCCAGCAGCAGCTTCCCATTCCTGGCAAAGCGTCGACATAAAAATTGATTGAGGGGAACTGTCTTCAGTTAACTCGGTATTGTCTCCTTGGCTTTGAACGCCGTAATAGCCAATCGCGGATGCGGAAAGGAATAACTTTGGCTTTTGTTGAGCTTTGGCAATCCAGGCAACCAGTCCCTCCGTCAATTCGACTCGACTGTTGCGCAGCTTGTTTTTTCTTGCCTGCGTCCACCGCCATCCGAGAATGCGTTCGCCAGCAAGATTGATGATAACGTTCACCGGATAATTTATCGGCAGTTCGTTCATGTCACGAATACATCGAACACGCCCGTCAAATAACCATGCGGTTTTTTTCGGATGCCGCGTTAAAACAGTAACGATCTGGCCATCCGCAAGCAGGGCTCGAACAAGCAATTGCCCAATAAAACCCGTTGCACCGGTAACGAGAACATTTTCCGCTTGATCGCTGAAATGAATAGGAGACTGCCTCAAATCTCTCGCCTTGCTTATTTTCAAATGATAAGCAGCTAGCGCATCTCTTATACCGGAAAGTCCTACGCCTATTCCGCACAAAGCGAGAAACATGCTAAGTAAACCATTTGGTTTCCACACAAACATCGTTGGCTGATAAAACCACACTGGGACATTGAGCGCCAACAGCATAATAAAAGCACCACCGTTGATGGCCAGAACCGTGTGTATTACGCGCTCGGTAGCCGGAAGTAGTCGCGTTTTGTCCTCGATTATAAAATCACAGAGCGTTAGAACAATCTCAATGCCGAATATAGAAAGCAATACCACAGCCCATACTCCATGCCACTCCCATGCCGACAAGCCAATAAATAAGGCACTGTAAATTACTGCTCTCGTTGCATGAATACAAAGCTCTTTATATGCCGAGCTTCGCTGAGCTAACGCCTCTGTTAACTCATGGTGATATAGCGTATCAAAGGCCCCTAAAAGACCTTGCGCCGCCATAAGCTGAAGTGCCAGTAAATGCGTATTCATGCATCGATCAATGTTGTTTTCGTAGCCGATGACATGATTTGTCTATCGCTCTTATTCAGATCATGAAAAATACCGATCTGCGTGAATGTCGTTCCAAAGAGACAGTGTTTGATCTCGATCCGTATATTGAACTGCGTTGAACTATCGTTTCTGTGGCATAAGAATGTTTTTCCCGGTGTAAAAATACCCGGCAGCGGAATACGAAAACCGAAAACATCCCAGAAATATCCATCGCTAGTGAAATAAAGATTTCCTTCATGAACGTGAAGCACGAGTTTCATTCCCAAACCCATTCCAACATATTCCAGCACTTCTCCTTTTTCACTTTCTCGCATAAACGAAGTGAACTGGATCGGTTTTCTTCCATGCAATCTGTAGATGCGCTGTTTGAAAATGGAAGCGCAATTCGCCTTTGAATAGACTTCGATATCGACTGGAAAATCGGCATCAGTGTAAGGAATCAAAGCGCCACGAATGATGGGCATCGTCAAATGTGCTAACAACTTACCGAATCTAGAACATTTCAGCTCACTTAATACGCCCGTATATAGGAGCGGCTTTCCTGGCACAGGATTCTTATCGAAGCGACGCTGAATATCCGGATGAAGTTTTTTCCATTCCGGCCCAAGAATTTTCTTGAACAATTCGCCTTCGGACGGCCCTGCTGTCATGTTGGTGTTCATCACATTCTCTCTAGGTTTTGTTATCAATGCGACGCATGGGCAGACTTTTGATCGTATCGCCACAACCAAATTAGTGGCGGCAATATCGAGAATACTGCGAAAGAATCAATCCACACATGAATCCATGCGTTGGCACGCAAAGAAATCAACATGTCTTGCGGCGCCCATACAATGACACCGACGATCAACCATATCCATACAATAGCGCTTCGCTGACGATCGCCAATATATACAAGGGCTCCCATCCATAATGACATTGCTTGAATAGTTGGTCCAAAAAGGCTCATCCACCAAACTTGTTGCGCACGCGCGGCGGCTGGTGCGTCGCGATCCCAGAAGCCGGTTTCGACGCTATGGTGATACCAATCAAAAATCGAAAAGTTACTTATCCAGGGAAGAAGAATACCGACCAGCAAATGCGCCAAGACTACTCCATACATCCATGTAATAACCCAAGGTCTTATTCTTTCACCAATAGTCATATCGCTCCTCGTTTTTTTGTTATGGCCTTTTTTCGAAAGCAACTCTACCGATCCAGGAACGGATTCTTAACATGACATACGCCGCCTTCACATTGTTGGATGGGCTTATATCCTAACCAACGAGAAAAGCGGTACCTGTTGCGAGCAAATCTTCTATATAGGTTAGCCAATAACGGTCTCAATAGCTTTATACGCAGTGGTAGAACGAGCCAGCCCTTACCCACCAAGGTATAGGCAACCAGCATACTATCTATGCCAACCAGCACGGTTCCATTTGAAGTTAGGCTATGCAGCTCTCGATCGAGCGCAGCCATATCGACACCAAGCACTGATGGGTCGAAGCTTGATTCCGCGATATCGATAAACGCCAATTTGCCTGCGCTATCCCAACCGCGAAGCCGTTCCATTTCGGACGCACAGAAAGAACAATTACCATCGTAATAAAGACTGAGTTCCGGCGTATCCATGTTGTTGACTATTTCTCACTAGGGCCAAGAAGCTTAGCAACCTTCCCGCCCATTTTTATAAGACGTTTCAGTACCGGCGGAGGAAGCCGTTTATAGTCTTCATAAGCAGCCATTAGCATTTCAATGAATACCAAAACTTGTTCCATCTTTTTATGCGTTGCTTTTTCCAAATCAGTATCGTCTTCCGCTTCCAATATGCACTCACGAAGCACAGTCAATGTCGGATCGATTTCCCGTCGTTTTCGCTCTTCCATAATGACTCTAAAAATTTCCCATACATCCTGGAGGGCCACAAAATGATCGCGTCTATCGCCGACGATATGGGTAATTCGTACCAATCCCCAGCTTTGAAGCTCTTTAAGACTGTTGCTGACATTGGATCGAGCCACATTGAGAGTTTCCGAAATGTCATCGGCAGGTAATGGCTCGTTAGCAAGAAATAGTAGTGCGTGAATTTGAGCAACGGTGCGGTTTACACCCCAACGAGTCCCCATTTCTCCCCAATGGAGAACGTACTTTTGCATAGTCGAACTGAGTTGCATATTGCCGCCATTTCTCTAATTTCTGTATTTACAGAAATTAGAGACTAAAAATAAAGCTTAGTCAATACCCATTTTAAATAACTAAAAATAGTTCGAGCGAACAACCAACCAATCCGATGAACAAACAAACTTACTTATTACAAGAAAAGTAGATGCGTATAGATCGGCTTTACGGTTCATCGAAAAGCCTTTCTTAATTGATAGCGGCAAACTAGATCTTTAGGGGACGTTATTAAAATGCAGATAAAACTTTCATCCACATCTGAAAACGATAATGAGCCGGCGTTGCATTCGCCGGCATACTGAATCAGCAGGCAAGCTGTGTTTAATAAATTGTCCCTGACGCCATTATCGCGTCAGGGACAATTTATTTTCTGCGCTGATTTGAAATCAGAATTTGCCTTTTGCTCTTGGCTGCGGGCCTACAGCTCTGGCTTTGGGGCCGCTACTTTTAGGCGAAGACTGAGGTCCTGATTTTACAGAGCCACCTTTCCCGAAAAGTGGCGACGGATTGGCTGCGAGACGTTGTCGTGCTTCAGCCATTGGATCCGGTTTTTCACGCTTGTTCTTGTTGGCGTCCCGCTGAACTCTGGCTTTCAATTCCTCGGCACGTGCTAGCATTTCTGCTGGGTTTGCTTTTTTGAACATGATTGTTGTCGACCTTACGTTGTGCAGCTATTGATGATCGTTCCTCCAGTGAACCCATTTTCGAATTGGCTTAATCAACTGAAGGCGATAACTGAGCGTAATGTGCGGCGAATGTCCGAAGGAGTAAATTTGTCACGAAATTGTGGAATTTGTTTTTAGCTGGCCATCATGCAACGACACAATTAGACGAATGGACGCATTCAACAGAACTTCATCGATATCATTAAGCAGCGCATTTTGATCAGATACGGAATTCCACACCCATGATTACCTCACTTGGAATTCAACTTGATCCACCACTTGCCCTTGTCCATTCAACAAATGAAGTCGATATGCACCTGATCGAGGAATCCACTTCGCATTGCTGCCATTAATGGCAATTTGGTTATCAAGTTTCCATTTGAGTTTTTCGGTATCCGGCTTGGCTCGAAAGAAAACCATTTGTCGATCGGGCGGAATATCAGGATCAAGTGCGATGATGGCGCCATTGCCTGGATAAATAATATGCGGTGCCGAGTGCACAAACTCGTTCGGTATCACAGTATGCATTCCGGTTCCATTCGAAAACCATTCGCTACGCGGCGGTTCCACATTTCCCGCAAAGGTAACGTATTGAGCAGTCACATTCGCCGGCCGCACCAGCGCAGGCGGTAAATCATGACGATGCACATAATCCATCACCTCTCGCCATATGGGTGCCGCGCCGGTAACGCCTGAAACGTTACGCATAGGTTCGCCATCGAAGTTACCTATCCATACACCAACTGTATAACGCGCTGAAAAGCCGATGCACCAATTGTCGCGCATATCCTTGCTGGTTCCCGTTTTCACCGCACTCCAATAAGTCGTAGCCAGCGCATTGTCGAGGCCAAACGTGACGCTTCGGGCGCTGCGGTCAGCGAGAATGTCGGCAACGATAAATGCAGCTTCCGGCTGCATGATTTTTTTGGGTTTATCGCTACTATCTTGCATACGAAAACGTGGCGCGCTCCACTTTCCACCGTTAGCGAGCGTGCGATAGGCATTCACTTGCTCTATCAGACTGACTTCAGCGGAACCCAATGCAAGAGAGTAACCATAAAAACCGGCGGATTCCGTTAGCGATGTGTAGCTCAATGACTTTAGTCTCGAATGGAAAGCATCTATGCCGGTCAGTATCAACGTGCGTACAGCGGGAATATTTAATGAACTGGCCAATGCGGTACGTAGGCTGACTGCGCCTTTGAATTCCCGATCGTAATTCTGCGGCACGTAAAGCCCTGCCGGCGTCACGAGATTGACGGGAGAATCATCGAGTATCGATGCCGCGGTCAGTAAGCGGTTTTCGATAGCAAGCTCGTAGAGAAACGGCTTCAACGTCGAGCCCGCCTGGCGCAGCGCGCGTACACCATCGACATAGCGGGCGCTCGATGTGTTGCCGCCATTACCCACATATGCCAGCACATCGCCCGTTGCATTATCCATAACCAATACCGCACCGTCACCGACCCTCTCGCTCGACAACGATATAAGCTGAGCTTGCAACGCGTTTTGAGCAAATGCTTGCAATCCCACATCAAGGGTCGATGCGACTGTTCTATTCGCAGCATTTAGCAGTTGCCGCGCCATGTGAGGAGCAAGCGCAATACTGGACGCTGATGTTGGCGGACGCTCCAATGCATGCAACGTTAATTGGCGAAGCGAATCGCAATTCGGCACGGGTAATTTTCCGAACAGACAAGCACGGCGAGCAATAGACAACGCTTGTGCGTTAGGCGATGGAATAAGCGCTGCGAGAATCAACGATTCATCCCCATTGAGACCGGACGGCGCTTTACCGAATAACAATTTCGCACCGGCATCGATACCTTGTATCTCGCCGCGAAAGCTAACCATGTTGAGATAGGCTTCGAGAATTTCCGCTTTACTCCATGTATTTTCCAAATCACTCGCGGCTCGAATCTGTTTCCATTTTTGCAGTACCGAGCGGGTTCCCTTTTTAGGACTTAAGTCTGGATCGAGCAGCGCAGCGAGTTGCATGGTGATGGTGCTTCCGCCGCGCCTGCCACTACCTTTCACCTTATTCCATAAGGCTGCGACGATGGCACTCCAGTCAACTCCGTTATGGGTAGAGAAACGATGATCTTCTGACTGAACGATAGTTTGCTTGAGGGCGGGAGACACATCGTCAAGAGAAATCCATTGAAGCCGGCGTACCTTGTCGTCGATACGGAGTTCGTGAATCGGTTGTCCATTACGATCGAGAAGAATCGCTTCCGAAGAGCGCCAATGTGATTTGACATCGGCGAAGCTTGACGCAGCATTGGCGAGCGAAAACGCCATATGGAGTATGACCCCCATCAAGACCATGCCGCGCATGAAGTATTTTGAAAACACGTTTGCTATTACTTGGCAGCAAGTGATTATTTTACTGTCATAGTCCCATTCGGCAACTCACCAAACATTTCCGGCGCATACATGGCTTCTACCCTTGTCGCGGGTAAAGAGAATGTGCCAGGATTATTAAGCCGTATGGTGTATTCCACTGTCCATTTTCCTTTAGGCACATAGTCGTAATAAGCACGGAATCCATCGAAGCGACGTTCTTCGAAGGCAGGCCAAGCATAACCGGTGCGCTTTTCGCCTTGCGCAAGCAGTTGCGAATCGCGGCCAAGACCAGAGCCGATAATGCTGGCGCCGGCAGGAACAGGATCGTTGACTACAACCCAGGTCATATCCGATTGTGCTTCCATGGTCAGCTTTACCCGTGCAACATCGCCTCTACTCCAAACACCGGAAATTTTTTGCTCTATCGGCGTAACACTGCGTTCTATCCGGTAGCCGGTGGAGAGCATGCTCTTCAACGGAATGGCCGCATGACTCGTCATAGTGATCCAAGGCTTGCCGGTGCCTTCATGCGTAAGACTCAGTTTCTCTTTCTCGTTCGGCCACGGGAAATTCAACGGACCGCTATCTTTCGTCTGCGGCCATGTTTGCGCGGATGTTCGCCCAGCCAGCGTCGCCGATGTGGTGCCGTTAACTGGTTGGACTTCGAACCGTGCACTGAACTTCGCCATGGCCAGCACACCCCACGCATTGGCAACCGTCGTATTCCAATGTCCTCGCTGTCTACGTTCTAACGCGCCTCTCGCCATACGGGGCAAATCGCTTGCCCAATCTAATTCATTCAGCAATGACAACACCACACGATTCGCATTGAGGTCAGGCGAGATCATCAACCACCACAGCGCATCATTGCGCTCGCTGGAAAAGGTCATGATGGTCCCTTGGAAATTAAGGCGAGAACGCAAGATTTGTTTAGCTTCGGCAAGAGAAGCATCCCGCTTCGGAATACCCTGCACGCGCTTCAAAACATTGAACCAATCCAGCACCGCCGACGTAGGCCACAGATTCGGCGCGATGGTAAAACTCGCTAGCATTTGCGCATTCGCCTCGTTGTAACGAGACAATGCATCGATAGCTGCCAGTTTACGAATCGTGAGATCTGCCGTGGGCAAACGAGAATGACGAATGACGCGGCCAGCGATAAAGCCGTTCAAACCTTTCACCATCCGCGCTCTTGCCTCATCCGGAATTTTCCAGCCGCTTTCATCGGCGATCGAAAGTACATAACTCGTTAACGCATCACTACCTTCGGTCCAATCGGATGCGAAATACTTCGCCAGTCCTTCGCGATCGAGATAAGCGGGCAAGCTCGCCATGGTCGCATTCCATGCACGCTCATCATGCAACGAGACCGCAATTGAAACACGCTGCTCAAGGCAACTATACGGATAACTCGACATGTATTCCCTCACACCCGATAAGTCATCGGCGAGATGAGATCGCATGGCAACCGAAATGCCGCCTCTGTCGAGAATCGCATCGACCGGCCTTTTCACATCGAACGATGTGGGCGCATCGAGCTGGAACAATGTCGATTGATATACACGCACCGGATAAGCCGGGATGACTTTCTGTGTAAGCTTCATATGGTCGATAACATGGCCTTTGTCATCACTGGCCTTCACTTCCCACTGTAACGCGGCGACATCGAGAGGCGCTTTCACATCCCAAGCCAATTCGCGAGATTCAGATGGATTGAGCGCCACATCGAGTACCGGTAACTCAATGCGCCGCGAAACCGATTTACCATCGGCGCCGGTCGACGATAATACAGCGCTGAGCTTTAGCGGTATTTTTTGATTGGTTGTATTACGCGCAACAAAGAACACGCGATAGGTATCGCCTTCTCGGACCACTGGCGGCAATCCACCATAGAGCATGACATCTTGCGTTGTGCGCACAACGGAACTTCCCGTGCCGAATAAACCGGCGCCGCCGGTGGCAATCGCCGTCAGTCGGAATGCAGAAAAAGAATCATTGAGCGGAACCTCGAATGCGGCCTCTCCTTTTGCATCCAAAGTTACGGAGCCCTTCCACAGCAAGAGCGTATCGAACAATTCGCGTGCATTCTGCCGACCGCCTCCTCCGCCCGGCGGCAACGCTTTGCGTCCGAAGTGACGCCGGCCAACCACTTGCATCTGGGCAGTCGACGTTACTACTTCCATGGCGCGGCTCTGCATCATGGCGTCGAGCAGATTCCAGGAATCATTGGGCTTTAGTTCCAATAGCGCTTCATCGACTGCGGCAAAAGCAATGTCCGAGCCTACAGGAAGTTTTCCACCATCGGCGCGAGTGACGGTAACCGTAACAGGCACTTTATCGCGTACTTTATAAGTTTGCTGTTTCGTGGCAACGGATACTTTTAATTCATGGGGCTGCCAACCTACTTTGACTTCAGCGATTCCAAGCTTGAATGCTGGTTTACCAAGATCAACGAGCGCGGTCGGTTTAACACCTTGGACACGGCCGCGTACAGCCATGACGGAGATAAATACATTAGGCGCGTATTCAGGCTTCGCGGGAATTTCGACTATCGGCGATTTACCGGAAATCGGTATCACATAACTATCCATCACACCTTCGCGCTCGACAGTCACCAATGCGGTGGCCTCGCGAAAAGGCATGCGCACTTGTAAGCGGATTTTTTGCGCCGCTTCGTAGCGTTTGGCTTCCGGTATGACATCCATGCGATCACTATCGGACACCGGGAACCACCACTCGCCCTTACCGGCGATCCACATGGTGCTGCTGCTATTCGTTTCGTTTCCCGCATCGTCTTTAGCGGTTGCGCGCAGTACGATTTCTCCCGAGATCGAAGGCTTAATTTCGCAATGTAAACGGCCTTTGTTGTCCGTCTTGCCATTGCAAACCTCGCCGACGCGAGTCACTTCTTCCACATGCTCATAGGCATAGAACCCGCCGATGAGGCGTTTGCGATGGGAATAACGTTCCACCTTGAACATATCCATCTTCACTTGCCGATTCGGCATCGGTTTGCCGGCCAGATCGAGTGTTATTGCTTGGACGCGAATATGCTCTTTGCTTCCCGCCCAATCATCGGTTCGCAATCCGACATGCAGCGCAGCGGGATACAAAGGAATACGTTGCGCACTGGTAAGCCGCTCACCGTTGGGATCGCTATATTCCACCTCGGCGACAATGGATTGAGGTGAGGTAATGCGCGGTAGTTTGCTAAGCAAGTGATGAACAGTACCGGCACGATCGAGTATCAACGGTGTGGTTTCCGCTACTCTTTTTTCTGCCTTAGACGGCGATTCGGTATCTTCTTCGTCGGATGCTTCATCGTAATTATA
>Ga0157374_10000666_pt1 | contig 30212 bp, 23 predicted proteins | sample M25metaG_FD_115308 | JGI IMG/M metagenome (GOLD analysis project Ga0157374, IMG submission 115308) | Miscanthus rhizosphere microbial communities from Kellogg Biological Station, Michigan, USA - M2-5 metaG | ecosystem: Host-associated > Plants > Roots > Rhizosphere > Soil | place: USA: Michigan...
CTTCCAGATCTTTGCGCTCATCCGGATTCAATCTCACCACATACCGCTTTGCCATAATCAATACTCCTCTCTCGAAATACTGACTATGATACCCGCTATTTTAAGCTTGGCCTTGTACTAGGCATATTCTATACGCTCTATCACCGCACTGCTCATGATTTATTCTTTTTCCGGACATAGCTTACCGCCTTCAAGCACGTTACCCGCTTGGCGAGAATCTTCCATATCGGACATACCGAAATCGAACTCTACCGATTTGCCTGAAGACTGCTTTAGCCGAGTGGCCCATGTCGATATAAAGCCCACTAATTCAAACGCATACATTGTGCATGGCGAAATCTTACCCAAAGGGCAAATCGTCCAGCAGGGGCTTAATGGCTATCAACCTCTGGGACAAATCGATGCTCAGGGTAATTTCCGTCTGGTGAACGGCCAAAGTGGCAATATTTTCCATGATACTGATCTCGTGAGCGTTGAACCCTTGGATGGGATGGAGAACGCCTTTGCCCAGAGTATGAAACAAGCTGAGCGCCAACGGGCACTCGCAGGCTCGGAAATTCCCCTGATTCGTCAGCGATTAACCGCCCATGGCATTAATGGGCAAGGCGTTAAAATCGGCCTGTTAGATCCCATGGAAAAAAATTGGGCTGCCCAAGCGGAGGTAACCGCTCACAGCAAGCTGGTCATGCAGATTATTCAAGACCCTATGTGGGGAGTTGCCCCCGGCGCCCAGGTTGAAAACAAAGTTGAACCAAACGAAAAAACGCAAAGCGAATCTTTTGACGATTATCAGGACAACATCAACGAACTCACGGAATTCGCAACCACCAGCTTTGCCCGGACAGGCCACCAAATTCAGAATCTGCTTGCCCAAGGAACACCGGATTTGAGGATACTGAGCGTAACACACGGCCCTTCGCGCTCCAGCATGTACATGGACCAATGGAAAAAATTAAACGATAAAAACTCAAGCGGATATTACAAATTCCCGGCCTTACGTTCCCAAGTGTTAGGTTTTTCTATCTATGGAACGCCTCGGCAGCAGTTTCAAGCCATGATCAATTGGATGGACCTCATTCTGGGCCATAATCCAGTCATTCAGCTTGCCCAACAGCAGTATATCGAAGCCACCAGACAGGCGGCTCAAAAGGGACTCATCACCGTGGTGGCCTGTGGAAACGAGAATAACAGCCTGCCCTTCAACATACCGGTCAGAGCCGGAGTAGACTTTAACGACCTGGCAAAAAGCCCTTACGTCATTTCAGTCGCCGCAGCCAATACCAACCAGGTTCCCGGTCAACGCAGCCTGTACACCATAGCCCCGTTCTCCTCTCATGGCGATGAAAACCTGTGGAATCCGACCATCACCGCGCCGGGCATGGAAATGGGAATCAGTTTTCCCTCCGGGCCATTCGGGCATAATTATGTCGTTGAGGGAACATCCTATGCCACGCCGTTTACCTGCGGGGTAATCGCCTTAATGCTCCAGGAGAAGCCCTGGCTTGGTTTTGAACAGGTTAAAGCCCGGTTACAAAGTACCGCAACTCGTTTACCCCAGGTAGGCACCGCTGCGCAGGGCGCCGGGATTATTAATCCCGAACTTGCCGTTTAAACCGCCATTGGTAACTGATCATCTTTATCATCATTCAGTTGCAATATTACAACTTGTTAAAGAACTGCATTAATCACCAAACAATTGTTTTAATGCGATTAAGTGAGTGACAGTATTAAAAAAATAGGAGTGTGTCGTATGGTTAGTTCACCAGGAGGGTTTTCGCCTTCTTATTTTGGGACGAGTATGGACTCATCCACTGCCGAGATAGGCGGGGGAGTGCAGTCGAACAACTCCAGTTCGGCATCTGGCAAAATACCACCCACAGGCGCTGATTCCTTCAGTAATAGCAAAGCGCCCAAGAAAAAGCCTACGACCGGCGTTGCCGGATTTTTCAAAGGCCTCTTTATTGATGCGCCTTGGAACTTAATCAAATCCTTTTTCAGCATTAAAGGCCTCTTACTGGCCATTCCCGCCGCTTTGGCCTGTATAGCGTTTCCCGTGGCTGGGCCCTGCATATTAGCCGGCGCAGGCGTTCTCAGCGGTGCAAGGCAAATCTGGCAAGGCGCCAAAACAAAAGATGAGGACGGCAAGAAGAATACGGCCCTGATTGGTCAAGGCGTAGGAAATATCTTCCTCAGTGGGCTCAGTTTGCCGTTTATAAACGTATTGAGAGGCATAAAACCTACAAAAGTCTTGGTTAATGGCAAGTTAAAAAGCTTTGCGCCAGGAACCAGACTGAAAGGTGCATGGGATATATTTAGAGACCCCGAATTCAGCACTAAAGACAAACTTCAAGCAGCTGCTATAGTATCATCTCCGTGGTACACAGGTACTGCGCCCTATATTGTCACCCAAAAAACACCACAGAATAACGAAAAGCAAAACGGCGAATCGTAAAACTTCTTTAACCGTTCATTTTCTCCATAACCATAAAATCAATACGGCCCCTAACGAGGCCGTATTGGAATGTTTAAACTTAAATTACCGGTGAACGGTTAAGAGGCTGAGCGGCGACCCGTGACTGCCTCCTTCATGTTCCGGAAGAATCGACCGATTCCACTGCCAAAAGCATACAGGGGAACCGTAATGAAAGACAGTGCCCCGACAGCCAATGCAGCCTTTTTCTGCTTAAACGCAGCTAGCGCGCCCATGCCTAGCAGGCTCACCAATATTCCTTTTATACCGCTGCGGAATGTTTTGAATACAGCAGCAATGGGCGCAGTAAGCAGTTTCCAACCCCGCGTCAGGAGACCCAAATGTTTCGCTTCTCGCTGTTTTTCATTTGGGGATTCCGGTGATTTTTTTGCTAAGCGAACCTCGTCATGTTTCAAACCCGCCTGCCCATTCAAGCTCGGCTGAGCGAAAGATCCGCGTCGACCGTGGGTAGATGCCCGATAAGATGACGCTGTAAAGGCTGAATTTGAAACAGATGGTGTAGACATAAGACTAGACTCCAAAAATCCGTTTTTTTGATCAAGGACAATTGATTTCTCAATGAATAAACCCACTCAATCCAATTTTGTGCGGCCTTTACGGGAGAACTAAGTTAAATGAATTTACTTGTTTTTAAAATAAAATTATCCCTATAGGTAGAAGTATCCAACTTCATCTATGCTGAAGATGGCTTGAAGAAATCGGCAGCCTGAGAATTCGCCTCAAGCTCCACCCAATCCTGCCGATAGAAACAACCAGACTGATTCCGTTCAGCCATCTTACAGCTCTGGCGTCAAGCAGCCGAAACGCGATACTCAATCATCAATTGTCCAGAACCAGCATCAGCAAAACTCAGAACTGAGGACTCAGCTTGTCCAACATCGGTCCCAACTTCAGACCACCCTGGCAACAGGCACAGTCCGGCCTTTCAAAACAGCCGGATAACGCTTCAGCCACGGAAAATACACAACAAGGCAGTATACAGAACGGGGTTAACCCTGGGCAGAATGCAACGCAACCCTCACTGTCACCTGCGGCTTTGTCCGGCCTGTTCGCCACCGGCTTGCAGTCGGAATTGGCCTTGGCCTCCGACCAACTGCTCCTGCTATTGAAAAATCTGCTGCAAATGCCCAAGGAACTGGCCCAATTGATGGCTTTACTGGCAGATGTGGCTCCCGATTCAGCTCAAGCCCTGTTACAAAACCTGCTGGAATCCGAAGTGCCCCTTTCTTTGGATAAACTTCAACAACTCTTGCTCTCCCACGCGGATGCAGCCCAGGATAAACTGCTGAAGCTGCTGCAAAGCACCGCGATGAGTTCTAGTGGACAATCTTCCCAACTGGGGGAATTGCTAGGCACCATGACAGAACTGCTACAGAAGGCCAAGGAATCCCCGACTCAGGCTTTACACAGCACCATGAGCCTTTATTTGCCCAATTATCCGCTTCATCCGCCCCAGGCTTTCTCATTACGGTTTGAGGCCAACGGCAAGTCGGATAGCGATTCGGAAGAATCAGAAGAATCATCGGCAGATGAGGAGTCACAACTGGCGCTGTTTATCAATACCCTGACTCTGGGCCAGTTTAAAATCACGCTGGCCTCACAACAGAGAGCGCCCATTGAGGCCGTCATCCACCATGAAGCCATCGCAGCCCACTTTGAACAGGAGTTAATCCGACAAACCGATTTAGCGATGGGAGGACCGGGCCGAATCCTACTTCTATTCGTACCAAAAACCGGTGCGAAAGCAGCACATCAAAAGCCTCCATCCGAACAGCCCGCTTCCGAAACGACTTCCAACAATCTTAATAACCAATCTGTGGCGATTCATCCGACCGGCGGAGTCTCAATGACTGCTCTGTACGGTGCTTATGCGCTCATTCGGGTGATTTTTGAGGTAGATACACAGAACCAGGTACACCTCACCCGCGCAATGCTATGAACATAGAACTGGATGACATAACAGTTGCATTGTAGCTCTGCCATTCCCCACATGGATACACTGCCGTAGTCAAATGTCTAATTGAATGTAAATGCGCTCTATATCAGGATAGGGCAAACAATTAGTTACTTTGACATAAGATTTTATCGTACGCTAAGAGGCAGCCAGCAGATGGCCATACTGGCTAACGGTTTACAGGCCGAACCCCGTGGGCTTTCTACGCCCAGAGAGTTGCATGAATCCTGTCCTGTTTCCTATCAGGTCAGCGTCATTCGCACGCTGGAAGAATTCAGCAGTCTGGCAAGACCTTGGAATGATTTTCTGAATGCCTGCGGGGAAAACAGCATTACCCTGCGTCACGAGTGGTTGCACTTGTGGCTGAAGATGTTTCCGCCCAATGCATTGATGGTTATCGTATTGCGGGATGCGCAAAACCAGTTGGTGGCGGTTGCGCCCTTCCTGATCAGCCGGAATTCCACCGGCCTGATGTGCCGAACGCTGAGACGCCTGCAATTTATCGGCACCGCACCCGAAGTCTACGACTCCATGAAGATCGTTATTCATCCCGAAGCGGATAAAGCTTACGTCTGCCGCCTGATTGGCGATCAACTCATTCAAAATCGCGCGCGCTGGGATGTAGTGGATCTCCGATATCTGGATTCTCAGGAGCAGGTGGTTTCTCTGCACTACCGCTTAAAAGCCTTAATGAAGCAGGTACAAGTCACCCAACCCATGTCCATTCCATACCTTGAGTTGCCCGAAGACTGGGAAGAGTACCGCACTCAATTACGAAAGAAAAAATATCAGAGTGATTTAAAACGCGTTCAAAATCACATTCGGCAGGACTTTAACGCTTCAGGCGCCCAATTAATCGTCCATCGTCCCGCCGAATCGGCTGGCTTCCTGGAAGATTTTTTGAACTTCCATAAAGAGTATTGGATGGTCAGGGGAAGCCGAACGGAATATCATCGACATCCCAAACTGCTGGAGTTTTACCGGACAATTCACCAGAGTTTTTCGGAAGGACATACGTCCGGCAAGCCCGTCTTCGAATTTTCCACGCTGGTATTTGAGGACAGCCCCGTCAGTTACCATTTTGACATTCAGACCCAGCGTGGGTGCATGGGGTATTTAAGTTGCTATAACCAGGATGCTCGAAAGTACCGGCCCGGCATTCTGCATATCGAAGCCCTGATTGAACGGACGCATCGATTGGGTAGACGTCGCTTCGAATTCGGGCGCGGTGACGAACACTACAAAAACCAGTGGCATATCCAAAAAAGGCCACTCTGGAACCTGCTGGCTTTTCGGACGACTTGGGCCCAAATCTGCTGGCAAGGAGATATTCGATTAAAAGATTTGTACGGAAACGGAACAGCGACCAATGGCACAACTGAGCACCAGCCTGCCCCCTCAGCCCAAACCGCCGGCTGATCACAAAACGCCAGGATTTTCCTCGGAAGCGATTACCCAGATACAGGCGTCTACGGGCTTCCGCCTTTACAGCCCCGAGCAAATCGAAATGCTGGGTCCCGATCGTTTGCCGCCCAGGGAACAAAAACAGTTGCGGGAGACCATGCATTGGATTAACCATTTCATCATGCAACCGCATCGTGGGCTTGGCCGACCCGGCGTGGTTTGTCCCTACGTCAAATTCTCCCTGGATGCCTCTATTTTTTATCTCAGTATCGCCAATCTGGAAAATCCAAATAAATATGATGAAATTTTCAGCATCATGCATACGCATGCTCAAATTTTCTCCCAAATGAAGCCGAATAGCGGCCCATTGGAAAATTTACGGGTATTGATGGTATTGGTTCCCAATGGAAAAGATCATGTTCTCTCTCACCCGGAGCTGAGCAAACGGTTAAAAACGGAAATGATGGAACAGGATGTAACCGTCGGGCAGTTTTTTCCCACCCTGAATCCGGTTAAATACCTCAAATCCAAATTTTTCCCCGATCAGCCCCCGTTTTGCATGTATACCATGCGCCGTTTTATCCGCAGCGACTGGATGTTTATTCATGGCGAACCCGAGTGGCGAGAAGTTTACCGAGATAAATTCGGAGATCCACCGGAACTGGAGCAGGGCTTCACGTTATAAATTTTCCTGATAAAGTCGATTTGGCCTGAAACCAGAGCGACCTTTACTTGATGCACTCTCTGCACAACAATCTCATTTCTTTTTAGCTTTTCGAGGGGTTGGGCATAAATAGCTCTTAAGCAACACTGCCTTTACTAATTACCATTGATGTTACCTAAACCATAGGGTGAGTACATTTGCACATAAGGTAGGTCGTTCAGCATTTTTTCTGCTCCTGTCAGGAAGGCTTGATCCTTACCGGCCGAGAGGCCACTCGCATCGACGCCGAATTCAGTCAGATCGATTGGCAAATCCGGGTATTTCTGATGCACCTGGTTGATATAATCTTTCAGGCTCGCTACATTTTGGTCTGCCGATTGAGCGCTGCTGCCATACCAGTGCAAAGCAATGGAATCCACACGGTGGCCGCCGGCCTTAGCGCCAGCCATGAATTGATCCAACCACTTAATACCGTCGGGGCCATTGCTAATTGCCGGAGACGACAATTTTTTTCCAGTGGCCTCAAGCTGGGGCCAATAAGACAATGCTTCCTGAGGCGACATATTCCCTTGGGAAGGAAGGTCCGGTTCATTGAAGGTGAGAATCATTGGGGAGTTACTATTTGCAGCTGCCTGCAAATCTTTTGAATTCATGTTCTTACTGCCCCAAATCATAGGGATGAACGTCGCATTCGGATCATTCACGTTACTGGAAGCGTTCGGGCTCCAGTTGTAATACCAGGACGCTTTAGTGCTTGCTAGATTTGATCCATCACCGTTTGATGATGTGCCATTGACCCCTAGGCCCTCCTTACCGCCACTGAAGGGGTTCCCCGTACCACCGCCGCCTTGATGACTGCCCCCCCCTGTTGATGGGGTAGAGGCCGGATAATAATTTGCATCGTCTGGATTTGAGCCTGACGGGGTAGGGGAAGATCCAGGATAAGGACGACTTTTAGCATTGTTACATCCTCCGGAACCACCAGAACTGCTGCCATCGCCGCCGTATGAGTCATAAGGCGAGCCACCGCCGCCGGATGAATCATACGGTGATCCACCGCCGCCGGCACCACCACCAGCGCCACCGGTTGGATCAAAAGGCGAGCCGCCGCCAGCACCGCCGCCCATCATGCCTCCCATGCCGCCACCCATAATCATGGACAACATGGTGCAAATCATCTGCATCATTTGCATCAGCATTCCCAAAATACCACCTGAGCTGCCCATGCCGGACATGCCGCCCATACCGGATAGTCCACTCATACCGGACATACCGGATAGACCGCTCATGCCGCCCATACCGGTTAGGCCACCCATGCCAGAAAAGCTATCCATGCCGCCCATTCCATACAGACCGCCCAAATTGGCGAACGAAGCGCTGTTTTGCTGGTTAAACTGACCCAGGGGGCTGCTTGGGTCTAGATAGCTTGGCGTGGCTCCTGTGCTGCCGCCAGTAGCAGGGCCATAAGCCGAGCCAATATATGGCAACATAAATGGATTGCTGGATATTGACATGCTCTCTCTTTCCGAACAACACTAACCGCAACAATGCAGCTCACTCTATGGCGCTGAATCACTTCAATACTGGAATTACACTGTTAATGGATCAATAAATGGTAGATGCTTGTAAGAAATTAAAAACAACCAAAAACACAAAATTGATCATATATATGGAAATGAAACACATGTTTTCGCTAAATATATATAGAAGAATGCTTGCTTATAAAGAATCGTTTAAATTTTAGTAACAGAGACAGGCAAATATTTTCATGGCGTATACAAATCCTGCATGTCCCCTGCTCCTTTCAGAATCGAAAATCAGTATTCAGAGACTCACCCCTCACGCCTCGCAGGGAGCCTTCTTCTAGCGCCCCTGTAGAAAGAAGAGAACAGTCCACTACCTAAGAGACAGCTATCCAATTGTAAATTTTTGTTCACAAAACAAATAGCTTATATCAATAATATACCGCTCCAAATTTTATATATAGTATATAAAGATTAAAACAAACCGATACTCCTACCTTCATATTTCCGGCAAAAGCTGGGTTGAACTTGTTTACATTGGAGGCCATCATGTCTATTTCTCCGACATCCATACTTCCATCCTCGATAAATACCGCAGGTAGTGCGACTACCCCCACATCCCCATCTTCCATTCAACCAATTTACTCGAATTACGCCAAAACCGGGGTCACATCCATAACCGGCAATGGCTATGCTTACCCTCCTAGTTCCAGCATGACCAGCTTTATGGATAACATCAACAATACGGTAGCAGCCGCATGTGCTGGTCCCAGTGGCGGAAGCATCATTGACTGGGCAAACGGTCTGGTTCAACAGGCGCAACTGCGTCAGCAAATGCAGGCAGCCGCTCAGCAACAGGCGCTTCAGGCGGAAGCGGCCCAATCACAGGCATTGCAACAAGCGGCAGCCAGTGGCACCGGTACGTCCAGCTCGCTGAATAAGCTGTACCAGATTTACGATATGGCCATGACCATGATGTCCAGCTTACAAAGCGCCTAACAAACCGTTACTTCACCCAATAAAAATTTTCCTAAAAAAACACCGGTTGTATTATTCAACCGGTGTTTTTTAAATTTTTCACGTTGGGCCTCTCATGGATCAGACGCTTTTAATCTATAAATTTCCAAGCGTTTTATTTCAATTAATATTGTGGAAAACGGCTTGACAAACCACCAAAATGCAAATAACCTAATCTCATCAAATCATCTAGACCAGCTGAGGGAAAGGTCCTATGAAGCTGGGGCAACCTGTCTGCGTTAAGCAGCATAAGGTGCCACCTCCTGCGGCAATCTGCCGAGAGATGAGGCGACACGCTGACATGCGATGTTGCAATCGGTGAATGACCACCAAACCCTCATTTCTCTAAACCGGATAGCCACAGGGCATCCGGTTTTTTGCATTTTAAGTCCTCATGTCCATCGGCTTACAGGAGAAATGAGAATGACCACCGCCTGCACCGTTTCCAATTCCGTCACCCCCCTGTTGGAGCTGCTGCCTGGTGCCAACATTCCATACCGGGATTTGGAACTTTCCATTCCGTTACCCCTTCCGTTCCAGTTGGAACAGGGCCAAATTGAACAGGTCACTCATATTCATGCCCGGCTGGTCGGGCCTCAAAATGCACCCGTTGTTATGGTGCTGGGGGGCATTTCCGCCAACCGGAACGCCTGTGACCAGTTACAGCAAGGGCAACGGGTCAATGGCTGGTGGACCGATCTGGTCGGACCGGAGCAGGTGATCAATACCACCCGTTATCAAATCTTGTCTTTCGATTTTTTACCCGGCGAGCCAGCCAGCCCGACCAACCCGGATAGCGTTCCAGATTATCCCGCCATCACTCCGGCCGATCAGGCCAGAATCGCGGCAGTCGTCTGCGAACATCTGGGCATCGATCAGTTACACGCCTTCGTGGGCGCTTCCTACGGGGGTATGATCGCCTTGCATTTCGCCAAACTGTTTCCTCACCGGCTGAACCGGCTGATCATGCTCTGTGCCTCTCATCGCGCCCACCCGATGGGTTGCGCCTGGAGAAGCATCCAGCGCAAAATCGTCCAGCTCGGCCTGGACACCGATCAACCGGAGCGCGCCCTGAGTTTAGCCAGAGAGTTGGGCATGACCACATACCGTACCGCAAAAGAGTTTGGAAGACGCTTTTCCTCCCAACAGGAAGTACAAGCCTACCTGGAAAGCCGCGGCCTGGATTTTATCGGGCGGATGTCACCGGCCCGCTATCTGGCTCTGTCCGAATCGATCGACTGGCATCAGGTCAATCCCGCTGACGTTCAGGTGCCTGCCACCGTCATCGGCTTTCGGCAGGACCAGTTGGTGCCGGTGGAAGATTTGCGGTCCCTGGCGCAACAGTTACCCCAACTGACCCACTATTTCGAGACCGACTCCATTTACGGCCATGACGCCTTTCTCAAAGAAATTCCCTTTTTAGAAGAAGCGTTATGTCAAAGCGGACTTTAGTTTTTTGTTCATTAACCTAACCAAGAGAAGGAAAAAATCATGACTGTTTCCAACCCTGACAATGAAGCGTGTAAAAGCAAGCCAGCTCAGTTGCAACCGGCCACCATCGCCGCGCGGGCCGGACTGGAAAGCGACCGTAACCACGGCGCAGTCATGCCACCCATTTACTTGTCGACCAACTATACCTTTGACGGATATAAGGGAAAACGGGAATACGACTATAGCCGCAGCGGGAATCCCACCCGCGATGTAACGGGTCAGGCCATCGCGGATTTGGAAGGTGGCTTTGGCGCGGTACTCACCGCTTCCGGCATGTCTGCCCTGGATTTACTATTTTATTACGTGAAACCGGGCGAATTAATCTTCGCGCCGCATGATTGTTATGGCGGAACGTATCGCTTACTGCGCCATAAGGCGGAATTAGGGCATTTTCGGGTCAAATTCGTCAACCAGACGGACTTAACCGCTTTAACCCAAGCGTTTCAGGAAGAAGCGCCCAAACTTATCCTGATTGAATCACCGAGTAATCCGCTGCTGCGCCTGACCGATATCAGCGCAGTCTGCACCTTAGCCAAAGCGCACGGCACTCTTTGCGCCGTGGATAACACCTTCTTATCCCCGGTTTTACAGCAACCTCTCTCCCTGGGGGCAGATGTGGTCGTCCATTCCACCACCAAATACCTGAACGGACACGGAGACGTCGTCGGGGGCGCGGTCATTTCCAAAACCCAGGAGTTACACCAGTTCTATGCCTGGTGGGGCAACTGCATCGGCAACACGGGCTCACCATTCGACAGCTTCCTGACCTTGCGCGGCATGAGAACCCTGGAAGTCCGGATTCGGCAGCAGGAAGCCTCCGCATTGACCGTTGCCAAGTACCTGGAACAGCATCCGCTGGTGGAAAAAGTGTATTACCCCGGCTTGGAATCGCACCCGAACTACGCTTTGGCTTGCCGCCAACAGGCAGGCTTTGGGGCCATGATCAGCTTTGAGCTTGCCGGAGGTGAGGCCGAAATCGTGACCCTGCTCCAGAATTTATCGCTGTTCAGTCTGGCCGAATCCCTGGGCGGCGTGGAAAGTCTCATTGCCCATCCCGCCACCATGACCCATGCGGCCATGGATGAAAGCGCTCGTCAGGCGGCAGGCATCTCTAATCAGCTACTTCGTCTGTCCATCGGGCTGGAAGGTTTACAGGATTTATGCGCGGATCTGGAACAAGCCTTGCATCAGGTCAGCCTGGTTAGCCCCGGCTCTTCAGAGACCCCGGAATCGGACGCGATATCCGCACTCTGCCTGGTATAGGCATTAAACCCAAACAAGCGCCTGTCCCGCAAATCCAATGCAGGTCAGGCGCTTGTAGTGTTGCGTGGTTATCTTCCACCGGTACAACCCTACAGTATCAATAGGTAGCAATTACAACTAAATAGTACACTCGTCTCTATATAAGCTCCGTGTGCGAATCGCTTCGCACTGCCGGATGAAAGGAATGGAATGGAATGAAGTAATGGGAATTATCGAGATTGATTAGATCGGTTTATATATAAATAAAAAGTCAAAACACTAGAAAATTGATATATTTTTAATATTTATTAATGCCCCCAGTGAAACCAGCACCTACCGGCCACCGGTTGAACTTAGCCATCCTCAAACTTGGCCCCGTCCGTATCCAGGGCCAGACAGTTCAAATCCATGCGCCAATGCTGCCGGGCGATTAGATTTTCCACCTGTTCCACTAAAGTCGCGTGCAGGACACTGGGATAAAACACCGCCATCGTGGAACCGGAACCGCTGATGATCATGCCATAGGCTCCCGCATCCATCACCAGCCGCTCAATCAGCTCATATTCGGCGATCAGGTGGCATCGGTAAGGCTGATGCAACCGATCATGCAAACTCTGCCGCAGCGCCTCGGGATCGCCCTGTAATAAGGCATAGGTCAAAACGCTGGCTTTGCGCAGGTTATAGATCGCATCCGCTAAAGTATAGTCCTTCGGCAAAATACGTCGGGCTTCCTCGGTGCTAACCGGATAGTCCGGGCTGAGCGTCATGATTCGCCATTCGATCGGCCAAGGAAGCCGATAAGCCTGGGTATCATACAGCACTACGCCGCCATGCAATGCCGGGGCCACATTATCAGGGTGCCCTTCCATGTCGATGACGACGTCAAGAAGCTCATCCGGTGGGTAAACGTTACCCAACAATCGATTTGCCGCCAGCAAACCTGCGATAATGGCGGTCGAGCTACTCCCCAGGCCACGCGCCACCGGAATATCCGCCTGGACGGAAACCTTCATGGCAGGACGAATCTGACCTGCATGATCATACAACCGGCTCATCGCCTGCAGCACGATATTCTCACTGGCGGATTCTCCGGCCAGAGCGCTCATATCCGCCATGCCTGCCGTCGAGAAGGATAAGGAGTCCAAAGTACCCGGTTCTGCGATTTCAAAAGTAAAACGGTTGTATAAACTGACTGCCATGCCAAAACTATCGAAACCGGGGCCCATATTGGCGATGGTGGCGGGTACGCGAACCGTGAACATGCGGTAACTATCCTTTTTAGGCGATGCTGTCCTCTCAGTTTATCGTGAATACGCATCGTTGTGCTTAGGAATCAGGAAATGACAGAAACCAAAAAGAGTTCTTCCCCGGTTTTCAAGGTGAAAACCGGGGAAGAACTGCTAATACCAGGCGGAAGGCTTAGCTACAGATGAGCGACTTCAAACCTTCCTGGTCATTGTGTTCGAATCGACGAGAATTTATCTGCCGCGTGTGCTGGAGCTGTTCATCCCATTCATCATTGAGCCCAGCATTACACCGGTAAAAATATCACCACCAGTGTTGGCGCCTTTCATTGCGGCCAGTTCGCGATCTTTCTGGTATACCGGATCGGATAATAAATCTCTCTTGGTAGAATTCGGTGGCAACCGCTTCATGATATCCAAGATATTTTCATTCTGTCTCCGACGACTGATAAATCCGGTAAATGCACCGATAACAGCGCCTATGACACTGCCGCCGATAAATAGAGGCAGCGCTTTTCTAAGGCAGCAGATAGCACCCAAGAGTCCTATAGTGAGTCCCGTACCTATTGCCCCGCCTACGGCAGACCAAATTGGGCTCGCCAGGAGTTCGGGAATAGGGGTTGAGTAACCGGCGCCAATTTTAGGCCAAAAATTACGCAGATTTTTCTTAACCTCTTTCTCTTCCGATTTCTCCAGTTCACGCTTTTCATTAATGGGAAGGTAGGATTGCACCCCGTAATTCTTAATGCCGTATGGCCTGCTGGGTGCGTAGGAATTACCACTATAGGGACTATTCGAGCAAAAAGAGCCAGGAGAGATCATGGTTCTCGTCCTTATGGTTGTGTATGGAAAATAAATGGATGAGTGAATTATTGTGTTCGCTATAAAACACAACCTTCAAAAAAGATGCGCATGAGCTTCAAATTCCCACCCGGATATTGAGACCTGGATATTTATAGCTTTTTCACGGATGGGAAAGAGTTGGGAGGATTAGATAATTAACCATCTGGCTAATAAAACAAACCAATAAAATATCGACAGACGGGTAATATGATAAATGTTTTAAAAAACATAATATAGGTTCATCAAAACAAGTTTAAACCCTATAGCTCAAACGTACTTTCCACGCTTTACCACTCGTATCCCTTTACGGCATTCCGTAAGGGGATTTTTCTTTGTGGATTTTTTTACGATATCCTCGATAAACCCAGTTTAGTAAGAGCGATCTAGACCTCACTGATTGGGATAGGATTCAATAAAGCCACCACAGAACTTATGACGCAAAATGTTCGGTAAGCTGATTAGTACTACGACCCCGGAACTCATGTTCTTCCTTTTGGCAGGATAAATGCTCAGCAGTCTGATAACTTAATTGGTAATTCAACTATTGAGATTTTTAGACGCTTGGGTAATGGCTCACCCAAATGTAAATCTTTATTATAGAGTTCATACAAACAAGCTTAAATTTTGCTCAAACGTACTTTCCACGCTTTACCACTCGTGCCCTTTGCATTTGCAAAGGGTTTTTTCTTTTCAGAGAAAGTTCTCACAGGCTACTTGGAAAGCAATCCTCAACAGCCATTCAACCATTATCAATTTAGGAACGGATGATTTTCACCATTAAACGCTTTTAACCAATCCCGTTAGAGTGCCCGTTTCCTAACTCTCTGCTTCCAATTCCTGTGTACGTTCCTCATACAAATTCAAGGCCAAATCCACCAGATTTTGAAAGACAGCCTGAGTTTTTTCCGCGCCATACCCTTCACGATAATCGGCCATAAATAAACCAATCAGTCCGGCCAAACTTTCAAAAACGGCCTGGGTATCAATTTCATCATCTTCATCGGTACAGTTTTCCAAAAGCAAGGGATACAGCTCGCCAATGATCTCCATGGCTAAATCGCTTTCAAACTGTTTACCCGCACGTTCCGAAGAGCCTTCCTTTTGAATGAAGCCACCGCCCCGCTGAGGATTCAAACTGACCGCCCTCTCACGACCTTCGCCCGTAGTGTTTTTGGTTGCCATAAGCCCTCTCCCGGAACATCAATAAAACTCAACCCAGTGTATCTTTTTTCGGTATGAATGACCAGACTTGAACTGCAATATGCTTCGGTCTTTTTTCCTTTGATCTTTCTTCAATCTTCGGTTCAACTCATGATTGTGTTCAAATCACCTGTTTTTCTTCAAAAATTGAGTCGGAAAACATCTCCTATTTGGCAAATATCCACTGTTATTTTTTGATGCAAAATGCTACACTTTCACCACATATTGAGCCTAATCCTTCAATAGGAGCGGAGGAACCACCGCATGGGATTTTCCTTTGCCGGGGCGTATTCTCAAGATTGTCTTGAGATAGGTGACCTTGTCCACCGAGCCCGTCAGCTAACTTCGCAGGCAGTAGAAAGGATCGAAATCGATGTATAAAAAGTTAAAACGCCTGCTGATTGGCGCTCCAATTTCGTCTGTCCATGCGGAACACCAAAAACTGAACGTCCCGCTGGGGCTTGCGGTTTTCTCAGCAGATGCCTTATCATCCACCGCGTACGCGACGGATGAAATCCTGATTGCTTTGGCGGGTTCCAGTTACGCAGCTTATACCGGGTTGCTCTCCTTACCCGTGGCAATCGCCATCACCGCATTAATTGCACTGGTGGTCATTTCTTACCGACAAATTATTAAAGCCTACCCGGAAGGCGGCGGTGCCTACATTGTGGCCAAAGAAAACCTGGGCACACTACCCAGCCACATTGCCGCTGCCGCTCTGTTAATCGATTATGTGCTTACCGTGGCGGTCAGCATCAGTTCCGGCGTGGCGCAACTGACTTCCACGGGTTTGGTTCCCACAGTACATGCGGTCAGCATGTGCGTCGGCTTTACCGTCTTTATCATGATGGTCAATTTGCGCGGGGTCAAAGAATCCGGCATGGCGTTCGCAATCCCGGCCTATACCTTTCTGGCCAGTATGGCCATTCTGATTGGAACCGGTTTATTCCAACTGTTCTCCGGCGCACCTGCGAACGCTCATGTCATACAGTCATCCGGCGCATTTAACTGGGCGGATTTGGGTTTTTTGATGATATTTTTCAAGGCGTTTTCCCACGGCTGCGCCGGTTTAACCGGAATAGAGGCCGTTTCCAACGGGGTCAAGGCATTCAAGGAAAATCGACCGGCTCGCGCCAATGTGACCATGACCCTCATGGGATTGTTGCTGGGCACTATTTTTCTGGGCTTGACTTATCTGGCCTTCGGTTTCCACATTTTGCCCAAAGGGGATGAAACAGTATTGTCACAAGTATCTCGGGCTGTTTTCGGCGGCGGGTTCTGCTATTACCTGGTCCAGTTTTCCACCACCATCATGTTGATATTGGCCGCCAATACCGCCTATGCGGATTTTCCCCGAGTGTCCAGCATGTTGGCCACGGATGGATTTTTGCCCAGACAGCTCATGAGCCTGGGAGACCGTCTGGTCTTTAACAATGGAATCTCCGTCCTGTGCTTCCTGGCCATTTTATTAATTGTTATGTTTCATGGCGATACGCATGCGCTGATTCCCCTGTACGCGGTTGGCGTATTTATCTGCTTTACCACTTCCCAGTTAGGCATGGTCATGCACCATTGGCGCTTGCGGGAAGAACACTGGCAGACCGGAATTTTCATCAACGGGCTGGGGGCCGTGGTAACCGCTTTGGTTACAATCATACTGGGTGTGGAAAAATTCATGGAAGGCGCCTGGATCGTGATGCTGATCATCCCTTCCCTGCTGATGCTGTTTAACGCCATCCGTAAGCACTACGACAAGGTCAACGCCCAGTTAGCCCTTCCCCAGGATGGATACTGCCCGCTCGCCATTGACCATACCGTTCTGGTTCTGGTGTCCACCTTGCATCGGGGCACGATTCCGGCATTGGAATACGCTAAAACTATTTCGGATCGGGTAGAGGCCGTCCACATTGAATTAAACCCGGAATCCACCCGGCGTTTAAGAGCCACCTGGGAAGAATGGGGATGCGGCATCGCCTTGACGATTTTGAAATCCCCGTACCGTTCCATTACCGAACCATTGATGGAATATGTGGACGAAGTGGAAGATCGGTACGAGCACGACTTAGTAACCATCATCGTGCCTGAATTCGTGACGCGCAAATGGTGGCACAACATGCTGCACAACCAGACATCCATTGTCATTAAAGCCCTGCTGCGCAATCGTCCCGGCAAGGTGGTCACGACCGTTCGTTACCACTTGGAAGAGTAACGTTTCCCCATTTTTGATCACGCCATCTTTTATGACGGCTAAGCCTGAATTCATCTGTATGACCTTGCTTCATGCACCGGTTGAATCATTTACCGACTTGTTGAATTGTTTTTTCAGCAAGTCTTATTTATTTTATGGGAATAGAGCCAGCAGAAATAAATAAGCTCTAGAGAGGGAAATCTCAATCCATTGCCTAGTTGAGGCATCAGTATTGTGATTGATTTGAGGGATTCAGATTGAACAGCAAACCAAACCTCCTCAGTGGCCCACTGGGGAAAGTGACTTTTTCGTTTCTATGGAAAAATCATCCAGCCAAACGGTTTAGCCAAAGTTCGTTATGGCACCGGGGAAAAACCGGTATTTGTGGATTAATCTGCCTCTTTGGATTATTTATCCCACCTTTGGCGCAAAGTGAAGCATTGAAATTCGTCTACATTCACGGGACGAATCAAAATGCCAAGACCAGCAAGCAACTATTTAACGATGATATCGCCAAACTGCACCCACACATTAAATCCGCACTGGAGAATGAACCCCTGGCCCGCGAACATTTACTGGATCAAGGTAAGATGACCATTGATCCGGAAAGCCTGAATTTTTTCTGGGGCGATAAAAGCCATTTAGCCATTGAATCGGTTCGACACAACATATCACTCCCGCAGCTTAGTAAAGGCGTTCTCAAGCTGGGCGATCGAGGCCGCAGAAAAATGTCCTTCATGTTGCATGACGCGGTATGGGTCGAACAGCAAACCAACAAAAAAGAGATCATCAGCGCGCTTTATGATGAAGTCTCCAAAACGGGCACGCAGCCCATTATGTTAATGGGGCACAGCGCAGGCTCTTTGGTTACCTTTGACTTTTTAATGTATCGCATGCCCTATCTGGATATTCAGGATTTTGCCCAGGATCTGCATGCCAATCCCGATGTCATTGCTAAAGTAAAAGCCAATGGCTCCCAATATACTTGTCTGGAAGCCTTGTTGGCTTCATCCGGGATTAAATATGACATGAATGGAAAATTAGTCCCATTTTTTACTGGCATTGAAAGTCAAATGCCACCGGATTTATTAAATACGTTCCGCAATCGATGGTTGGCCACAATATCCGACTATACCAGCCAATACTGCTTACCTCAAAACAAGGTGCGGGGATTAGTGACATTCGGAAGCCCGTTAGCCCTGTTTTACTCCTTGGCCGCAAACCCACAAAAAGACGAAAGCTACTTGGTCGCCAGCATGATTCATTACATGTTAGCGAATAACATCGCCTGGTTACACGTCAATCACTGGGATGATATTATCGCCCTTCCACTGCCCGGCAAAGCTCGAATCCTGGAAGTAATCAACAAGCGCTTGAAAAAACCCGCCGAGTTAAATGGCGGCTTTGTGGAAAGCTATATCTATACAGGCAGCGGCGCCACTTTCATGAGTGCTCATAGTTGGTACTGGCGCAGACCCCAATCGTTTTCAAAAACAGTCGCCAAGGCTTATAAAATCGGCTATCAGGATTGGTATCCTGCATCCAAATAAATCGAGTTTAGTGAGAACCTATTCCTGAAACTTCAACTATCCCCACCGGGGGGTTAGCTTATGCTGAACTGAAACTTGCTCTAACCTAGAGGAAATCGTTTTCAGAGAAAGATTACTCGTTGCTATGTTATTTGCACTGCCTGTTTTGCGCCGCCTGGCCGCAAGCCTCCTCCTTGCTTCCTTTGTACTCAGCCCTGTTTCCTTCGCAGCTACAATCACTGACGCTATGGTTACGCCAAGTTCTATACGCCAGCCGTTATACGCAACCCCTCAGCCTGAAACCCATGAATTGAGTAATGGGACCATTGAACTGACAGCGAACAAATCCAGGCAAGCCCCAATATTGCTGGCTCATCATGAAGCCTCTGTGGGCGCATCCCAACTGTTAACGACCGGGGCAAGCACCATAGCCAGTACGGTCAGCAAAAGCCTCTGGGGAAACATGGTATTATCCATGGCCCTGCAACAGGATGACCAGGTGCAACAAATCAATAAAAAGTTAGGGCGCGTCAGCAGCTGGGTATTCGCCAGCGTGGGCATGATTTCCGCTTTAAGCGTTGCCCAAGGGATTGACGGGCTGGCGACGCTCCAACAGGATCCTCATCCCTACCATCCCCCCATTTTGGGATTGGTCGGTAGCGGACTCACCCTGGTCAGCGTGGTCAGTCAAGCCGGGATGATCCATAAATACAAAAAGCAGCTACTGGCCCGTCAGGAAGAAGTGGCCGATCAGGTCGCCCATGCGCTGGAACACTTGAAAAACGATGGATTGACCGATCATGTGCAGGCAGAGTTAAGCAGCCTCATTGGTTCGCAGGGCGCGTCGGAATTTTTGAGTCTTTGGCAGGTAGCGCATCCCCGATAAACTAGCGCTTTTGAGCCATCCTATACCTATTAGGACTATGGGTGTCCTATCCAAGGACAGGCGTATTCTTAAGAGCGATTCCCGCCACTGTTGCTGGCACCGGAACCGGTACCCGGAGTATAGGCTGCGTTAAACACGTTCCGATCAATCAGTTTACCGGGATCCCAGCCCAGAATATCCGCCAGATTGGGAACCGAACCACTGGTTTTCGTTCCCGTCACGGTACTGCCGTTGGCCTGAACCGGCGCCCCATTGGGATTGTTGATGACCGTATTATTTTCAATACGATGGCCTGAACTTTGCATGGTCCCGCTATTCGGATCCGTATCACCCCAGATGCCAATCCATTTGGAACCCGAGATAATATTATTGGTCACGGTGTCGTTCTTGGAACCTGCCAAAGCCATGCCCCTGCCATAGGCGTTATCCAGGGATAAATTGCTGTCAAAGGTATTATTCTGGTCCTGCTTGGCGTCGCTGGTGTATGAATCATCCGAGAAACTGTCGTCTCCGGCCTGATACACCACGTTGTTCTTAATCATGTTGTTGGAAGAGCCGTTCATCAGGGCGATGCCGTCTGCGTTACTGCCCAAGACCAGGTCGTGAGAAATGGTGGAGCCCGTTGCGTTGTCGAGTCGAATGCCATTGGAGGCTGCGCCCTGGGTAATAACGTTCGTCACGGAGGCGTTTGAGGCATTTGAACCAGGATAGCCGCCGCATCCGGCATGGAACTGCGCCCTGACGCCTGGACAGTGGTTTTCAGATTGGAAACCGAACTGTGGTCGCCAGTTAGTTTGATGGCCTCCTGGTCGGGATTGGTGGCGTTTAAAACCGTTTTATCGCCAGCACCGGACACTTTAACGCCTTCAACGTTCAAGACGCCACTATGGTTATAGGTGCCCGGTGGAATCCAAACACTCTGCCCGGTCGATTTCGCCTGATTAATGGCCTTTTGCAACGCGGCCTGATCATCGGATGAACCATCCCCTTTCGCGCCAAAGTCTTTCACGTTGAGCGAATTGGGTGGCTGGGTATTGGAAACCGGGCTGACTGGACCGGAATTATTGCCAGACGAAGAGCCTGCACCGGTAGGGCTTGGGCCCTGAGGGGTGGGAGCTGGACTTTGAGGGGTTGGATTAGGGAATTGTCCGCTCCCGCTGGCAGTTGGACCAGGTTGTCCGTTACCTCTACCTGGCGGATAGCCATCAACTGATTCGGGCAACTCAGGTATTTCGGGCAACTCAGGTGAGTTAGGTAAGTCAGGCGAGTCCGGTGTATCGGGTGTGTCGGGTGTATCGGGTGTATCGGGCGAATCAAACGCAGAAGTGGGCGGTGATTGTGACGGCCCGTTGGAAGAATTGATGCCATCATTCATCATTGGATTTTCTGAAGGATTGCCTTGAGGATTTGTGAATGATTGAAGAAACATGCCAATCATTTGCATCACCATACTCAAAATCATTTCCATTTGCTGCATAATCGATCCACTGGGCATCGCACCGGGAAGCGTACTTTGCTGGTTTGGGGCCGACATACCCGAGGAGAATGGCGATACTGCGTTCAGACCGACACCGCCACTGCTATAAGCAGGACTAATCGGTCCGTAACCCATTGGATATGGGTTATTTCCAAAGTATGACGTTCCCTGAATCATCAGGACTCCTACTGCTTGACATGAACTCAAAATGGATATGACAGAACACAAACCGTATAAATTAATAAACAATTTTATATATGTAAAATTTATATCCCTGTAATTATTTTTTACAAATTAATCTGTCTGACCCACTTCCGTCAGATGGCAATATTCCAGGTATATATTTCTTTTAACGACGATACGCAGGAATCAGCCCATAAATAAGCTATTCCCCAAAAAAGCTACTACTATAACCAGCCTGCATTTTAACGGGCAACAATAATGGATAAGATAGGGTATCCGGCAACATCCATACTTAAATATTCGGCATGCCTCACAATCCCGACAAATGAACAGTTGGGAATTTGGGAGGGCATGGGTTCAATCGGCACCGCCTCAAACCCGGCCTTCTTCAGGCGGGAAATCCACATTTCGCCGGTTTCAAACTGCTCCACCCGATGCTGATCCTCCGATAAGACATCCTGAATTTCAGGAGAGAAAAACAGGCGTTTAATCCTGCTTTTATCGTCCGCATCAGCGTCAATCTGATCAATCGCATGAAAAACCAAACCATAATGGTGCCATGCATGGGCGAATCGGGCCGAAAAATCCTGGGTCAGAAAGTCCGCATAGGGTTCAATCAAGGTCAACATGGCCGGAGAAAACTGCTTTAACCGCTCGAATAAAGTATTACGAAGACTGACCGGACGAATATGGTGTAAAGCAAACGAACAATTGATCAGTAGATGACCTTGCTCGGGCTCTAATTGTTGCGCCAAACGAGTCCATTCCGCCTCATCCAAATTTTCAGCCGATTGCTGAAGCCCTTCAAAACTCAACTCGACCTGATGCTGTTGAGCCCACTCGGTAAGGGCCGTCTTCGCTTGTTTCAAACTCGCTTCGGCAGGCTCAATACCGATAACCTTAATCTTGCGCCAAAGGCTCTGCCGATTAAACGCCTGCCCCAACAATCTAACGATTTGCTGCCCCATACCAATCCCAATATCCAGTATGGTGAGTTCCTTCTCATCTTTAAACCGCTCTATACAGGCCGAGTTGATGATCTCCTGTGAAAATCGAACCAGCGGGAATTTTTCCGCCATTAAATTGAACGCTTTAATCTGCCGCCCCTCATCATCCGGCGTCAGATACAGGTTGCCCACTTCCTGAGTCGCCGGATCCAGCCGCTTTCGCAAACCTTCCAAAAAGAATAGGCGCTGCACAAGCTCAGGCTGTTCTATTGGAGCGCTCGGCAAATTGGAAAGCAGAGCCTGAACATGGTCTCTCGTCTGCTCCAACGCTCCCGCCTCAATGCCTTGAACCATCTTTTCCAAGCTCTGGAAAGAAGCAGGATAAATATTCTGTGCCATTGTTTCCATGCAAATATTCCCCAGTAAGTATGCCCCAAGGGTTAGCCCCCTTCAGCAAAAAATTAATTTTTTGTAGCGGTATAAACGGAGGGGAAGCTTAACCCCTAGTAACTCTATGCTCTTGATTATAGAATAAAAACTTAAGATAAGCCGGTGGGTTATCGTTATAATTATAAACAGCCCTTGATTAAAGACAGCCAAATGAAGATCCGCCAAGCACTGCTCGCTTCCAAATCTGCAGAGTTATTTTCCGATCTCAAGGAATGCTTTGCCAAGCATCAACTAGATATCACACTCGTCCAGGCTTCTGCAATGGATCCGTTCGTTGACGCATGCCAGAGCCAATCCTTTCAGGTTGTTCTGTACGATTCAGGCTTTGACGAGTTCTCATTGGACCATGCGCTCCATCTGGTTGCGAAACATTTAAAAAAATGTCCGCTTTTCGTGATATTTGACGACTTGAATGAGGGAAAAATCACATCCGCCATTCGTCAAGGCGCCGCATCCTTCTGCCTGAAGAGTCACCTATCAGGACTCATCACCCAGTTGCAGACGGAATCTGCGGCCAGTTCGGACACTGAGGCAAGCCTGCACCATATTCTGCGGGGATTCCTGGAAGAATCCACCGACTCTATCTGGGTGAAAGACACTCAGAGCAAATACTTACTGATCAATCCGGCTGGCGCTCGCTTTCTGAGTAAACCCGCCGAAGATATCATCGGGAAAACCGATTTCGACCTCTTCCCTTTGGATACCGCCGATAAAATCGCCCGAACCGATATCGAGGTCATGCAAACCGGGATAACCCAGACGGTTGAAGATCTGCTTATTACGCACGATGGCAGGAAACGGACTTTTTTGGCCGTAAAAGGCGTATGGCGAAACGAATGGGGTGAGGTCTCCGGGGTTATTGGCACGGTACGAGACATTACCGAAAGGAAACAGACGGAAGAAACGCTTCGTGAAAGCGAAGAACGATTTCGATTGTTGGTAGAAGGGGTAAAAGACCACGCCATTTATCTTTTAGATCCTGAGGGACTGGTCAGTTCCTGGAATATTGGCGCAGAACGGCTGCAAGGCTACCATGCGGATGAAATTCTGGGTTGTCATTTTTCCCGCTTTTATCTGACAGACAGTCAATCTAACGATAATTTACAAAACTCCCTGCTTTTAGCAACAGAGAACGGCTGCCACATCCAGGAATGCGTTCAGGTTCGCCAAGATGGCTCCCAATATTGGGCCCATATCATCATTACCCCGCTTTACACCCCTCAAAACACATTGATTGGCTTTTCCACCGTGGTTCGGGACATGACTGAACAGCGAAACGCCGAGGAAGCATTAAAGGGTTACGCCACCAAACTGGAACAGAGCAACCGGGATCTCGAACATTTTGCCGCCATTGCCTCCCATGATTTACAGGCGCCCCTACGTAAAGTCCGCCTGTTCTCCCAGATGCTGGAAGAACACACCGGAGCGGAAGGCAAGGATATCGCCCATCGCATGCAGAGCGCCGTGGAAAAGATGCAGCACTTTATCACGGACCTTTTGGAACTTTCCCGGATCAATCGAAAAGGGAGACCATTCCAGGCCGTGAATTTGAATACGGCAATCGAACGCGTAAAGGATGATCTGGAATTAATCATTAAGGAAACCAACGCTACCATTCGAACCAGCCAGCTCGGGTCCGTCTTTGGCGATCAGCCCCAGTTGGAACAGCTCTTCCTGAATCTGCTGGGCAATAGCCTGAAATTCAGGAGAGAGAGCGTTCAGCCTGAAATTAATATTAGCGGGCAAAAGCTACACAATGGATTTTATCAATTGATTATTCAAGACAACGGGATTGGTTTTAAGGAAGAATATCTGGGAAAAATATTCCTTCCCTTTGAAAGATTACATGGTGCCGCCTCAAAGTTTCCAGGTACGGGTATGGGTTTAGCCATTTGTAAAAAGATTATTGATCGTCATGGGGGCACAATTACCGCAAAGAGTATTGAAGGCGAGGGATCCACTTTTATCCTGGCCTTGCCCGTATTCATTGAACAAAACCAGGAAACCAGTTTACCGGCTTTAAGTTAACCCAACTGCACACAAACCCAGCCTCACTCAAAAATAGCCCTGCCGTACCTTTAAACTGGACTACAAGCTGAACATTGCAATAAGCAGCACTTCAGGGAGCGGGAGCTTGCTGGTCGGACCCGGCAGCAGACACTGGAGGGGGAGCCGGAAAGACCAATATCTCACTAATAACGCCTTCCTCGGCAGGCGGTGGGAACGACTGCTTGAATGTAAAAGCGAAAGGTGTAGGTCCGTTTGCTGTCAAATGGACAATTCTTACCTTTGCCTCTTCCAAAGTCGGCAGCTCGCCTGCCGGAAGCCACCAAAGCACATAGTTCGGGGTTTGCATCGCCTGAAACCACTGACTGCGCATCTTCATCATCTTTAAATGATCGGACTGATAGACGTAATGACTGAGCGCTTCCACGGATTCCCAGACAGAGAGATTAAACAACAGGCCAGGCTCGCCGTACATCGCTAAATGTTCGGGATTATTAATATCAATCTGCAAATGCCAGACAAAGCCCGGGCTTTGGTAAGCCAACTGATTGATTTCATCCAATTTCGCGACGAAACCCGCCATTTGAGGGTCATTCAATGGGGCTTTGGCCGGTCCGATATTCAAATGGCATAGATGATATCTTTTCAAAGAAGGTAAAGACATATTTATAAACTCTGCTTTAATTCTATCATCATGGAATGCATAGCTCAACCATATAAACTTTATGCCCGTCCCCAATACCCTTCAAACGATCTGGCGAGAAGTAATCCGATAAAACCAGGCAGGATCAGTCTTCTACATGTTTTACTTGCCATGCGGCATACTTAAACAGTAAAGTAATAGTATGCATAAAATTGATATGTAGCTGTTACAGTATCATTGATTGCTAAATTGAAGTTTTCCGCTTTCGCTACTTGGGTTAGTGCCGGGGTTTTTCGAGCAGAGCCTATGGTTGACTGCTCTTAACCTATTTATTGTTATTCATTATTGCTGTGTTTAAAATTGGCAGGGGACGGGAATAGAAGGAGGAGTTCATTTATATACCTGAAACAGCTTTTCAGCCGATAGTTAGATGGGGTTTCATGACCATATCCATTTCTTATCTAGTCCGGACGTTATGGCTGGGGAAAAGGTTGAACGTCGTATCGCGCAGAATAATTTAGACCGGTGAGAGTGTGCCAGAGAGAAATTATGCGTAAAAAATCAGAACATAAACTCAGTATTCATCGAAATAGCCCTCATGATACCGCAAATGCCAGCATTGAAGCTCATGTGCTGCCCAAACCCATCAATGATATTACCTTTAACCTGATTAATCAAAGGGCTGCCGGATTCAATTCCCCCGCATCGTTCGGTGTGGCTAATAATGTTGAGTCCGATGGGTTTGAATCCCTCTTAACCTCCTGGGTTAAAACGGAAATTCCCACGGAACAGCACCAGATCATTATCGGGGGACCTCAATGCAAACAGCCTTACGCGGCGTCCCTGCTAAACTGTTCCGCGCTTAGTTTTGGCCCGATGGGCAAGAATTTTATTCTGGCACTCAATAAAGCCGCCTATCAGCAAAAGTTTTTTCAAAATACGGGCGAGGCCGGACTAAGCCCCTACCATTTCGGAGTAGATATTGACATTGAAGCGCCGAATTTCGATATGGATGCATTCTTTCAAAAAGTAAAAAGAAAAGAGTACCCGGAACTCGCTGAAGCCGGTGACTTGGTCTGGCAAATCGGGAACAGCTATTTTGGTTGCCGAGGAATTGACGGACACTTTGATCCGGTGCAATTCCAGCAAAAGGCCAGGATTGAATCTGTCAAAATGATTGAAATCAAGTTATCACAGGGGGTTGAGCCCTGTAAAAAGATGCCGGTCAAACAGGTGACTACCGGCATGACAAAAATAATGGGCATACGCTGGGATAATCAGGCTAAGCTCCAGGCATCCCATTCCTCATTCAGTTGTCCGTTAGAACTGATCCATTTTGCCAACCAATTAAGAATCTTATCCGGCGGCAAACCCATTGGCGTTAAACTGGGCATAAGCCATAAACACCACTTTATGGCCATTTGCAAAGCCATGCTCAAGACAGGCATACTGTTGGACTTCATTACGGTGGACGGAATGGAAGCAGGAACTGCGGCAGCGCCAGCTGGGGCGTTAGGATTCACCGGCACCCCTCTGAATGACGCCCTTCTATTTGTGCACAATGCGTTGGTCGGTACCAACCTTCGGCAGCACATCAAAATTATCGCATCAGGAAAAGTCTTTACAGAGCGTGATATCGTTTCCAAGCTGGCTAGAGGCGCGGATCTCTGTTCGACCGCCAGAGGCATGATGGTTTCCGTCGGATGCGATCAGCAGCAACAATGCCATTTAGGAACCTGTCCACGGGGGCTCGCAACACAAGATCCCACTTTGCTCAAGAATTTCAATATCGCCACCAATACGGAAAAACTCTGCAACTATCACCAAATTACCACTCGGGAATTGGCGGTACTGGTTTCCCTGGCAGGATTATCCCACCCCAGCCAAATCAGTCCCAGCCACCTCCAGAAAAGAATTAGTGCCGTGGAAATCAAGACGCTGGATGAAATTTACCCGTTTCTGAAACCAGGCGCCCTGTTATCGCTATTTCAGTGGCGGATTCCTCATGAATATCGAAAACCTTGGATTAAGGCTCACTGCGAAGAGCCTTTTACCAGCGTAACATAACTTTTAAGACTGCCATTCAGCCCAATTATTCTAGATTTCTGACCTCTCCGGACTTTAAATACCCAACCTCAAAGTCCCAAATACTCACTTACTGACTGCTAAAGTTATTTTGCTCATCCGTGTATATTAACGTTTGATCAGTAGAATTCAATGAACGAGCAAAGATCATCGCTTCAGAGACAGCGCCATTGAGAAAACCATAGTTCGTTTCTCCAAATCTGGCGTTATAAGCCCCGAGTTCAATAGAAGTGTCCGAGTTCGAATTGCCTGTGCTGGCAGAGCCCCCAGAAGAGTTGCTACGGTATAGAGTAAAGGTTCGGGAAGGAGTAGTTTGAGTCCAGGTGGAGGCAATGGCATAGTTCGTATTTGTATTCATGGTTAAGCTGGAGGTGACAATCGCATCGGCGGCACCGCTTGCATTTCGGGCGGTAATCCGTAAGGCGTTGGATGGTGTTCCGCCAGTGCCGCCCATATAAAGATCATGGGTATTATTGGAAGTTGCACCAATAATATCATTGCTCTTGGTACTGTCGAAATAACTAAAAACCACTGCTTCGCTGCAATCGGCATTGCTCACCATGCCTGTAGAAGACGATAAGAATTGTCCGCCATTGAACATAACTGTGGGATAGCTTGTATTACTACCGTAAGCTGGCATCATCAGGCTTGGTTGCAGCAATGGAATCGTTTGGGTTAAATCATTTCCATTCCCACTTTGGTCATACCATTTGCTCACATAAGCTATCGGTAAGGGAACGGCATGGTAAGACATCTGGTTTCGCTCAACCGTTTGTCGATTGGCGGTCGTTAAGGCGCTGTTATAAATAATGAGTTCAGAAATAGTCCCCGTTAAATACGCGCCAATACCGGAAGCAGAAGTCTGGCCTGCACCCAAGATTAAATTGTCTGGAGCCAGGTTGACCGTGCCTACACTCCCAGCAGGCCCTTGGGCTCCATTAATATAGAGATACAAGTTGTTACTCGAATCATGATAACAAGTGGATTGAAACGGCACCCCAATGGACAGTACATTACTGGGTAGGGATGCCTGTGAATTGATTTCCGTATCTATACTGGTAGGACTGATGCCATTATAAATGGCCCATAGCTGCATCGAACTCAAAGTCTGCCATTCACTGGCATCTCCATTTTTATATAAAGCGGCAAAACGGTCATAAGTATAATTATTGGCTGGACCATTGTTGGTCGCGCCAACTAAAAACCCTGTAATATTTGCCCCGGTAATGAAACTGGTCATGGAACCATTGGACATGTATTGGCTACCGCTAAACACCATCGTCGGGTAGCCATTCAGGGTATCGACCACCCCTGCGTTAACAATACGGGGTTGATTGGCATTGGTATTTTGAGATAAATCCTTTCCATTGCCACTTTGGTCATATAAAGTTTTGACATAACCACTACCATTACCGACAAAGGACTTTAAAGAAGCCACATCTAAATTACCTAAAACATCCCAACCGATTACTTTGGTCGTATTATCGCTGGTACGGCGCACTTCGATGGCGCCCCAAGTATAAGCAGCCCTTAAATGCCTCAGGCTATATGCGACTTTGGCTCCTGCAACGGCATCTACGGGTGGGGTCCAGCTTTTATAAATCGGATACAGGTTATAGTACCAACCTTCATTGCGTTCCAAGAGCTGTCGATTGCTTTCACTCAATACGGAGCTGTACATGAGAACTTCAGACATAGAGCCATTGACATTCCAATTCAACCAAATATTAGGTGAGGCATTCAAGGAAGCCGTATTGCCATTACCATCCGAATAAGAGCCTTGGTCATCATAGACGCTATAATATCCGGTGGACTTGGTACGTGTGAATGCGAACCAATGGCTCCTATTGTCATTAATAGCGCCTGGATTAGTTGCCCAGCTTCCGTTTGTCGTATCGGGGTTACCCACAAAGGCATTAACATTATCACTGGAATCCACACCCACCGTAAAGTCATTTGCTACACCACCTACATCAGCATTTATCACTCGGGCTTCTTGTGGAGCAAAGTTACCTGGCGCACCAGGACTACTGACAACATTATAGCAAGCCATAATCGTCATATCGTTATAGACAGGTACGCTCATGGGTAATGTATCATCTACGCCATCGAAGACGATATTGGGACGATTATTCATCATATTCAGAACCCCGTTCTTAACAATGGTGGGCTGATATCCGGTAGTGGCCTGAGTCGCATTATTCCCATTCCCGCTTTGGTCATACCAGGTCGTCACATAGCCCGTTCCCGTCCCCACAAAGTTCAGCAACGCAGTCACATCCAAATCACCCGCAGAGGTAAAGCCAATATCTTGCGTCGCGCTATCGCTGGAACGCCGGACATTCATGCAATAACCCGTATAAGCCGTTCTCAGCTTCCGCATGCCAAAGGCCACCGCCGCGCTTCCCACGCTATCCAACGGCATCGCTTTGGGTGACAAAAACGTTTGCAGGCTGGCCAGAGTCAAATTCCCATTGCCATCAAAGCCAATGTCCTGCTCCGTGTTGTCACTGGAGCGCCGCACCCGAATCGCTGAACCATTGTATGCCGATCTCAGCTTTCGCACGCTGTATGCCGCGTTCGCGCCACCACTCAAACTATCCAATAGATTACCAATGCGACTAATGGTAAACAACTTGGAGTAATTCACCGTGGACGTATTCACGGTCGCCGTCACCTGCACCAGATACGTATTTCCCCGAGCCGCCGTCACCGTGGCAGAATACGAGCCAATCGTCGTGGTC
>Ga0157374_10000668_pt1 | contig 30198 bp, 27 predicted proteins | sample M25metaG_FD_115308 | JGI IMG/M metagenome (GOLD analysis project Ga0157374, IMG submission 115308) | Miscanthus rhizosphere microbial communities from Kellogg Biological Station, Michigan, USA - M2-5 metaG | ecosystem: Host-associated > Plants > Roots > Rhizosphere > Soil | place: USA: Michigan...
CCGGCGCCGACCTTGTCCGGCCAGGGCCCGTCTTCGCGGTCGTAGGCTTCCTCGACCACGTAGGCGGTGCGCTCGACCGCCGCGTCGAGCAAGGCGAGGAAAGCCTCGTGCTTATCGGCGTAGTGCTTGTAGAAGGTCGCGTAGCCGACCCGGGCGCGGCGCACGATCTGCTCGATCGTCGTCTCGGCGTAACCCTGCTCGGCAACGAGGTCCGCGGTTGCCTCGAGAATGCGACGGCGCCGATCGGCCGCCGACGCGGCGCGGCTGACCGGCTCGGGGCCGGGAGGCTGCCGGGAGGCCTTTCCAGGCAATGCGCGCACGAGGTTAGGATAGCGTGCGTTCCCATTGGTACGAAGACAGTATATGAAGTGTCACAAGTTCCCAAAGATGGTCTAAGGTACCCCGAGTGGAATCTCCGGCCACATTGCGCGCCGTTCGGTCATGGGATGAGGCGATTCCGCAGCAGGCCTCGGACGAGGGAGCGCTGGAAGCGATGCTGCTCAGCGTCGGCGCGCGGGGCTACGAGAAGGCGACCGTGCAGGAGGTGTTGGAGCGCAGCGGGATCTCCCGCGATCGCTTCCAGCGCCGCTTTGGCGGCAAGGAGGCCTGCTTCGCGCAGGCCTACGAGATGGCGGCGGACAGAATCTGCGCGGAAGTGCTCGAAGCGGCTCAGGGCACTGAGAGCTGGCGGGCGGGCTTCCGCGCCGCCTTGGCCAGGCTGCTGCGCACCGTCGCCGAGCAGCCGCTGATGGCGAAGGCGCTGCTGATCGAGGTGCGGGCGGCGCGCGGCCAGGCCTGGGCCAAGCACCAGCAGGCAATCGAGCGGCTCGCCGCTGCCGTCGACTCCGCCCGGCAAGAACCTGGCGCCGCGTCAAACGCGACGCCCCTCACGGCCCAGTTCATCGTCGGCGCGGTCGAGGAAGCGATCGGCGCCGAGATCGGCGCCGGCCGCACGGCAACGGTCGAGCGCCTGCTGCCCGATCTAACCCACCTCGCGGTCCTCAACTACTTCGGTGAGGACGAGGCGTGGCTCGAGCTGGGCTCGCCCGACCTCACCCCGATCGACTCGGGCGCCTGAGGCTCAGTCCGGCTCCTGGGCGAGCTTGGCCGCCTCGGCGCTGCCAACGTACGGGGTCAGGATGAACTCGACCAGGTCGGGCAGTAGCTCCTCGAGCTCTTCGGCTTTGCCGGCGATGATGCGGCGGGAGATCAGCGAGACCATGCCGCCGACCAGGGCCTCCTCGGTGGTCGGCGAGAGTCGCGCCAGGACCTCGGGCGGGCGCCCCTCGCGGCCGCTCTGGAAATAGGGGACGAAGCTCTGGATGGCGGCGTCGTAGCGCTCGACCACGACCGGGCCGGCGACCAGCGCCTCGACCATGCAAAGCCGGGCCAGGCTCGGCTCGGCGGCGAGGAACTCGAGCATCGCGCCGATTCCGGCTTTGACCGCGTGGGGCCAGTCCTCGGCTCCCTCAAAGGCGGCGGAGACGCGACCACGCAGCTCCTCCATCACCGTGTCGTAGGCGGCGACGAAGCACTCGTCCTTGCTGGAGAAGTGCTCGTAGAAGGTCCGCCGCGAGACGGCCGCGTGGCGGGTGATGTGGGCGATCGTGGTTCCCGAGTAGCCGTTTTCGGCGATCGCCTCGGCGAGGCCGGCGATCAGCCGCTCGCGCTGGTTGTGGACGACGAACTCGCGCGGCAGGCCGTGGCGACCGGGTGGGAGGCGCGCTAGCTCGGGCGGGTAATCCTCGGCAGGGACGTTGGTCCCGCCGGATTTACCGGGGGAAGATTTTTTAGCCACATCCCGACGATATCGCGCTGGCGGGTCGAAGCCACGTGCCAGCTCGGCCAGCCCCGCCTCCACGCCCAGATAGGGCATCACCGCGGCAGACATCAATTGGGGCACCAGGGCCGGCAGCTCGTCGGCCTCACCGCGTACAACCTTGGCGTAAACCTGACCGTAGGCCGAGCCGGCGAGGGCCTCGGCGGTGGTGTGCGGGACAGCCTCGGGATCGTCCATCTCGTTGCGGCCGGCGTCGATCAGCGAGGCGATCACACGCATCGTCATGTCGCGGCGGGCGCGGGCCGCGTCGCCGGCGGAGAGCACCTCGACCGCGAAGCAGGCGCGGCCGGGGTCATTGCGGAGGTTGTCGACGATCTCGCAGGCGACGGCGCGCAGCCGGTCGGGCCAGTCCTCCTGGCTGTTGAAGGCCTCCAGCATCTCTCTCATGCAGCCCTCGTTGATCTCCTGCCAGGCAGTGAGGAAGCAGTCGTACTTGCCGCGAAAGTGGCGATCGAAGGCGGGCCGGTCGAGACCGGCCCGGTCGAGGATCAACTCGATCGTGGTCTCCGCATAGCCGCGCTCGGAGGCGATCTCGATCAGGGCCTCGACGATGCGCTCGCGCTCGGGACTGGCTGCGCGCTCGCGCGTTTCCAGGTCAAGCACTAGGTCATGGGACCCCCGATCCCTGCCCCTGGCTCAACCCGCAGAGGGTGTCGATGGTGGCTCGGCGGCGATCCGCTTGGCTGCCTCGGCGCCGAGGTAAGGAGTGAGCGAGAACTCGACCAGCTCCGCCAGCAGGTCCTCGATCTGCTCCGCCTGCCCCATGATGATGCGCTGGTAGAGGATCCAGAAGATGCCGCCGACGATCGTCTCCTCCAGCGTCCCCGGCAGCTCGTCGCCCTTCGAGGAGACCTTGCGACCCATGCGGAAGAGCGGCACGAACGCCTGGATCGAGCGCTCGTAGCGCTCGACCGCGGCCGGGCCGGCTGAGAGCGCCTCGACGATGCAGGTGCGGGCCAGCGCCGGCTCTGTCGCTACGTAGTGCAGGAAGGCGGCGAGGCCGGCGTTGACGCGGCCGGGCCAGGTGTCGACCTTGCTGGCGGCGTCGACGACGCGGCGCAGCGCCTCCTTGACCGCGAACTCCGAGGCGGCGAGGAAGCAGTCCTCCTTGGAGGAGAAATTCTCGTAGAAGGTGTTGCGGGCGATGCCGGCGCGGCGGACGATGTCGGCGACGGTGACGGCTCGATAACCCTTCTCGACGGTCTCCTCGGCGAGGGCGGCGATGATGCGGGCCCGCTGGTGCTGAGCGATGAACTCGCGGGGCAGTGGGTGGCGTCCCGGCGGCATTCTGGTCGCTTGGGGAGCATGGTCGGCCACGAACGCCAGAGTACCCCTATGGGAATCCGATTCCAAGCTGGACGTATTGACCAGATACCGCTACAGTACCGGACTCCAGACAACCCGTTCCCTTGATCGAGCAGAGGAAAGGTCAGATGGGAGAGCAGGCCGCACCCAAGGTCCAGGCAGGGGCTGAAGGGACCGCCGCAACGGGGAAGGTTTACCCCGAAGCTCCCGCACTCAGACTGGTGAGTTCTCCGAAGCGTCAGAAGATCCTCGAGGGGATGCTCGAGGTGGTCGGGACGAAGGGTTACGACGCGGCATCGGTGCGTATGGTGCTCGATCTGACCGGTCTTTACCGGCAAGCTTTCTACGACGAGTTCGCCGACGTCGACGCCTGCTATTTGGAGGCATTCGACTTCGGAGTGGCGCGCTTGGAAGCTGTTGCGCTGACTGCTGGGGCCGCTGAAAAGAGCTGGCAGAGCCAACTTCGCGCCGGCCTCGGTGCAGTGCTCAGGCTGCTCGACGCGGAGCCGAATCTGGGCCGCGCGCTGATCGTCGAGGTCCACGCGGCCGGTCCCGAAGCGCTGAAAAGACGCTCCCAGGCGATGAAACGGGTGACCGATTTCATCGATTCGGCCAGGCAGGGGCCGGAAGGGGCCGGATCGCCGCCGCCGATCGCCGCCGAGGGGATCGTCGCCGGCATGCACGCGGTCGTCCACGCCAGGCTGGCCGCAGGCGAGGAGAGCGGTTTTCGCGAGCTGCTGCCCGAGTTCATGTACTTCGCCGTGTTGCCCTATTTTGGCGCCGAGAAGGCCGGCGCCGAGATGCAGGCCGCGAGAGCCTGACGGCTCGAAGAGCAGTTGGACAGGGCAAGAACACTGCCCTACTCTGGGACTCGTGGATTCGCCATTTACCTCGAGTCCAGAAAAAGCTCCCAGCGGGCGTGGCGGCTTGCCTCGGGCCTACCTGGTGCGCTCCCAACGCGAGCGTCTGCTCGAGGCGATGCTGAGGGTCGCGGCGGCGAAGGGCTACGAGGCGACCACGGTCACCGACGTGATCGAGGTCGCGGGCGTCTCGCGGGAGACCTTCGAGGAGATGTTCGGCGACAAGCCCACCTGCTTTCTAGAGGCCTACGACGCGGTCTTCGACGTCCTCGTCGCCCACGTCACCGCCGCCTTTGAGTCGGCCGCCGGGGAGCCGTGGCCGGAGCGGATCGCGGCCGGCCTGCGGGCGCTGGTCGAGCTGCTCGCCGCCGAGGCCGACATCGCCCGTCTCTCGATGGTCGAGGTAACCGCCGCCGGCGACGACGCCCGGGCGCGCTACCGCGCCGCGCTGGCCCGCTTCACCCCGTTCCTCGAGGAAGGTCGCGAGTACTCGAGCCAGGGAGAAGAGTTGCCGGCGGACACCGCCCGCTTCGCGATCGGCGGCGCCACCTCGATGATCTTCGATGAGATCCGCGCCGGCCGCGGGCCGGAACTGAAGCGGATCCTGCCCGACCTCGTCTTCGCCGTGCTGATGCCCTACCTCGGCCCCGAAGAAGCCGAGGACGAGATGCGGCGGGTTACCCGAGGCGGCTAGAGCTAGACGCCCTCGCCGTGCCGACCGGCCCCGCCGGCGAAGCGCCTGGCGCCGGCGACGGCGACGTGGAGGGTCTCGCGGCCCAGCTTGTGCTCCAGGGCGATCCCCTCCGCCAGCGGCAAGCCGAAGCCCTCGATCGCGGCGCGGCGGTCGGCGAGCATCGTCTCCTGCGGGAAGGAAGCGATCCGCTCGGCCAGCTCCAGGGCTCGCTCCAGATGCTTGCCCGGCTCGACCACTTCGTTGACGAGGCCGATCCGCAGCGCCTCCTCGGCCTCGACCGGGCGGCCGGTGAGGATCAGGTCGAGAGCGCGGCCCATGCCGACGACGCGGGGCAGGCGCTGTGTACCGCCGTCGACCAGCGGCACTCCCCAGCGACGCTCGAAGAGGCCGAAGGTCGAGCCGGGGGTTGCGATCCGCAGGTCGCACCAGAGCGCCAGCTCCACCCCACCCGCCAGGCACCAACCGTCGACCGCGGCGATCGCCGGCTTGGACGGCGTGAGGCGGGTCGGGCCCATTGGGCCGTGCGGGTGGTCGACGTCGAGGTCCATCGCCTTGAGGTCGGCACCGGCGCAGAAGGCCTGGCCGCCGGCGCCGGTGAGGACGAGCACCCGCGCACCCTCGTCGGCCTCGAAGTCCTTCAGGCCCTGCCGAAACGCCTCCGCAGCAGCAGCATCGATCGCGTTGCGGCGGGTGGGCCGGTCGATCGTCAGCACGGCCGCGGCGCCGACCCGCTCATAGCGAAGCTCGTCGCTCATCCGCTGCAGGGTATGGGAGTGGGCGGGCTAGTTGTTGGAGTTACTCACGGGGCACCCAACAACGCCCGACTCCCGAACTGCGTCCCGGCACGCGCGACCATCGAGGGCAGGAGCTCGACGATCGAACCCGGACGCTAAGCAGCGACTCGGACACAAAAAACGCGACCGGCGGTGACGCTCGGTTGCCTGCCGCGTGCGTAGCCTTCGCACGCTGAAGCTCGTTGCGCCACCTTCGAGACGTGCTCCGCTTGGCTTCCGCGGACCGCGTCTCTCCCAGTCGCAAGATCAACTTAGCGCCCCCCTCGCGACGGCGCTAGGGGGGCGACGAAAACGTTCCCGCAAAGTCCGACAATTGCCCGTCCAAGGGCACGCGTAGTCCGGCGATAAAGCGCGGGCGGCTACGCTCCCCCGATGCGGATCGACGAGATCATCGCCAGCAAAGCGCCGACCTTCTCGGTCGAGCTCTTTCCGCCGAAGACGGCGGAGGGGACCGAGGCGCTGTTCGCGACGGCGCGCTCGCTGCGCGAGTTGGATCCCGACTTCGTCTCGGTGACCTACGGCGCCGGCGGCTCGACCCGCGAGGGGACGGTCGAGATCACCCGGGCGCTGAAGGACGAGCTGGGCTACGAGACGATGGCGCACCTGAGCTGCGTCGGCGAGAGCGCCGAGGGCATCGGAGCGACGCTGGATCGCATCGCCGCGGCCGGGATCGAGAACGTCTTCGCCCTGCGCGGCGACCCGCCGCGCGGACAGGGGGACTTCGTCCAGCCCGAGGGCGGCCTCGGCAGCGCCGCCGAGCTGACCGCTTTCATCGGCTCGAACTGGGACTTCACCGTCGGTGGCGCCTGCTTCCCCGAGGTGCATCCGGAGGCCCCCGACCTGGAGACCGACCTCGCCTACCTGAAGACCAAGGTCGAGGCCGGCGCCTCGTTCCTGATCACCCAGCTCTTCTTCGACAACCAGGTCTACTTCGACTTCGTCGCGGCGGCGCGGGCTGCGGGAATCACCGTGCCGATCCTGGCCGGAGTGATCCCGGTCGCGACCTTCGCCCAGACGAAGCGGATCTGCGACCTCTGCGACGCCTCGATCCCGCCGCGCCTGGAAGAGGCGTTCGCGGCGGCCGGGGGCGACGAGGGGGCGGAGTTCGAGCTCGGTGTCGCCTACGCGGCCCAGCAGTGCTCGGAGCTGCTCCTCGCCGGCGTTCCCGGCATCCACTTCTACGCGCTCAACAAGGCGCCGGCTACCCGCGCGGTGCTGGGCGCGCTGCAGGCGGCGCGGCCGTGGGAGCGCCGCCACGAAGACACGGGCGACCTGTCCAGGTCCCTCTGAGTAAAATGGCGCGGCCTCATGGCTAATCGCAGGGAGGAAGAGAGAGAGCGACTCCGCCAGGCCCGGCAGGAACGCGAGAAGAAACAGACGGGGTCCGAGCGGCGGCGCTTGATGATCGGCTACGGCGCGGCCGGCCTCGTCGGCCTGGCCGTGCTGGCGGGGATCGTCGCGATCATCGTCTCCGCCGCCAACAAGAACGACGGCGGCGAAGCCCACATCGTCCAGGCGACCGGTTCGACCAACGGCGTCCAGCCCGATGAACGATCCGGGACCAAACCGCCGCCGCCGAAAGTGACCAACCTGCAAAAGGCGGCAAAGGCTGCCGACTGCGACCTTCGCCTCAACCTGCCGAACGAGGGCCGCACCCACCTCCCCCCGACCGCGGCGACTCCCGAATACAAAACCAACCCGCCGACCTCGGGCAATCACGTCGAACCCCCTTACCAGCAGGCCGACGGCGCCTACAAGGAAATGCCGCGGGAACTCGACATCGTCCACTCGCTCGAGCACGGCCGGATGGAGATCCAGTACAGCCCAGGCCTGTCCGAGAGCGCCCAGCTGGAACTGATCGGGCTCTACGACACGATGTACGGGGCGACGCTGCTCTTCCCGAACGAGAACATGCCGTATGAAGTCGCCGCGACGACCTGGACCAACCTGATCGGCTGCAACGAATTCAAGGGCGCGGTCACGCTCGACGCGATCCGCGACTTCGGCAAGGTGACCTGGGGCAAAAGCCCGGAGCCGGCCGCCGGGTTCCCCTTCACCGGCCCGACGCCAGAAGAACCAACGATCAACTAGCGCGGTAGGCGGGGAAGAAGCCCGTGGCTTCGCGGCCGGCCGAAAGGCGCGCGTAGGCATCGGGGTCACAGACGACCTCCGAAGTGCGCCAGGGCAGCTCGCGGTTGGCGAAGCCGCGCTTGAAATCCTCCAGCCGGTCGCCGGGCGAGATCCCACCGCCGAGGTTGAGCGGCAGCCCTTGTTCGGCGGAGAGCTCGGCCAGCGCGGCGACGATGTTCTTCATCGGCGAGTCGCGCAGGTGTGAGTCGGCGCTGCCGCTGAGGTAGTAGTGAAGGTAACCGTCGCTGCGGGCGGCGATCGAGGCGGCGGCGACGTCGCCGCTGGGGGCGGACGCCAGGGCCAGCCAGGTGAGGGGCGACTCGAGGATGCGGTCGAAGTAGGCGCCGCCGAAGAAGTAGCGCTCGCCGGCGCCGGTGCGGCGCATCGTCTCCTCGTAGGCGACGAGAAAGCCGGCCCGCTCGGCCGCCGTCGTCTCGGGGCCCGGGACCAGCCGCAGCGCGTAGCCGCGGCGGAGGTTCTTGTTGATCTGGTTGCGATCGCTGGAGCGGCTCTTCGGCGGCAGATCCGGATCGGCGATCTGGACGACGTTGCGCTCGCTGGCGCCGGCCAGGGGCGGGTCGCCCAGCGTGTGGCGGAGAAAGATCGAGGTCAGACCAGTGGCGGAGAAGTCAATCGCGGCCGGATCGAGTGGCGCATCCGACATTGACCCCTCCCCAGTGTGGTCAATCTCCGCTGCGCGGGAGGTGGCGATGCCGGGATATCCGTAGGGGGAGATCGCGTCGCGCTCAGGACCGTCGGCGATCGAGCGCACGATCAGGGGAGCCAGCAGCTCCGCTTCGCCGGCGAGGATGCGCAGGGTGTGGGTCACACCTTCGGCGTCGAAAAAGGGGCGCGAGCGGAAGAAGTCGTCGCCGACCGCGGCGGCGCCGCGATCCTCGATCAGCTCAGCGACGGCGGTCGGGGCGCTCACGAGAACAGGTCGGCGGCGGCGGCGCGGAACTCGGCGGGTAGGACGCCCCAGACCTCGCAGTCATCCGCCGGCCCGTCCTCGCGGCGCAGGTGAGCGCGCATCGTCCCCTCGTGCTTCCAACCGAGGCCGGCGACGGTCTTCTTCGCGACCTCGTTGCGAGCCGGGATTCGCCCGTAGACGCGGTGGGCGTCGAACTCGTCGAACGCCTTGGCCAGGGTCAGCGCCTCCGCCCGGCGCCCGACCCCCTTGCCGCGCACGTCGTCGCCGATCAGCGCCCCCAGCTCGGGCGCGGTCTGTCGGAAGAGGCCGTAGAGCGCGGTGAAGCCGACCGGCTCCGCGTAGCCCTCGACCACGATCGCGTACTTGCGATCCTCGCCGGAGTCGCGCATCGCTCGCTCCACCCAGGCCTCGGCTTCGGCCAGTGAGAACCCGTCGCGCTGCTCCATCAGCGAAGCGGTCGCGGCCGGATTGTTGAACCAGCGATGTACGGCGGCGGCATCGCCGGGCTCGAATCCGCGAAGGCTGACGTGGGGGCGATCGTTCACAGCGAAACCCTATGCCGTCCACCCCCCACCTGGGTGCAACGTTTTACGGTTCCCCCAACGACACAGGGCGTTACACCCGGTTAATCGGGGGCGAGGCCGTGGCCGGTTATGAGCAGCCAAAGCGTTTTGAGCAGGATGCGGGCGTCGAGAGCCGCGCTGCGGTGGTCGACATACCAGAGGTCGAGCTCGATCCGCTCCTCCCAGGGGATGCCGGCGCGGCCCTGGACCTGGGCCCAACCGGTGATCCCGGGGCGGACCTCGTGACGGCGGTGCTGCCGCGGCGTGTAGTCGACCACCTGGGCGGGGATGGTCGGGCGGGGGCCGACGATCGCCATCTCGCCACGCAGGACGTTGACCAGGTTGGGAATCTCGTCGAGCGAGGTGCGGCGCAGGAGGCGGCCGGCGCCGGTGACGCGCGGGTCGTCGCGGGTGACGACGGTGCCGACCCCGACCGGATCGGAGCCCTGCTCCATCGTCCGCAGCTTCAGCATCTCGAACTCGCGGCCGCCCTCGCCGACGCGACGCTGGCGGTAGATCACCGGCCCGCGGCCACCGAGCTTGATCGCGATCGCCGCGATCAACAGCAGAGGTGAGAGCACGACCAGGGCGATCGCCGCGATCAGGATGTCCACCGGGCGGGGCATCGGCTACCGGGTTCCCGGCGCCTTCTCCCAGGCGCCGGGAGAGCCCTTGCGAAAGCGGTCCCAGAGCCCGGCGGCGATCGAGAGCGTGGTCATCGCGTAGTAGCGCGCGATCCGCAACGGGCCGAAGCGGAACTGGCCACCGAGGATCGCGGCGGCGATCAGGGCCAGCTGGATGCCGTAGGTGACGACGTAGACCCAGCCTTGGTCGAGCAGGGCGAGGTTGGTTATGAAGGCGATCAGGTGGAGAAACGGAGTGAGGTAGCGCAGCAGGCGGTGGGAAAAGAGCTCGAAGGCGTAGAGCGGCGTGTAACCGCGCGGCGAGATCATCCGCTCGCCGACGACGATGTCCCAGAGGCCGACCATCATCCGCCGCTTGCGGGCGAACTCTCCCTCCAGGGTCGGGACCATCTTCTCCTCGGCGCGCGCGGCCGGGACGTAGAGCGAGCGCAGCTTGCGCTTGGCCAGGCGGAAGGGGAAGGAGAGATCGTGGCTGCCGGAGGGGGCCAGCGGCTCGTAGGCGCTTGCCCGCACGGCGTAGATCGCCCCGTTGCCCGCAGTGACCCCGGCCAGCGAGGACTCCATTTCGCGCACCTTCATCTCGTAGCGCCAGTAGGCACCCTCGAGGTTGTCGCCGCCGGCGTCGAGGAAGCGGACCTGGCCGCAGGCGTAGCCGACCTTCGGCTCGGCGAAGGGGGCGACGAGCCGGCGCAGGGCGTCGGGGCGCCAGACGCTGTTGGCGTCGGAGAAGGCGAGGATCTCGCCGGATGCCTGCTCGGCTGCCGCGTTCTGGGCGGCGATCTTGCCGCCGCGCGGCAGCTCGAGCACGAGGTCGGCGTCGGCCTCGCGGGCGCGCTGCGCGGTTGCGTCGCCGGAACCGTCGGAGGCGACGATCAGCTCGAGCCGCTCGCGCGGGTAGTCGAGCGCCAGCGCGTTGGCGACCTTGGCCTCGATCACCTCCTCCTCGTCGTAGGCGGCGACGATCAGGGAGACGCGCGGCAACTCGGCCCGCTCCCGCGGCGCCCTGCCGGACCGGCGCAGCGCGACGAGCAGGCGCAGCACGAGCGGATAACCGAGGTGCGTGTAGACGATCGGCGCAGCGGAAAGCCAGAAGAGCGCGGCAAGCATCGGGCGATTATCTGCTTCAGGTGCGCTTTATGTCCCTATGGGGTGCATAAGTCGCACCGGAAGCGTCACCTGGTCAGTTCCTCGTAGAGAGTGAGGGTTTGGGCGGCGATCGCGTCCCAGGAGTAGGGGCCTGCCGCGGCCGCTCGGCCGGCGGCAGCCAGACGCTCGCGAGCCTCTGGATCTACCGTCAGCTCGGCCAGGGCAGCGGCCAGGGCGTCCGGATCGTCCGGTGGGACGAGCCGCGCGGCGCCTGTTGCGGCCACCTCCGGGAAGCCGCCGACCGCACTGAGGACCAACGGCTTGCCGAAGGCGAGGCCGGTGTAGAGGACGCCCGACTGCTCGGCGTCGCGGTAAGGGAGGACGACGAGGTCGGCGCGGCGGAAGATCGCCGGGATCTCAGCGTCCTCGACGAAGCGGCTGACGAAGCGGACGCGGCCGGCGGCCTCGGCGGCGAGCCGGCGCAACGGCTCGAGGTCCATGCGGGGATTGCCGACGATCCACAGCTCGGCGCCCTTCAGCTCACGGAAGGCACGCAGCAGAGCGTCGAGACCCTTGTAGGGACGCAGCAGGCCGAAGAAGAGGATCACCGGGCCCTCGGCGCCCTGCAGCTCGACTGGCAGCGGCTTCTCCTTGGGCAGCCGGGTGAAGTAGTCGAAGGCGCCGTGGGGGATCACCCGAACCCGGTCAGGATCGAGGCCGACCTCGTCGCGCAGGCGCGCCGCACCGTGCTCGGAGTGAGCGACGACGGCGTCCATGCCGGCGAAGAGGCGACGAGCGACCGAGACCTGGCGGCCGGTGGGCTGCGGAGGCAGGATGTAGTGCGCGGTGATCAACCGCGGTCGCCGTGGCGACAGCAGGCGCACGTCGAGGGCCGGCATCGTCAGCCACTGGTAATGGGCGACGTCGGCGTCGAGGCGGCTGCGCAGGCGCAGCATGTCCGGCAGGTGCTCCGCCGCCTTGAAAGCGCGGCGCCCCGACGCGTCGAGGCCCCGCTCCGCCGTGCGCCGGTAGAAGCACTCGCGCACCTGGTAGCCCTCTGGCTCGGGCACCGGGCCGTAGAGGAAGCGGCTGGTCAGCAGCTCGACCTCGGCGCCGCCGCGAGCGAGCGCGGCCGCGAGCGCGCGGTCGTAGGGCGGCGTGAAGGCCGAGGGGTCGACGAGCTGCACCCGCATGGTGGGCGATTATCGTGGCCTCGGTGGCACCCACGCTCTCCTACTGCGTCGTGAACACGAACGGCCGCGAGTACCTGCTCGCCTGCCTCGACGCGATCGAGCGCACCCATCCAGCCGAGCTCGAGCACGAGATCCTCGTCCTCGACAACGCCTCGAGCGACGGCTCGGCCGAGGCGGTGCGGGACCGCGACGGCGAGATTCGCCTGATCGCGCTCGAGCGGCGGGCCGGCAAGGCGGAGAACGACTCCATCCTGATGCGCGAGGCGGGCGGCCGCTACTGCCTGCTGCTCAACGAGGACTCGGAGCTGCGGCCGGGTGCGGCGGCGGCGCTGGTCGCTGCCCTCGACGCGGATCCCAAAGCCGGCGCGGCGACGCCCCAGCTCTTGGACTCGGAGGGCGACGCCGTTCCCTGCGCCTGGCGCTTCCCCGGCGTCGGCGTCGCGCTTGCCGGCGCTCTCTTCCTCCACGGCTGGCTGACCGTGCAGAGCAAGGGCGGGTTCACGCGGGAGGTCGATTGGGCGCAGTCGAGCGCCCTGCTGGTGCGCCGCGTGGCCGCCGCTGAGATCGGCTACATGGACCCCGAGTTCTTCGTCTACTACGACGAGTGCGACTTCGCCAAGCGCCTCGCTGAGGCGGGCTGGAGCAGCCTCTTCGTCCCCACAGCCGAGGCGATCCACCACGACCAGCTCTCCACTGACGTCAGCAAGGGCCTGCCCCGCATCGTCGAATTTCACCGCAACCGCGACCTCTACATGCGCAAGCACCACGGCCGAGCCGCGGCGATGGCGGTACGGCTCCTCAGCGCATGGGCCTACACCGTTCGCGCCGTCGCGGCAACGGTGATGCCCAATCGGCCCGCGAAGGTCTACTGGGCCCATGCTCGGCAGGCTCTTCTCCCCCAGCGCGGAACCAGCATCGCCGACGCAGCTCGCCACTGACTTCGCACTTAGTCTCGGCATGCGCGACTAAGTGCGAAGTCACCCTCTAAAGCGGGCGTCGTCATCCATCTGCTCGGCCTCGTAGGTCTCCGGAACAGCGCCGTCGACGGCGGCTTCGCCTGGACGCAGCGAGCGCAGCTGGGCGACCAGCACGCCCGGCTGGCGCAGGCGGGCCAGCCAGCGCCGCTCGCCCGAGGTGAAGAAGCCCGTAACCAGCAGGGCGAGCGGGTAGAGGAGCCAGAGGGCGGTCCGAGCGAGCAGGCCGAGGAAGCCCTCGGTCGGCAGCAGCAACTCGCCGAGCGCGACGATGCCGGCGCTGACCGCGACTACCCGGGCCAGGCGACCCCATTCGTAGGGAACCGGGAAGAGGCGCTGGGTGAAGCCGTACATCAGCACCAGCACGACGAGGTAGGAGGCAACGAGGGCGATGCCGGCGCCGACGATGCCCAGTGGCGGCACGAGGAGGAGGTTGAGGACGATGTTGGCGACCAGCGCAGCAGCGGTCGCGGGGAAGTTGAACTCGGTGCGCCCGGTCCTGCCGAGGATCACGACGAGGACCATGTAGAGCGCGTAGAGGGTGACGGCGGTGGCGATCAAGCCGATCACCTTGTAGGAGCCGAAGAACTCGGGCGCAGCCAGAGCGCGGACGATCCAGCGCGAGAGCAGCCACATGCCGGCGACGACGAAGGCGCAACCGGCGGTGAACAAGGTGACCACGGTGGCGTAGACGCGACGGGCCTCGCCGTCGTCGCGGATCGAGTAGGCGAGCGGCGGCCAGGCGAGCTGGAAGCCACGGACGAGGACGTTGACGCCCTGGGCGAACTTGATCCCGAGCGAGTAGAGGCCGGCCGCTGGCGGGCCGGCGGTGTGGATGATGATGATTCGATCGACGAAGTTGAGTCCGTAGAGCGAGAGCTCAGCCGGCATCGTCGGCAGGCCGAAGCGCATCAGCCGTCGCAGCAGGGGCAGTTCGAAGCGCAGCGAGAGATGCTTGCGGTGGACCCAGATCAGGCCGAGGACGAAGGCGGCGCCGCTGATGTAGCTGCCGAGCAGCAGGCCGCGAGCGCCCTCCCCGGCGCCGACGACGAGGACGACAGTCAGCGCGATCGCCGAGACCACGCTGAGCATCGTCGTAACGAAGAAGGCGCGGGCACGCTCCTCGAGGCGGAAGAGGGTGAGCAGGTACTCGAACATGGTCGAGACCCAGAGACCGCCGATCGCGATCCGGCCCAGGTCGGCGGCCGGTTCGGCGAGTAGCAGTTCGGAGATCGGCTCGGCAAAGGGCAGGGCGACCAGCGCTGCCACCGTGGCGAGCCAGAAGAGCGTCGCGAAGGAGGTGGCGACGACCCGGGCCGGATCCTCGCCGTCCTTGTAGTAGAAGCGCAACAGCGCCTCGATCAAGCCGAGACGGACAACGATGCTGGCCGTGACGATGCCGGCGAACATCACCTCGGCCTGGCCGTAGTCGGTGGTCGTCAGGTAACGCGTGTAGAGCGGCAGCAGCGCGACCGCGATCAGCTTCGAGACGATGCTCGCCGCCGTGTAGGCGGCGCCGGTCGTCGCTAGACGGCGGAGGTATCCGGACACGGCTCGACCCTACGTTGCTGGGCGGCCGCGAGCGAAGCGCCCGCGGCGAGCAGGACCCAGGTGATCGGGTCCTCGAAGAACCCGGCGTAGGCCATGGTGTGGACGATTAGGGCTGTGAAGGTCGCGAGAACTGCGACACGGCCGATGGATAGGGCGGCGGGTCCTGTCGTGGGGGGAGGGGGGCCTGCGGGCGGGCCACGGTCCGTCCTCGACCCCCCTCCCCCCACGCCACCCACCGCAGAATCCGCTCGGCTGAGCAGCGAGCTTCGGAGCCCCCCGGCCATCGTCCACAGGGCTGTCAGGACGAGAGCTATGTAGGCGGCCAAGCCGAGAAAGCCCTGCTCGGCAGCGATGGTTATCGGCTCTGTGTGCGAGATGGAGACGGGGGCTTTGTGCGTCTCCACGTGCTCGCGGTAGGCCTTGGGGAAGCTTCCCGACCCGTAGCCGTAGATAGGGCGCTGAGCGAATAGGTGGATGCCGCCGGAGACGAGATTTGCTCTGCCGCTGGTGTCGATGTTGATGCGGTCGAGGCTTGCTCTTCCGCCGGTGAACAGGACCACTAGAACGCCTAGGACGGCAAATGTGCCGACAGCGACAAGCGTCCAGCGCAGGCTCCACTTCAGAGCTGCCAGCACAGCCAGGCCCGCGAGCAGCGCCGCGAAGCTCGACTGCGAGAAGGTCGGGAACAGCCCAAACCAGAGCACCGCGACAAGGACCGTCAGCAACGCAAGGTCTCGACGCTCCCGCGCCCACAGCAGGGCTGACATCGCAACCACCGCGACGAGCGCCAGGTATCGCCCGTAGATGTTGGGGTCCCAGAACACCGAGTTGACCCGGAAGTAAGTGTGGAATTCATTCGACCGGATCACCTGGTCGTTCCAGAACAAGCTCCTGGTCACCGACTCGACCGAGCCAACGACGACAAAGCAAGCCGCCTCGACCGCAACCACCCAGAGGACCAGGGTAAGAAGCCTCTTGTCCCAGCTGACATCCCTCAGCAACCCGTACACAAGCGAGAACGGCACAAAGAAGAAGCAAACGTTCTGCAGCCCCTTGGAGAAATCGGGCGAGTAGAGCGTCTGCAACGCATAAAGCAGGACGAACCCGGCCAGGACGTATGGCAGCAGCGTGGGGGGGTCGATCCGGGGGCGGCGTCCTGTTTTTCGCACAGACCCCTCAGCGAGAGAGGGCCACCGCCAGGCGAAAAACCCAGCCCCCGGATCGACCCCCCCACGCTGCTGCCACTCGCCAACCGCCGCGGAGAGGACCCCTCCCGCGATCACCAAGTACAAGGGCACCAAAAGGTTCGCTGTGTCACCCCCTGCATTGAGGGGCACCCGAAACGGCAGCGCCGCGACGATCGCCAAAGGCAGCAGCATCGGCCAGCGCCTGAACGCGAAAGCAAGCACCACTGCCGCCACAACGCCGAGCACTCCAAGCGCAACCAGCCTTGAAGCGTGGTCCCGCAAGTCAGCGATCTGATGGGAGTGCCACTGGTCGCCAAGGATCAGCACCGGGAAGAGGACAAGTGCGATCAGCATCGCAACCGATCGCAATCGGCCCGCGGGGAGCAGCATCGAACCGGCCGCAGCGGCGGCGGCAATCAACACTCCGGCCCCGGCGAGGAACTCGCTCAACCCTCGCTCCCAGCAGTTCCCGGCTTACAGCGACCGACCGGATTGCGCTCGGCCCGGTGCAAGCGGATCGTCCCCGGCGGCACCAGCACACGTTCCTGGCCCAGCAGTTTCACCCGCAGCTTGTAGCGGCCGGGGGGAGCGATGCCTCCATCGCGGCTGCGGCCGTCCCAGTAGAAGGTGTGGAAGTGGTAGCGCTTGAGGTAGGTGTCGCGGGCGAGGGTGACGATCAGCTTGCCGCCGGGCTTCACCACCTGGACGGTGCCCTGGTCGGACTGGGTTGTGCGAAAGCGGATCCGCGCCCGGTCGAAGCGGCAGTCGCCGTTGGGGGTGAAGGAGCGGCTGCCCGGCGTGCGAAGGGTGACGCGGTCGAGGACGAGGGGATCGCGCTTCAGCCGCTGGGACCAGGCGAAGGCTGCAAGCGTGGCAATTACGAGAAGGGCGAAGACCAGGCCGGCCCAGACCTCACCCCGAGGTCTGGGCATTGTCCTCGCCGACGATCACCGAGACCGGCGCGCCGTCTGAGACCGATTCGATCTCGGCGCTCATCAGCCGCACGTCCGAGATCCCCAGCACGGAGGCGACGCGGCGCGCCTCCGGCGCCTGCCCGCGTTTGAACATGACGACGCTGTCGGTGAAGCTGGTGGCGCTGTTGGTAACCGCGCCGAGCTGGAAGCCCTTGCGCTCGACCTTGTCGCCGTAGGTGGCGGCGAGGCCCGGGACAGCGGTCCCGTTCAGCACCGTAACTTCGATTTCGCCCGGCTTCAGCACCTTCGCGGCCTTGCCCTGACCACCCTTGCCGTCGGCGTCGTCAGAGCCCTGCGTAGCGACGTAGATGGCGCCGGCGGCGACCAGGAGGAGGACGACGAAGATCGCCACCAGGTACCGCGGCTGCGCCAATCGTGAGCCGAAGCCCGAGAAGGCCTCGCTCAGGCGCTCGCGCCGGGTCAGTTCCGGCAGGCCGGCCTCGCGGCGGCGACGGCGCTCCTCACGATGATCGAGCGCGTCGCGCTCGGCTGTCCGTGCTTCCTCCAGCTCGCGCAGCTCCTCGGCGCGTTTGGCGGCGACGACCGAGGTCGATTCCTTGCGCTCGGCATCGCGCTCCGGCGCCGAACCGGCCCACTCGCGCAGGCGCCGGATGTCACGCGCCTGGGAGAAGGCGAGCATGGCAAGCAGGGCAAGGCCGATGAACGCAGCCAGGCCTGCAAAGGCGCCGATTTGTTCGAGCAGCTGCACGGAGGGGGCTGCGAGAGGTTATTCGTCGTGGAGGACTGCCGCCGCGTCGCCGCCCGGGGCGGTGATCATCTCGACCACGCGCTGCGCAAGGTTGGCCTCGTCGCCGGCCCAGACCAGGTGCTCGAGCGAGTTCAGCGTCGCCTCGATCCAATCGGGGTCGAGCGGGGTCTCGCGCACGGCGCGCTGGATTCGCCTCGCCGCGGTCGGCTGCGCGCTCTCGGCGAAACCGAGCAGCTCCTCGTGCAGCTTCTCGCCCGGCCGCGGTTTGGTGAACTCGATCGCGATGTCGGTTTCCGGCTCGTAGCCGGCCAAGCGGATCATGTTGCGGGCGAGGTCGACGATCCGCACCGGCTCGCCCATGTCGAGGACGAAGACCTCGCCCTTGCCGGCGCCGATGTCGCCGGCCCGGATCACCATCTGCACCGCCTCGGGGATCGTCATGAAGTAGCGGGTCATCTCCGGGTGGGTGACCGTGACCGGGCCGCCGCGCTCGATCTGGTTGCGGAAGATCGGCACGACACTGCCCGAGGAGGCGAGCACGTTGCCGAAGCGGACGCTGGCGAAGCGGGTGCCCGGGTGTTTGTTGCCGGCCGACTCGACGATCCACTCGGCCATCGCCTTCGAGGCGCCCATCACCGTTTTCGGGTTGACCGCCTTGTCGGTTGAGATCAGGACGAAGCGCTCGACCTCGGAGGCGGCGGCGGCCTCCGCCGTGATCCGGGTCGCGATCGCGTTGTTGCGCACCGCCTCCAGCGGGTTGGCCTCCATCAGCGGCACGTGCTTGTAGGCGGCGGCGTGAAAGACGACGCTGGGCTTGAAGCGCTGCATCGCCTCCAGCATCCGACCCGCCTCCTTGCAGTCGGCGAGCACCGCCTCGACGTTGGTGAAGTGGCGCTCCTCGACCATTTCGCGGTCGATCTGGAAGAGGTTGTCCTCAGCGTGGTCGAGCATCACCAACAGGCGCGGTTTGACCTGGGCGATCTGGCGGCAGAGCTCGGAGCCGATCGAGCCGCCGGCGCCGGTGACGAGGACGATGCGGTCGCGCAGGTAGGCGCCGACGCGGTCGAGCTCGCGCACGATCGGGTCGCGGCCGAGCACGTCCTCGACCCGCACCTCGCGCAGCTGCTTGTTGAGCTGGACGCCGCCGCGCAGCAGCTCGAACACGGTGGGCAGCGTGCGGACGGGGATCTCGCGATCGCGGCAGGCGGCGACGACCTTGGCGCGCAGCGTCCCCGGCGCCGAGGGGATCGCGATCACGACCTCGTCGGGCCGGGTCTCGTCGAGGATCGCGTCGATCTTCTTGGTCGAGCCGAGCACCTTCAGGCCCAGCATCCGCATCCCCCGCTTGCGCGGGTCGTCGTCGACGAAGCCGATCGCCGTGGCGCCGAGATCGGGGTTGAGCTGCAGCTCGCGGACCACCATCTGGCCGCCGGAGCCGGCGCCGATCACGAGCACCTCGTGCTTGGGTAGGCGGCCGGAGCGCGAGGGCCGCTCGACGATCAGCCGCACCGCGAGGCGAGCGCCGGCGATCAGCATCAGGGTGAGGATGAAGTCCATCACCGCGACCGAGCGCGGCAGGTTGTGGGCGAAGGGCCGCAGCACGGTGAAGGCGACGACGAGGATCGCGCTGGAGACGGTGACCGCGCGGACGATGAGAAGGAAGTCGCGGCCGCTGACGTAACGCCACCACTTTTGGTAGAGGCCGAAGGCGGAGAAGACGATCAGCTTGCCGACGACGACGAAGCCGACCGACTGCGCGAAGAGGACCCAGTAGCGGTGCGGCAGGCCGCTCTGATCGAGGAAGCGCAGCCGGAACGCCAGATAGAAGGAGAGCGCGACGAGGACTCCGTCGGCGGCCATCTGGAGAACCCGATTGCGATAGACGGGATGGTTGAGGCGACCCATGGGACCTGGCGAGTTTAGTTGCTGTTTGGCTTCATCCCTACAATCCTCGCTTCGCGAATGTCGCCTCTCCTCCTCGCCAGCATCACCGACAAGGTCGTCGACCCGATCGTCAACGTCGCCACCGACTTCATCGGCTCGGCCGGCGTCGGCGCCGTCTTCCTGCTGATGCTGCTCGAGTCCGCCTGCATCCCGGTGCCGAGCGAGGCGATCATGCTCTTCGCCGGCTTCAGCGTCGCCGAAGGCGAACTGACGATGTTCGGCATCGTCACCGCCGGCGTGCTCGGCAACCTCGTCGGCTCCTGGATCGCCTACGCGGTCGGCTACTACGGCCGCCTCGACCTATTGGAAAAGAACAAGCTGATCCACATCAGCCCCAAGCACCTCAAATGGGCCGATGACTGGTTCGAGCGCTACGGCGCCGCCACCGTCTTCTTCTCGCGGATGCTGCCGATCGTCCGCACCTTCATCTCGCTGCCCGCCGGGGTGGCGAAGATGCCGTTCTGGCGCTTCACGGTCTACACCCTCGCCGGCTGCATCCCCTGGGTGCTGATGCTGGCCCTGATCGGGCAGAGCGTCGGCGACAACTGGGAGGACTGGCGCCACAAGCTCGGCTACCTCGACTACGTGGTCCTGGCCGCGATCGTCGGCGGCGCCATCTACCTCCTGATCAAGCGGCGGCGCGGCAACGGCCCCGACGAGGGGGAGCCCGCCTCCGCGGCCGAGCCGGTTCGTTCCCCGGGCGCTTGAGCGGCGCGGCCGGCGGCGGGATTCCGGCAGGGCGCGCCGTTGCGCTCGGCATCGTCCAGGGCCCGGCGGAGCTGCTGCCCGTATCGAGCTCGGCCCACATCGTCCTCATCCCCTGGCTCGCGGGGTGGGACTGGGAGGCGGTTGACCCGGAGGTGCGCAAGAGCTTCGAGGTGGCGCTGCACGCCGGCGCCGCGGCGGCGTTGCTGGTCGGCCAGCGCAAGCTGATCGCCGAAGAGCTGCGCGCCTTCGACGCCCGCGGCGCCGTCGTCCTCGCCCTCTCCTTCCTGCCGGCCGCCGTGGTCGGCTACAGGTTCGAGCGGCCGATCGAGCGGCGCCTGGGCGGGCCGCGGGCGACCGCCTACGGCCTGCTCGCCGGCGCCGCAGCGATGCTCGCTGCCGACACCCGGCCGCAGCTGCGCGGGCGCGGCGAGGCCGGGGCCGCCGACGGGCTCGCGCTCGGGGTTGCCCAGGCCGCGGCGCTGGCGCCAGGTATCTCACGCAACGGCATCACGCTTGCAGCGGCCCGCTGGCGGCGTTTCTCCCGCGACCAGGCGAACCTGCTCTCGCGCACGATCGCGCTGCCGATCATCGTCGGTGCGACCGCGCTGAAGGGCGTCCGCCTCAGCCACCGCGGCGTCCCCCGGGACCTGCGCCGCTCGATGGCGATCGGCGTCGGCGCCTCCTTTGCCTCCACCCTGGCCTCGCAGCGCCTGATCGGCCTGGTCGAGCGCGACCGCGCGCTCTGGCCCTACTCCGCCTATCGAGGCGTCCTGGCGGCCGCGGTGCTTGCGAAACTGGGGAGACGATGAGCGGCGACGCGTACGCAAAGGCGGGGGTGGATCAGGGAGCGGCGGATTCCGCCGTGGCCGGCCTGGTCAAGGCGCTGGGCGCGATCCAGCTCGGCCGCCCCTCGCGGCAGGTGCCGCTGCCCGGCCACTACGCGAGCGTGATCAGACTCGACGAGCGGACCGGGATCGCGCTCTCCACCGACGGGGTCGGGACCAAGCTCCTGGTCGCCGAGCAGCTCGGGCGCTACGACAGCGTCGGCATCGACTGCGTGGCGATGAACGTCAATGACGTGATCTGCGTCGGCGCCGAGCCGCTGGCGATGCTCGACTACATCGCGATCGACAAGGCCGATCCCGCGGTCTGCGAGGAAGTCGGCGTCGGGCTGGCCCGCGGGGCCAATCTGGCCGGAGTCGAGGTCCCGGGCGGCGAGCTGGCCCAACTCGGCGAGATGGTGCGCGGCGTCGACGTCTCCGGCGCCTGCTTCGGCACCGTCGCCCTAGACGAGATTGTCGACGGCTCCGCCGTGCGCCCCGGCGACATCGTGATCGGCCTTCCCTCCTCCGGCCTGCACTCCAACGGCTACACCCTCGCTCGCTCGGCCCTCGACGGTCTGCCGCTCGAGGACGACCCGGAAGGCCGCCTCGGCCGGGCGCTCGGGGACGAGCTGCTCGAGCCGACCGAGATCTACGTCAAGCCGATTCTCGAGCTGCTGCGCTCCCCGATCGAGGTGCGCGGGCTCGCCCACATCACCTCGGGCGGCCTCGGCAACCTGCTCCGCCTCGCCGCGGACGTCGGCTATGAGATCGACGATCCGCTTCCGGCGCCGCCCGTCTTCGGCCTGATCCAGGAGCGCTCGAACACCACCGACGAGGAGATGCACGACGTCTTCAACATGGGCTGTGGCTTTTGCTGCATCGTCGCCGCCGGAGACCAGGATGCGGCGCTGGATCTGCTCCGCCGCTCCTACCCGCAGGCGAAGCGCATCGGCGCCGTGGTCGACGGCCTGCACGAAGTTCACCGCAGCTGAGCGGGAAACGGCGGTTCGATAGAGAACCTCTATCGAGACCGTGCCCGACAATATGAGCAGTTAGATGGAAGCCCGCTCGAGCAGCGCGATGATCGGCACGGTTCTCTCCGGCCGCTACCGGCTGGAGGCAAAGCTGGGCAGCGGCGGCATGTCGACCGTCTACCTGGCGCGCGATCAGACGCTCGACCGCCCGGTCGCGGTCAAGGTGATGCACCGCGAGATGTCCGAGCAGGCCGATCAGCTCGAGCGCTTCCGCCAGGAGGCCCGCTCGGTCGCCAAGTTCTCCCATCCCAACGTGGTCTCGGTGATCGACGCCGGCGAGGACGGCGGCCACCCCTACATCGTCTTCGAGTACGTCGAGGGAGAAACGCTGAAGCAGCGGATCAACCGCAACGGCGCGCTCGACCCGCAGGAGGCGATCGCCTACGCGATCGAGATCGCCCGCGGCCTCTCGGTCGCCCACGCGCGCAACATGGTCCACCGCGACATCAAGCCACAGAACATCCTGATCGACCACGAGGGCCGAGCGAAGCTGACCGACTTCGGCATCTCGCGCCAGCTCGAGCAGGACGGGATGACCGCGACCGGGCGCGTGCTCGGCACCACCGACTACGTCGCCCCCGAGCAGGCGATGGGTCGCAAAGTCGACCCCCGCACCGACATCTACTCGCTCGGCGTCGTCCTCTACGAGATGCTGGTCGGCCAGGTCCCCTTCGCCGCCGACAGCCAGGTCGGGGTGGCGATGAAGCACGTCAACGAGGAGCTTCCCGACGTGCAGCGGCGACGCCCCGACGTCTCCGCCGCGGTGGCGCTCGTCGTCGAGCGCTCCACCGCCAAGGACCCGGCCGAGCGCTACCAGCAGGTCGGCGAGATGATCGACGACCTCTCGACCGCGCTCGAGGTCGAGGCGGCGCGGGCGGGATCGACCACCGGCGAGGCGACCAGCGTGCTCGACGCGGTGCCGCCGCCGAAGCGCAAGCTTTCCGGCCGGGCCCGTTGGAGCTGGGCGGCGATCCTCGCCCTACTCCTCGTCGCCGGCGTCACCCTGCTTGCCGTGCAGCTGATCTCGAACGGGGACTTCGGCGGTGGCGGCGCCAACAAGGGCAAGGGGGCTCCGGTCTCGATCAGCTCGGCGACCGACTACGACCCGCAGGGCGACGGCGAAGAGATCGGCAGCAAGGTCGGACTCGCCGTCGACGGCGACCCGACCGGAACTGCCTGGGAAACCGAGCACTACGACTCCGACGTCTTCGCCGGCACCAAGACCGGCCCCGACCCGGGCGTCGGCATCTACGTGACCACCAGCTCACCGGCTACGCCGGCAAAGATGATCGTCCAAACGCCGACCCCGGGCTGGGACGCCGAGGTCTTCGCCGCCGCCTCGGGCCCGCCGGAAGACCTGTCCGAATGGGGAGAACCGGTCGGCACCGTGGTCGACGCCTCCTCGACCGAGGAGATCGACCTCACCGTGCGCGAACCGGCCACCTACTTCCTGATTTGGTTCAACAAGGCCTCCGAAGCCCGCGACCAGGCGGGCCGCTACCAAGTCGAGGTCAGCGACATCAACCTGCTGCGCTAGCTGGTCGCTAAGCGGCGTCGGAGCATTTCACCTAATTACATCAGGCTAAAGCAGCTCGAAGGGCGCCTACTTGCGCCCCCGTGGCAAGACACGTAGAGTTCGACTGCTATATGGAGCTGTACTTCTCTCAATTCTTTGAAGTAAACCCCGAGGTACTTGACGCCCATGGTGCGTTCGACATCAGCGTGGTATCTGACCTACCTCTTTTTGTCGACCCATTTCTTCTCTTCAATAGTACAAAGCCTGATTATCAGGAGCTTCACCAAGAAATACTCCGATACCTACGCTTTCTCCGTGACCAGGCGTTGCCCGATCTCGATGACGGCCTGATCGACGATTGGTATCGATTCAAAGAGGTGAAGCAAAACTGGCTTGGTTTTACCCTGTTTGGGAATGAGGGTGGGGGACTGGGGACCGTCTTCGCCGTCGCACTTCACGAGGCACTCGGCGACATACTCTCGAACTTCGGGGAAGAGACGATTACTCGCGGATCTCATCTGGAGAAGCTATGCCTAGTCAAGCCCGGGATCGGCCGGGACAGCATCAGCGACTTCACCACCAACCTCATCAAGGGGTACCTGCTCACGTATACCCAAGATTTCGCTCGAAAGTACTTGGCGCCCGAGCATTGCGACACCTTCAACGTGCCGCGCGCTGCATTCAACTATGAGACCCAAACATGGATGACCCGGGCGTACTACCTTCCACGACTTCGACAGGATTTTGTACTTCTCACACCTGTTGACATGTTGACTCGGGATGACACTTGGATTAGCCCGAACGACATGCTTCGCCAGTTTGACGTTCTTCCGGAAGCCGTGCCCAATGCCCAGCTGAGGGCTCAAATTGATCGGTACTTCCGTGATCAGCTGGGTCGCAAGCCGACGGCAGAGGAACGCACCGACGCTGCCATGAAGACTCTGCAGCGCTTTCCAGAGTTGCTCGATAGATACATCCAGCTAAAGGAGGAGACCGGTGACAGAGCAGAGGCAGTAAGCGCCGCCAAGGTTGGTGATGCGGAGCGCATATTGGTTAAGCGAGTTGTGGCTGCGATTGCTGATCTCGAAGAGCGGACCGACTTCTATATCCGTCCTTGGTCCACGTACTCGGAGTGCCTCGAACGCGTGCAGTTCTTTAAGTCTTATATTGAGGATAACGACGGATATAAGCTACTTAACCGCGACGGGCGCCCTTTTTCGACCGAGGCGGAGGCTCATCTGGCATTTGGTCTTGTCTGGTGCAAGACCGACCTTGATATCAATCGAGAGCCCAACAATGGGAGAGGTCCTGTTGACTTCAAGGCAAGCTATGGGGCCGGAGATAAGTCCCTCATCGAGTTCAAGCTTGGCAGCAATACGCAGCTCAAGCGAAATCTAGAAAAGCAAGTGCAAGTTTATGAGCAGGCAAATGGTACTCGGTCGTCTGTGAAGGCCATCATCTGCTACACAGCGAGACAGCAAGCTCGGGTAGATACGGTTCTCAAAAACCTGGGAATTGAGAATGAGGAGTCTGTCGTTGTAATCGATGCGCGCAACGACAATAAGCCGTCTGCCTCGCGTGCGTGAACGTCAGTGGGGTCGACCGACGGCGCAGACAACTCCCTTAGTGCGGCCGACCGTGCTCGAGCTTGGTTCAGAACTCGTAGGAGCGGACGCGCTGGTGGTTCTCGACCGCGAGGGTCACCAGGCGGTCGCAGAGGCTTGGGTAGTCGAGGCCGCTGGCCTGCCAGAGCTTGGCGTAGACGCTGGTCTCGGTGAAGCCGGGCATGGTGTTGATCTCGTTGATGAGGACGGCGCCGTCGGGCTCGACGAAGAAGTCGCAGCGGGCGAGGCCGGCGCAGCCGCCCAGCTCGAAGGCCGCTATGGCCAGCTCGCGCACGGCGCCAAGCTGCTCGTCGGAGAGCTGCGCCGGCACGACCAGCTCCATGCCGCCTTCGCGGTACTTGGTCTCGTAGTCGTACCACTCGCCGTTGGCGACGACCTCGCCGGGCTGGGAGGCCTCGACCTGCTCGTTGCCCAACAGCGAGCACTCGACCTCGCGGCCTGAGGCGGAGGCCTCGACGATCACCCGCGGGTCGTGGCGGCGGGCCAGCTCGACCGCCGCGTCGAGGTCGCCGAGCTGCTCGACTTTGCTGATCCCGACGCTGGAGCCGAGGCGCGACGGCTTGACCCAGAGCGGCAGGCCCATCGCCTCGCAGCGCTGGCGCCAGCCCGGCTCACCCGCCGCGACGAAGTCGACCTGCGGGACCCCGGCCAGGGCGAAGAGCCGCTTCAGCGTCAGCTTGTCCATGCAGACCGCGGAGGAGAGGACGTCGGAGCCAACGTAAGGGAGATCGAGCCACTCGAGCAGGCCCTGCACGCTGCCGTCCTCGCCGAAGGGCCCGTGCAGAGCGGGGAAGGCAGTGTCGGCGCCGAGCAGGCCGGCGCCAGGCGTGAGCTCGACCGTCTCGCCGGCGCAGCTCCAGGTCCCATCGCGTGAGATCTCCACCCGCACCGCCTCGTGCCCGGCCTCCTCCAGTCCGCGCGCCACCGCCTCACCCGAGCGCAGCGAAACATCGTGCTCGGAGGAGCGGCCGCCGCTGAGGACCGCGACCCTCATTCTTCTTCTTCGGTTTCCGGTTCGGCGGCGCCGCTCGCCTGCTTGCCGACGACGATCGTGGCCTCGGACCCGGGCTTCACTTCGGAGCCGGGTGGCGGGAACTGATCGGTAACGCGGCCGACCTGGGAAGGCACTTCGGTTTCGGCTTCGGTGACCGTGGGTTCGAGCCCTTCCGCCCGCAGCGTTTCGACCGCTTCGGCGCGCAGCTTGCCGATCACGTTGGGGACCGTGGCTTTCGTTTCCCCCTTGGAGACGACAATCGAGACGGTTGAGCCGGAAGGAAGCTGGGAGCCCGCGTTGGGCGTCTGTCGGATCACCTCACCGGCCGGCTTCGAACTCTCTTCTTCTTCAACGCTCGGGGTGAGGCCGCGGCCGCGGATCTGCTGGACCGCAACAGAGCGCTGGGTGCCTGCCAACACCGGCACCGTCGCCAGCTTCGGGCCGCTGGAGACGGTGAGGAGGACGTCGGTGCCGCGGGTCGCGGTTTCACCGCCGCTGGGCTTGGAGTGGATCACCAGCCCTTCTTCGACATTCTCGGAGTGGACGCTTTCGACCTCCGCTTTGAAGCCGGCCTCTTCGAGCTCTTCTTCGGCTTCGCCGGTCGTCAAGCCGGCGGTCGAGGGAACCTTGGCGCTGCCCGGCCCGGCGCTGACGGTCAGCATCACCTTCGGCTTCGAGCAGAAGAAGCTGAGGAAGGCGCAGTCGAGCGAGGCTTCGGCGGCGGGCGGCGAAGCCGCCGGGTCCTGCTCGAGCACGGTGTTCGCCGGCGCTTCGCGCTCGACCCGCTTCACTTCGCCGACGTTGAAGCCGTCCTGCTGCAGGCGGGCGAAGGCGAGGTTGAGCGATTCGCCGGTCACGTTGGGCACCTCGGTAGTCGTGTCGCGGGTCAGCGCGAAGCCGGCCAGGAGGCCGATCAGCACCGCGGCGGCGACCAGGATCCAGATCAGCCGTCGCGTTTGCTCCTCCTCCCCCTCCTCGATCGGCTCCTCCGGCACAGCGACGATCGGCGGCAGCGCTGCGAAGGCCGCCGTGCCGCCTCCAGCGCCCGGGTCCTTCAGCGCGGCGTCGAGCGCTGCGATGAACGCGTCGGCGCTCTGGAAGCGCTGGCCCGGCTCCTTTTCGAGCGCCCGCATCACCACGGCGTCGAGTGCCGGTGAGATCTCGGGATTGATCGAGCTCGGCCGCTGCGGAGCCTGGGAGACCTGTTTCATCGCGATCGCGACTGCGGAGTCCGCCTCGAACGGCACACGGCCGGTGAGCGCCTCGTAGAGCATCACCCCGATCGAGTAGAGGTCGGAGACGGCGGTCACGTCGAAGCCCTGGGCCTGCTCGGGAGAGAGGTAGTGCGGGGTACCCATCACCGATCCCGCCTGGGTGATCTCCGATACCCCGGCGCGGGCGATGCCGAAGTCGGTCACCGTCGCCTTGCCGTCGGCGTCGACGATCACGTTCTGCGGCTTGAGATCGCGGTGGACGACGCCGTGGCGGTGGGCGAAGCGGGCGCCCTCGAGCACCTGGCGAATCAGGCCGACCGCCTGCTCCGGGGCCAGCCCCGCGTCGATCAGCTGCTTCAGCGTGCGCCCCTCGAGGTACTGCATCGCGATGTAGTAGGTGCCGTCGACGTCGCCGCGATCGAAGACGGCGACGACGTTGGGGTGCTGGAGGCCGGCCGCAGCCTCGGCCTCGCGGCGGAAGCGCTCGACGAACTCGCCGTCCTGGGCAAAGCGCGCGTGCAGCACCTTGAGCGCAACCCGCCGCTGCAGGTGCCCGTCGTCAGCAAGCCAAACGTCAGCCATCCCGCCCGAGCCGATCCGCTGCAGCACCGTGTAGCGCCCGTCGACCACAGACCCCTGCGTCACCTCAGCCACGTCCCCTCCAATCGCTGCCGATGGGCCTGAAACGTGACGTATAGGCCCGTTTTAGGCCCATCGGCTGGGTTTTCATCGCCTCATTCACCGTTGAGGATCGTTTCGGCCACGTCGCGGAAGATCGGCGCGGCGACGTCGTTGCCGAATTCTTCCGTGCACTCGACCGTTGCCGCGATCGCGATCTTCGGGTCGTCGGCTGGGGCGAAGCCGATGAACCAGGCCTGGTTCTCTTCTTCGCCGCCGCCGCAGGCTTCGTTGCCGGGCGTTTCCGCGGTGCCGGTCTTGCCCGCTACTGGGACACCGGGGATCTCCGCGTTGGTTCCGGTGCCTTCGCTGACGACCCCTTCCATCGCGGTGGTCAGCTCTTCGGCGGTCTCGGCGCTGATCGGCTGACTGTACTGGGAGGGCTCGAGGCGTTTGGTCACGCGGCCGTCGGGGTCGACTACGCGGCTCCAGATCTGCGGCTTCATCTCCTTGCCCTCGTTGGCGATCGCCGCGGCCACCAGAGCCATCTGCAGTGGCGTCACCGCCAGCCGCTCCTGGCCGATCGCGACCCGGGCCAGATCGACCGGGTCGTTGGCGCTCAGCAGTTCGCCTTCTTCGTTGAAGACGCCGCTCTTGGACACCGCGTCGTCAGGAAGATCTATCGCCGGGGTGGAGTTGAAGCCGAAACGTTCCATGTACTCGAACAGGGTGTCGTTGCCCAACCGCTGGCCGAGCTGGCCGAACCAGGTGTTGACCGAGTTGGTCAGCGCCGTGTCGAGGGTCGCTCCCGGAAAGTCCAGGCCAAAGTCGTTTTCGAGTGGGGTCCCTTCGACTTCGAGCGAGCCCGGCGCGTCGATCGGCGTCTCCGGCGCGATCACGCCACTTTCCAGGCCGGCCGCGGCGGTCACCACCTTGAAGGTCGATCCGGGCGGGTACTGGCCCTGGGTGGCCCGGTTGAAGAGCGGGGTTTCGATTTTGTTGGTGCTCAGCTTCGAGTATTCGTAGGGCACGCGATTGGGGTCGAAGGGCGGGTTCGAGGCCAGCACCCGTACCCTGCCGCTCTGCGGCTCGATCGCGACGACGGCGCCAAAGCCGGCTTCGCGCAGGTCTTCGAGCGCGACGGCCTGCGCCACCGGGTCGAGATTGGTGACGACGTCGTTGCCCTCCTGCTTGGCGCCTCGCAACTGGTCGAGGATCGAGCTGAATTCCGATTCGTCGCCAATCAGCTCGTCGTTGTGGAACTGCTCGAACTCGCTGTCGCCGAACTGGACGAAGCTGTAGCCGATCGGGTGGCCGTAAAGCGAGCCTTCGGGATAGCGGCGCACGTAGCGCAGAGCGGAGCCGTGGCCCTTCGGCACCGAGCGGGCGATCACCGTGCCGTCGGCGGCGAGGATTCGGCCGCGCTTGATCTGCTGCTGCTCGAGCAGCGGGCGCTTGTTGGCGTCCTTCCCCTTCAGCGCCGAAGCGTCGAATACCGCCCAGTACGAGGTGAAGCCGATCAGCACCGCGAAGAGGACGACGACGAGGCCGAAGAGCTTGACGATCTGGCGGTTCACCTCAGGCCCTCCCCAGGGCGAAGTCGGCGGAACGAGCTCCGGCGCCCGCTTCGCGCCGGGCGCGGTCGGAGACGAGCAAGAGCAGGGCGAGGAGAACGAAGTTGGCGACGATCGAGCTGCCGCCGTAGCTGATGAAGGGCAGGGTGACGCCGGTCAGCGGGATCACCCTGGTGACGCCGCCGACGATCACGAAGGCCTGGATCGAGAAGACCGCGGTGAGGCCGGTGGCCAACAGCTTCGAGAAGCCGTCGGCGGCGAGCAGGGCGATCTTGAAGCCGCGGGCCGCGATCAGGAGGTAGGTGAGGATCACCGCGCAGGCGCCGAAGAGGCCGAGCTCGTTGACGATCAGCGAGTAGATCGTGTCCGTCTGCGCGGCGGGCAGCAGGGCGTTATCGGTGCCGGGGATCGTGATCAGCGCCTGGCCAAAGCCCTTGCCGAAGAGGCCGCCGTCAGCCTGGGCGAAGATCGATTGCAGGATTTGGTAGCCGCTTTCTTCCGGGTGGACATAGGGATTGAGCCAGATCTCGACCCGGTCGTGCACGTGGGGAACGGTCGCGGCAAAGAACCAGGCGCCGACGAGGAACATCGCCATCCCGATCGCGACGAAGGAGAAGCGCCCCGTCGCCACGTAGAGCAGGGCGAGGAAGGCGGCGAAGAACATCAGCGAGCTGCCGAGGTCGCGGATGAAGACGAGCATGAACATCGAGGC
>Ga0157374_10000670_pt1 | contig 30151 bp, 22 predicted proteins | sample M25metaG_FD_115308 | JGI IMG/M metagenome (GOLD analysis project Ga0157374, IMG submission 115308) | Miscanthus rhizosphere microbial communities from Kellogg Biological Station, Michigan, USA - M2-5 metaG | ecosystem: Host-associated > Plants > Roots > Rhizosphere > Soil | place: USA: Michigan...
GATGGGCATAATACAGAACCTGCTCGAAAAGGGATTCTCAGCATTTTACAAAAAAATATCGTTTCTGCCTCAATCCTTTTCTACAAAAGAGTTTTCAGCTTATGAACCGGACGCTAGTGATTTAAAGTTTGGATATAGCAAAGGACCTTGTTGAAAAACAAGGTCCTTTGAAGCGTTATAAATTGAGAAAATTAACGGTGAGCGGCTTTGCTGTGTTCACTCAGGCTCAAGCGAACCAGGGCTCGGGCAAGCGCTTGCTGAGCATGGGCCATTTCCACTCGATCGGTATGTCTGTGCAACTCAGCTTCGGCGCGAGCTTTAGCCTGTTGGGCCCGAATAACGTCAATCTCGGTGCTCAACTCAGCGGCATCCGATAAGACGGTTACGCTTTTACCGTCCGTGCTGAGCAAGCCGCCCATCACAGCCAGGGGCAACTTTTGACTGCCCTTGACGTAACTCATTACACCGACATCCAGCGGGGTCACCAGCGGCACATGATGTGGCAGAATGCCAATCATACCATCGGTGGTTTTGCAGTATACCGCTTCCACGGATTCTTCCACCACGATGCGCTCGGGCGTCACGATTTTAAGTTCCATCGCGTCGTTCTCCTTTGCGCGCCTATACGGCGGCTTTCATTTTTTCGGCTTTGGCGCGGGCTTCTTCGATACCACCGACCATGTAGAACGCTTGTTCCGGCAGATCGTCGTGCTGGCCGTCCAGGATTTCCTTGAAGCCGCGGATAGTATCTTCCAGCTTGACGTATTTACCAGGAGTGCCGGTGAAGGTCTCAGCCACGAAGAAGGGCTGACTCAGGAAGCGCTGAATCTTACGGGCGCGGGCCACGGTAATTTTGTCATCGTCGGACAATTCATCCATACCCAGGATGGCGATGATGTCCTGCAATTCCTTGTATTTTTGCAGGGTGGCCTGTACACCACGGGCAATCTGGTAGTGTTCTTCACCCAGAATCAGTGGGTCGAGGGCGCGGCTGGTGGATGCCAACGGATCAACAGCCGGATAAATACCCAACTCAGCGATTTGACGGGACAGTACGGTGGTTGCATCCAAGTGGCCAAAGGTGGTTGCCGGAGCTGGATCAGTCAAGTCATCCGCTGGTACGTATACCGCTTGGATGGAGGTAATGGAACCGTCCTTGGTGGAGGTAATCCGTTCTTGCAATTCGCCCATCTCGGTAGCCAGAGTCGGCTGGTAGCCTACGGCGCTGGGCATCCGGCCCAACAGCGCGGATACTTCGGAACCGGCCTGGGTGAAACGGAAGATGTTATCGACGAACAGCAACACGTCCTGTTTGGATTCGTCACGGAAGTACTCTGCCACGGTCAAAGCGGACAACGCCACACGCAGACGGGCTCCCGGAGGCTCATTCATCTGTCCGTAAACCAGGGCTACTTTTTCCAGTACGCCAGCTTCCTTGAATTCGTGGTACAAGTCGTTCCCTTCACGGGTACGCTCGCCAACGCCGCCGAACACGGATACACCACCGTGTTGCTGGGCGATGTTGTTGATCAATTCCTGAATAATAACGGTTTTGCCAACACCGGCGCCACCGAACAGACCGACTTTACCGCCCTTGGAGTAAGGCGCCAGCAAGTCGACAACCTTAATACCGGTTTCAAAGATTTCCACTTCGGTGGAACGTTGGGTCAGTGTAGGGGCTTGACGGTGAATTGGCCAATGCACATCGGATTGAACCGGGCCAGCTTCGTCCACGGGCGCGCCCAATACGTTGAGGATGCGGCCCAAGGTGGGTTTTCCAACGGGAACGCTGATAGGAGCACCAGTGTTCACTACTTTCATGCCGCGCACCAGACCTTCGCTGCTATCCATAGCAACGGAACGAACCCGGTTATCGCCCAGCAACTGCTGGACTTCCATCACCAGGGAAACATCATTTCCATTGGCATCCTTGTCTTCGATGCGCAACGCGTTGTAAATCTCAGGCAGTTCGCCGGCAGGGAACTCAACGTCCACAACGGGGCCAATAACCTGGGTAATGTGCCCGATGGAAGTTTTGGCGGACGGTTTCTCGGTTGTTTGAGGCATGAATGTCTCCTGTTTATCTCTTGGGGTTAATACGTCTGCTAAATATTCTGAAGCTGATAAAGGTTAAAGAAAGTTTAAACGGGCTGACGCTTGGCTTGAAGGAGTGCGCCTTGCGGTCAATTTTGCCGTTCTTCTCTTGATTTCCGTATTTCTGCGTTCCATATTTCGATAATGACCTGCTTGCTTGTGAAGCGACCCGGTGGGTTGGGGTTTATAGCGGTTGGTTCTCGAATGATGACCTGTCGAAATGAAGTCTGGAAGATTTAAGCCGGGAAGACTTAAGAGAAGAATAGGTAAGCCTTATCTTGCCATAAAAACGGGTTTCGTCAAATATTTGGGCTAACAGCGAACCTTGGCCTATAATAGAGCTTATATGCGTTAGAGAGCAGATTCGGGGACCCCCAAGCATGTCTGAAAATATGTCTAAAGCCCACCTCATCATTTCCAAAAGTTTGACACACTCTCATCCTACCAGTCGTAGCCGGATTTTGGCCAGCGGCTTGGCTGCGGTGTCCTGCTTGAACCTGCTCTTACCGGTGGCTTGGGCGGAAAGAGAGAATCTGGCGCAGATTCAGTCGCAGACACCTCAGGGTCAAGAGCAAGGCCAGTTTCAATGGCCACAGCCGCAGGGCAATGCGCATAGCCAAATGCCTGGGAATTTCCCGGTTCAGCCTCAAACGGTCAATCAACCCCAAAACCGGATGTTGCCCTCTGTACCTGCTAGTCCGACGATTTCGCCTTCGGCGTCCTCTGCCTTAAAGATTGAGACGGGCAGTCAGAAGGTTCCGGTGGGAACCATGTTGACCATCGCTTTTAATACAACGATGGATTCCCGTTTAACCAATATGGGCGACGTTTTTACCGCCAAGTTAACTAAGGATTTCACCGTGGCCGGAAAAAACGGCGAGCGCCGCATGATACTGCCCCAAGGCACCGTGGTGCGCGGCCGGGTAGACCAGGTGAAGCGCCCCAATTACTTCAGTCATGGGGGCGCCATCTATCTGGCGTTCGATCATGTGGTGCTTCCTTCCGGAGAGCTGTTGCCGCTCACGCTGAACCTTTCTACCGAGAACGCCATGGTGAACCAGAAGGGCGCGCTGTATAGCGATCCGGGCATTGGCAGAAAAATTGAACGTGGCGCCGAACAGGGACGAAAAACTTTTAGTGGCATTACGGAACAAGGTTTTGAGACGGGTAAGCAAATCGCGGGCGGTTTGGGCAGTATCGTAACTGTTCCTGCTGCGGTGATTGGTGGGGCTTTGGCTGGAACTGCAGTGACAACCGGAAAAGCCGCCGTGGCTATTGTGGGGCGTGGCGATAGCGTTGTGATTAAACCGGGTGATACCGTGACTATCGATTTTGGCGGTTCTTTTAACCTACCGGCGGAATAAGTCTAACAGGCTTGTGGCGGCATTCAACTACTACAAGTGAAGCTCAAGACTAGACGATTGGACGATTTCTCCTGAAAAATCCATATGTTAATACTGTGTATGGAATTATGCCAATTTTTCAGAACATAGTTTTAATAAGCATATTTGTTGGTTAGGAGGAAATACAGATGAACCAAGCGGTTAAAATGGGTACGCTTAGCTTGATGTTGGCAGGTACGCTGGTTAGCGTTGCTCCGACTGCGGCATTCGCTGCTGGCACCACCCATAAAATTACAGGTAAAAGCGTATTGGCCGGTGCGACTTCTCTGATTATCTGGCCGGGTATCGGTCAAGCCATCAATTCGGATCCTGGCGATAAAGTGGCAACCCATGCCATTATCGGTTTGTTTCCGCCCTTCCGTCTCTGGTCCGGTTGGGATGCCTTGGTGAACCGTACTGGCGGATATTGGCACGGCCGTATCTAGCACATAAATAATAGATTCATAAACAACCCGCCTCTTGACTGAGGTGGGTTGTTTACGTTGTTGGGATCGATTTAAAAGTGAAGATTGTTGTTTTTGTTTGTAATTTTAATGAGAGTTAAAATTAGACGATTGGATAGTGTTTTCGGCATACTGATGAGTTACCATACCGGATGGCTGTTATAGCTGTTTAATCAATCTGTATCATTACTCTCTATTTGTATTTATTGCCTAGGAGAAAATCTCATGAGCCAATCTCTGAAATTGGGCGCACTTAGCCTTCTGTTGTTGAGTTCGTTAACTGTTGCCATGCCGGCTTCTTTTGCTGATGGCGGCACTACCCATACCATAACCGGTAAAAGCGTGGTAGCCGGAGTATTATCCTTTCTGGTTTGGCCGGGTATCGGTCAGGCCGTGAATTCGAACCCCGGCGATAAAGTGGTGACCCATGCGGTCATTGGACTATTTCCCCCTTTCCGTTTTTGGTCCGGATACGATGCTTTGGTCAGAAGAACCGGTGGTTACTGGCACGGGCGTATCTAACTGGATTAGTATTTACGTTTAAAAATGAATTACCCGCCTTAAACTATCAAGGCGGGTAATTTTCTTTTGGATTCTGGACTCTTTGTGGAATTAAAAGTGTAGGACTTGCCGATATCAACTTCCGGCGAAAGCTTCCTTGACTTTGCCCATGAAAGAGCTGTTATGGTGGTTTTTTTTGTCTTGCTGAAGCTCGTGCAGTTTTTGCAGCAATTTCTTCTCTTCACCACTGAGGTGGGTTGGAATACCGACTTGCACTTCCACGTAGTGATCGCCTCGGCGGGAATTATTGTTCAAATGGGGTACGCCGGCACCCTTCAGGGTAAACACGTGTCCATTTTTTGTACCTGCCGGGATCTTGATCTTTTCAGTACCTTCCAGGGTGGTGACTTCAACTTCTCCACCGAGGGCCATGATAGGGTACGTAACGTCCTGGCGCGAATAGATATGGTAGCCATCACGCTTGAATTCCGGATGGGGCTTGATTTGAAGTACGACGTACAAATCGCCGGGAGGGCCGCCTTTAAGACCGGCATCGCCTTCCCCGGCTACCCGTAGGCGAGTTCCCTGGTCCACACCGGGCGGGATCACGATGGAACGCTTGGTTTCCACCGCATGTCGACCTTGCCCGTGACAGGTTTTGCAGGGATTTACGATGATTGCACCAGTGCCTTGGCAGCTTGGGCATGCCATGATTTGAGTGAAATGACCGATGATTGTCTGCGTGGTTTGGCGTACTTGCCCCTGTCCGCCACAGGTGGTGCAAACGCTGGGGCCGGAGCCTGGGGATGCGCCGCTGCCCTGGCAGTCATCACAGCTTTCCAGGTGGGTGAAGGTAATTTCCTTTTTGGAGCCGAACACACCTTCCACAAATTCCAGCGCCAGATCCATACGCAGATCGTTCCCCTGCTGGGGACCACTGCGTCGACGTCCACCGCCACCGCCAAAACCGCCGCCAAAGAAGGAGGAGAAAATATCGCCCAGGTCGGGAAAGCTGTCGGAAAAGTCGTACTGAGGCTGATAACCACCGCTTTTCAAGCCTTCATGCCCATAATTATCGTAGATCTGCCGCTTATTGGCATCCGATAGCACATCGTAAGCCTCGCCGAGTTCTTTAAACTGCGCCTCGGCATCGGGACTGCTGTTTGTATCCGGATGGCATTCCTTTGCTTTTTTGCGGAAAGCGCGTTTTACTTCATCGGCAGACGCCGTGCGGGCTACGCCTAAAACCTCGTAATAATCACGCCGGGTGGTGCTCATAGAATCGTACTCTTTCCAAAAATTGCCGGTTTTACCTGGAGCTAAGCCATTAACAGGTGGGTTTCATTGTACCTGAGGCAGGGGATAAAATCATGGCTGACAAAAGACCTTGAACTTTGATTATAACCTGCTCGATTCAATTTAAGTCTGATTTTATCCCTTGTTTGTAAATGGATTGGCCCGATTCTCCGCATCCGTTTTTCCAGCGCCGGCGGATGCGGGTTCTGCCGAAGCGCCTTCCGCCGAGCCGGTGGAAACTACTACTAAAGCGGGACGAATCACTTTATCATGCAGTTGGTAACCACTTTGGGCTTCGTACATAATGGAATTTTCAGGAATGTCATTGCTGGGCATCCGGTTGACGGCCTCATGAAGCTGAGGATCGAACGGCTGACCCACCACGTTCAACTTGCGGACTCCTATGGACTCCAATCCGTCCAATAGTTGTTTTTGCATCAAGCTGAAGCTTTTATACAGGGTTTTGGGATCGGAGTTTTCATTTAAGCTGGTATTGGCACGATCCAGGTTATCCAGTACGGGCAGAAGCTCCATGATGCTTTTCTGAGCGCCGTACCGCAGGGCTGAATCCTGTTCTTCCCGGCTGCGCTTGCGGAAATTTTCAAAATCAGCCGCTAAACGCGTGTATTGCTCTTGCAGTTGCTGGTATTTTTCTTTCCAGTTCTCGTTATCCGCAGATTGAGCGCTGATTTCGTTATCCGTAGCGGTATCCTGGTCCTGAGCGGCGGCTGGCTCCGCCACCTCTTCCGTGAAGGAAGGCTGGGCTGTATCCTGTTGGGTTTCGGGGCGTGAGGTTTTATTGAACATTGAGATCGATCCTTGTTGATTGGGCCTTAAATCAGATTGCAAATTCTATACGACAGGCACAATTGAAACGGAAGTTATTTTTGTAAATTGCTATTCTCCGTCGTGTGCAAAAAGGGTGGCCTGGAAGTGAAAAATGCGCTGGTTTCAGCTTTTCCCACCATTATAACAACCTTCCAAAGCCAACCATTTCATTCTTAAGCTTTTTTTAAGAGTGCTAAGAAGTAAAATTTCAACTTGGCAGAAAGACGCTTTAATGATATTTCATGCTGTAGAGTCCGCAATAAAGTTCATCCCCTACGGGCAAAGCTAGCGGGTATCCTTTAAAAACAAGCAAGCACCCAGTGTAATTGTTGAGATTACAATAACTTCCCCTATTGTAACAAACGCTCAACATTTCAAATGTGGCTAGCAACAAGAACTTTTCAGGGTTCTTAAGTAGGTATTCAAATTGCAACCAAAATGCGTTACCAGTATTAAAGGGGCAAAAAATTTATGACGGTATCACCATTCAATCCCGCTGTGCAGAGTTATGCTCCTCCCAAGCAAATCACCGGGCTAACTCTCAATATCAACGCACCCCTGATTAAAGAAGAGCCGGAAGGGGTACCGACTGGTCTGCCAAATGGCTTCAATAACGGTCCCAGCTCTGATGTGTGGCAGGGTCAAAAAAAAAATCAATACCCAGCCCCAGTTTCCAACCAATTCTCAGCCCCTACCAGTAGCCAATTTCCAATCGCTTCCTCCAACGATGCGTTAGCGGCCAAGTTGAATGATCTGTATCAAAAAGCCCATGATGCTCGTGAGGCATACCTGGCGTTTGCGCCACCGGCTGAAAACCAGGCCATTCAGAATTCCCTGCAGCAACCCGGGACTGACCCATTAGCAGCGGGCAATCTTTTTTCTCAATCTATGGCCCAATCGCCAAGCGCTAACCCAGGCGCGCCTTTAGTGCTGACAGCTCCGCCGCCGCCGGCGCCTCAACCGGATCCGAGCACCTTGCAATTCCAACAGGAACTGCAAAAGTTGCAACAACCGCAGGCGCAACCCACTTTGCCGCAAGCCCAATCTTCCGGCTTTGATCCGATGGCTCAGTTGCAGCAATCCTCCACCCTGCAACAAGGTGGAAATGCACAGCCCTCTCAAATGCCTCAGTTGCCGTCCATGATGCCCGATCAACAGGCACAAGGAATGTATGGTCAGCAACAGGGTTTTGACCCGGCAGCGCAACAGCAACTGTTGCAGCAGATGACAGCCGCGCAGCAAGGGGCTCAGCCTCAAATGCCTCAGCAAATGCCGATGGATCCCAACCAGCAGGCCATGATGCAAGCTGCCCAGCAGTACGGTATGGATCCCGCGACCATGCAGGCGATGATGCAACAGCAGCAGATGGCAGGAATGAACCCCTATCAGCAGCCAGTGGATCCGGCTCTGGCTCAGGCCGCAGCCCAATACGGTATGGATCCTGCCACATTGCAAGCCATGATGCAGCAGCAACAGATGGGTGGAATGAACCCGTATCAGCAGCAGCAAATGGGTGCAATGGACCCCAATCAACAGGCTATGGCGCAGTATGCCCAGCAATTAGGGATGGATCCGGCTACATTACAGGCTATGATGCAACAACAGCAAATGCCTGGAATGAACCCCTATCAGCAGCCCGGTATGGCTCCAGGTCCGAGTATGACCAAAGAGCAGGCGGATAGCTATAAAAACGCGCTCCTGAATAATCAAGCCAAGCCGGAAGATAAAATCATGGCGGCTCAGATGCTGGGTCAGTTAAATAGCATCTCGAATTTTGATGTGCCGAGCGGCGATCTGTACGGTGTGAAGGCCGGTTTTGAACAAGTCCTGAAAGGTAAGGACCCAGCGGCAAAGGTATCCGTGGCCCAAGCCTTGAACATGATCAAAGCGGCGCGGTTGCAGCAAGGAAAAGACGTGACAGCGATTGACCGTTTATTTACCCTGGTTGCGAAAGAAGCCGCCAAAGAGAAAGACCCCTCAATCAGCGGTCAACTGCAAGGTGAAGCTGGGGTAAGCCAGCAATTATCGGATCAGTTTGCTCCGGCAAAGGCCAAACTTTAATCGACGAGTTCAGGCAATAACGAACTCAGCCTCCTCCATATACTTGAAACCGGAAGTCCATATAGGATTTCCGGCTTTTGAGGCTTGAAATGTCCTGTTAAATAAGTTATAATCTTAATAGATCAGGTTATTATCTGTCCAAGTCTAGGTCGATCCATTTTTAAAACTATCCTTTATAATCATTACTCAAGAAAATGATATGGGTGTTACATCAGATCGAGGGGTCTGATCTTAGTTTTTGGAGCAAGACCTGGCTATTTCCAATCCGAACCCGGACACTTGCTTAAGCTAAGACAGGAATGTTATGGGCAATCAGCGCATGAACATTGCGAGAGCCAAAATCAAAATAGCCTGCCTGGGCCTTATCGTAGGTCTATTAGGCTTGGGTTTTAATTTGGCGGGAGAATCTGCTCAGGCCAGCGCAATCGCGTTGCAGGCCTGCCAGTTTCAAGAAAGCAATGCGGTAACCCGTTTAATTTTGCAGTTAAACAGCTTGCCCAAGGATTTGAGCATCTACGATCAACCGGGCCATGCCATGTCCCTGAGTTTTCATGGCAGCGTGAAGGGTGAGAAACTGCCCCTCACGCACCACTTTAACTGGCCTAATTTGAGCGGGGTTACCATAGAAAGCCGCCAAGGCAAGGTTAACGTGTTTATCCGGCGGAATATGACTGGCACCGTCAGTGTAGGCACCGAAGGCAACCGGTTGGTGGTCACCATCCCACATTATTACTACAAGGTCAATAATCATCAGGAAATCTCGGACGGTGTCCGTTATATGCGCTTTACGGAACGCAGCCCGCAAGGCCCGGTCCAGGTGAATGTGCTGGAAATCGATCCGCATCATCCCGGCCTGGAAGTCAGCCCGGCATTGGCGGCTAACCGTATGGGCGCTAAAAATAACGTAGCCAATATTGTCGCCAATCACCAGGCGTTGGCGGGGATTAATGGATCCTTCTTCAAGCAGGACAAAGGCATCCCCCTGGGAATGATGATGATTAATCAGGAGTTGATCTCCGGCCCCATTTATGACCGGGTGGCTTTGGGCATTACTCCGAACAACGATCTGGTCATGTCCCGCATTCGTCTTGCCGGGGAAATAGTGATGCCGGATGGTCGAAAGCTTCCCTTGCATAACATTAATCAACCGCGCATTCGTCCGGACGCCACGGTAGTCTATTCGTCCCGTTGGGGCGCTATGTCGCCCTCAATGCCCGCTCGGGGCATGCAAGTCCAGATTCGAAACAATCATGTCAGCATGGTGTCCACCACGACGCCTCTGCCGATTCCCAAGGACGGGGTAGTGATCTCAGGTGTCGCTTCGCCGGAGTTAAGCCGTTTGGCGTCCCTGTCGCCCAATTTGTTTGTGCAATTAAACATATACACCATGCCGGATTGGTCCGGGATGAAGCACGCCATTGGCGGAGGCCCCTGGTTGTTGCATGGCGGCCAGCCCTTTGTGGATATGGGGGCGCAGCATTTCACTTCCCGCAGTCTGGGTTTTCGGGAGCCCCGCAGCGCGGTGGGCATTACCGCCGATGGTAAAATGCTCCTGGTGACGGTGGATGGACGTCAAAAGCATGTGTCCGTGGGTATGACGCTGTATGAGTTGGCCTACCTGATGCAGAAACTGGGCGCGGTAGACGCCATGAATCTGGATGGCGGCAGTTCCACGCAGATGTCCATCAATGGAAGAATTGTGAATCGCCCTTCCGCCGGAAACGTGGGAGTGAGCAATTCGCTGCTGATTCGCAAAACCAGTGGCGATAGCGTGGCGGCGGTTCGTACATTATAGAATCTATCGATCAATAGATAAGATCGTAAAATAGCTGGTTTTGATCTGAAAAAGGCGTCGTTGCTGCTTTGCGTGAAATGGCGGAATCCTGCTTTTAGCCTTCAACACGATGGGTTAAATAATGGTATACTGATGGCTAGAGTTGTGGTTGGGGTTAGGCTGCTTAATCCATTGGCTGGCCGACTGGAATCCCCAAGCGTGGCGCGATAACCGATCAGATCCAATCGAGATCCTGTGTTGATGGGTTCTCGCTGTCATCGGATAAAGCGATAAACGAACCTTTGTAGGTGATTATGAGATCCAAGGTGTTTCAACTGCAGACTGCGGCCTCGATTGGGTCGGTAGCAAAGCCAGGGAAGTCAGACAAATTAAATCGGGCGTGGCGGTTTGCTCCGGTTCGAGCTGGCCAAAAGGCATTATTCAGTCTGGCTTTGGGAATGGGATTACTGTTCAATCCCGGCCTGAGTTGGAGTAAGGCCGCTCAGGTGGACGGAGTGCATTATCAGCCCGAAGGTCTGGTCATCCAGGTTTCCGGCGGAAATGCCAAACCTCCGCAGATTGAAACTTGGCCGAACCTGAAGGACGGTGTGAACACCGAATTGCTGATCATTCGCATGCCGGGATATGAGGGCAATTGCGAAAGCATGCAGCAGGCTGTCTTGCAGGAGATCACCAGCCATGAGGAAGTCAAACAGCTCTGGGTTTCCCCGATTGGCTCGGAAAAGAAAAACGCTCAGGGTGTGCAGATTGTGCTGGAAGTAGTAACGCCAGCCGCAAAGCCGGAATTCAAGCCGGAGCTTTTATCCCAGGGTGATGATCAATGGATTGTCACCTTGCAAAGTGTAGCATCTCAATTAAAGGAGCGTCCGGCCCAGGCGGCTGCCCCAGCAAATGGATCGGGTTCCTCAGCGGCGTCCGTTTCCGATAATCCCGCTGCGGATACGGTGAACTCAGAAAGCCAAGCCGGTAAAGAAGGTAAAAGGAAATGGCGCCGTCAAGCCACATCGGAGCAAGCTGCTCCCCAAGCGCAGGATCTGTTGGCTGCTCTCAATCAGGCCAAGCAGCGTCAGGCGGAGTTGGGCGCTCAAGTGGTCACTTTGCAACATGACCTGGATGAGAGCAACGCTCAGAAAGAGTCTTTACAGACCAGACTGAATGGTTATGAAAATCTGCTGGAAGCGACGGGCATTAATTTCAATGATTCTCAACAGGATGATAAAATTGTGATTCAGAACCTCAAGAACGCCTTGGTTAAGGTGGCGCAAAAGTTGAAAACGGCCGAGGAGGAATTGGCTAAGACTAAAACCGATCTAATCCCAGCTTCGAAACAGGACGCGTCCTTAGGGCAAAAATCAGCCTCTAAACTGGACGCTCCACCTGCGACGAAACCGGAAGAAACACCGGTGAGGAATCTGGTGGAGGACAAGTCGGCCTCTGTGCCCCCGGTGGCTGCTTTAAGTACGGTGGATACTCCCGCTCTTGCGAAGGCAAAACCGGAAATTGTGAATCAAAACCCGAGTCAGAATGTGTATAAAACCAAACCCACAGCCTTAACCCGCACGCCTCAGAAAGAGGATGCCGCAACGCGGCTGCAAGAGGCCATCCGCGAGAATCCGATTGAGGTGGACAACTACCTGAGCCTGGCCGATTATTATGTGTCTAAGCAGGATTGGAAAAATGCCCAATCCACTTTGAATGGTTTGACGCGGGTAGAACCGGGTGGCGCGCAAGGATACTATTATTTAACTATGATTTATCTTTTCCAGAACGATCGCAAAAGCGCGCAAGCCGCCTTGGAACATTACGCGCAACGGAACCCTAAGGATGTTGCCGGTCTGCAAACATTGAAAAAAGCCATGCTGGCCGAGCATCAAAATATCTCTTCTTTCTCCAAAATGCCTAAGGTTCAGACTGCTCTTAAAGTTAGAACTGGCAACCCGCATTAGACAATTTTTTCTGTTTTCAAATTTTATTTTCTCAAGACGTTAAGGATAAAGCGGTGGACAAACAAAAAACCTCATTCAGGCTGGCCCAGCACTTGACCCTGACCGCTGTGGTGGGACTTGGGCTGGCTTTAGCGGCGATCCAGTTACCCGCCTGGGCCGAAGAGGGACTGTTGCACAATATTCGGTTTGATCAGGCCGGACATCGCTTCGTGATCGATACCACCGGCTCCGTTAAGGCCATGCTGAACACCCTGACCATTGCGGGGCGCAAGCGGGTCATTATCGATTTGGACAACGCCGACATCGCTGGCGATTTGCCCCGGGATTCCCAGTTATTGCAGGACTTGACCGCTCAACTGCCCAATTTGAAAAATGTGACGGTCAACCAGTACGGGGGCAATGGTCGACCCATTGTCCGGGTTTTGCTGGATTTACAGGGCGATTTGGGTTCCATTCGCCTGCTCAAGAGCCAAGGCCCGCATATCGAACTGGAAGTGAGCAATTACGCCAATTCTTTGTACCAGAATAGTCCCCGACCCAGGTATATTGAGCCGGATTATGCCGCACCGCTTCGGAATTCACAAGCTCAATCCCGGCCCATAGTGGATCCCGGCGCGAATCGGCCACCGACTTATCAGCCAAACCCGGCGCCTTCCAATCGGAGTCCGGTTTCATCTTCAACGGACACGTCAGTCAGTCGGGACTTGTATAACCAGAGCTTGAAAACCCAGCAGGAACTCCGGCAACAGATTGATCGCCTGCAAAACCGGCTGAACAGTGCGGCCAGCCAGCCCCGTCAGCCCGGTCAGGATGCCCAGTTGGAGCAGATCAAGCGGACCCTGGTGGTGATGAACCAACGGTACGAGCAACTGGAGCAGGAAAATCAAACCCTGAACTCCAAAAACTCGGAATTACAGAATCGATTGACCCAGGCGCTTACCGCCTCCGGTGGCAGTTCCAAATCGAATGAGCTGAAGCAGCAGTATTCGGATTTAAGCCGTCAATACGAACAGCTAAAACAGGATAAACTGCTGCAAAGCCAACAACTGGAGCAGGTTCAGCAAACCCGCATTGGGCAAAGCCAGCAAATCGAGAATTTGACCCGGCAAATTACCCAGTTGAAGTCTCAAATCGCCAACAAGACGACGAGCCCGAATGTAGCTAGTAGCAATGATACGGGGCTGGCGGAGTTAAAACGTCAACTGACTGCGGCGCAGCAGGCCATGAACGAGTCGATGAAGACCATCCAGGAACAGAACCAGGAAATGGCCTACCTGCGGAATCAGGTGAACACGGTTAAGTCTGGCATGGATGCCGCCGCCAAAGAACAGATTACCGGCCTGCAAAGTCAGAACGAGCAGAAGGATAAAACCATTCAGGAGTTGCGTCAGCAGTTGAGCAACGTGATGGACCGCCAGGGCAGTCATTCGAGCGCGGCAGCCACCCTGCTGCAAAAAGACGCCCGGATCACTGAATTGGAAAAAACGCTGGCCCAGGCCAATCAGCAGGTTTTGCAAGGACAAACCGCCCAGAAAGAATTGGCTGCTGCCAGACAACAAATTACCCAACTGAAAGCCAGCGAACAGCAACGAACGGTGAGTCAGCACACGAATGACGAAACCAAGGCTCAGCTTTTGACCGCTCAAAAGCAGTTGCTCGCCTCACAGAATGAGCTGTCGGCTACGAAGAACCAATTGGCCCAGCTTCAGGCGGATGAAACCCAACTGAAGGCGGCGCGTCAGGATTTAACGATACTGAAGGCGGAGATTGAACGCATCAAATCCCAGACCAGGGCCAATGATACGGCATCCCAAACCCAAAAGGAGACTGCGGATCGACTGACCCAAGAAAACCAGCAGTTAAAGCGGCAATTGGATCAGGCGAGTGGCCAATTAAAAAGCGCCCAGCAGCAGTTGGCCGCTAAATCCGGAACCGAGCAGTCGAAAGAAAACCAATCCGCCCAAGTGAGCCAGTTGCAGAAGCAGATTGGCGACCTCAACCAACAACTGCAGCAGGCCAAAAATCAACTGAAGACGGCCCAGCAGAATGGAAGCAAGTCCGGCAGCACGACTTCGGCCCAAAGCAGTGAGCTACAGAAGCAGGTCAGCGATCTGACCCAGCAGTTGAGTAGCTTGCGCCGGGAAAATGACGACTTGAAGAGCAGCCTGTCCAGTCACTCTAACAGCAGCGCCACCAGTAATTCGGATGCCGAGGCTTCCTATCAGGAGGCTAAGCTCGCTTTAAAAGCCAAGAAAACGGCCGATGCGCTGGATAAATTCAAGGCGGCCCTGTTACTGGACCCAAATAACAGCCATTACGTGACGGATTATAGTATTGCCCTGTCCGATGATCAGCAGTATGCGGAAGCCATTGACGTGCTGCGGCGCTATCTGCAGCGCAACACGCTGGACCGGGAAGCGTACAATCAACTGGGCAAGATCTACCTGCTGAACGATCAGGCGGAGGCGGCCAACCAATCCTTTATGCGCGCGATTCCGGTGAGTACATTGAATAACTACGCCACCTCCCTGAAGAAGCTGGGCAAGCTGGATGCGGCTGAAAACATGTTCAAGCTGGCGCTCAGCATCAATCCCAAAGACAGCGAGGTGCTGTTTAACCTGGGCAACCTGTACAACAATCAGAACAAGCTGGAACAGGCCCGGAACAAGTACCTGGAAGCCATCCAGATTCGTCCCGACTTTGCCGAGGCTCACTATAACCTGGGACTCATCTTTTCCAAAATGGGGGATAACCCCAAGGCAGTGGATCACCTGGAAAAATTCCTGCAACTTTCTCCAAACGCCCGGAACGTGGAGACAATCCGGGCATACATACAGAAGCTCAAAGCCTAAAGCAGAAGCCCAAAGTCTAAAGGCTAAAACATATGAATGGTTGGAAGTACTTCAAGCGTAATCGCTCTTTAGAAACGCGCTGGATCGCGGCGTCAATCGCGCTGTCGATATGGTCGTCTTGCATACCGCTGTGTGGGCTTTCCGCACACGCGGAAGCCACCAGCCGCATTACGGAAATTTCCATTTCCCCGAATGGAGAACTATTGCTCCAGGTGGAAGGGGAAGGCTTCGATCCCCAATTGAGACTGGAACCTACCGGCAACGGGGAATTCCGGATTGTGGTGCAAGGCTCTGGCGTCATTTTAAGCCAGGAGGCGATGCAGGCCAATTCTCATTTGGGTGCCGATCTCAGCGATAAAATTCCAGCGATCGACAAGGCGACTCTCTCCGCTGGTGCAGACGAAAGCTTCCAATTGGTGTTGACCGCCTGGCGGAAATTGCAGCCCCAGGTCACCAGCAATAATGGTAACCAGATTGTGATTAGCTTGAATGGCGATCATAGCGTTCCTCAGGCAGTTTTATGGCGGCTTCAGCAGGAAGAGCAGCAACGCCTGGCGCTTTTAAGGCAACAGGAAGCATTGCATCAACAGGAATTAAAACGCCAGGAAGCACTGAAGCAACAAGCCGCCGCTTTACGGGAAGCCAAGCGCCAGCGCGAAGTGGAACAACAGCAATTGGCTGCACTGATTCAGCAGGAGGCGGCGCTTCGTAACGCGAAACAGCAGGAAGCGGCTGAACAACAACGATTGGCGGAATTACAGGGTCTGAACATGGGCGGTTTTTCGTCCGACGGTCAGGCACCAGCATTGACCAGCCAGGAACTGTACGAGGAGCAGCGCAACTATAGCCAGTTTAAGCTGCAGGAAGCGCGTCGATTGATGGAACAACAGCAACATCAGTCACTCAAAGGGCAACAGTTGCATGCCATAACGGATATGCCGCCGCAAAACGGACGCATGGGCAATATTATCCAGCTATCGCCTAATCCGGCCTCGAATCAGCCCGCTTTCCAGATGAAATCGAGTGTTTCTGCCTCATCTACGGATTGGCAGAAGGCTTATATTGCCCAAAAGCCCAAATCAAGCGATGAGGTGATCGCGCAACTGCAAGTGGCGCAGCAAGCGTTGCCGACGGCGAGTAGGAATACGGCATCGAATAATGGATATTCCAGTCCGGTTACGGACCAGAATGATCAGAATAACGACCAACCTGTCAGCCCGAATCGGAATGTCCCGACCCATTTTAGCGAGCCTGCGAGTGAACCTGAGGATGATCGGGATAGCACACCAACCGATCCCTTGCGGTTGAAAAAGACGCCTTCCGACTTTGTCCCTGAATCGGAGCGCGAAGCTGAGCCGGAACCCGCCCCAGCTCCAGTCTCATCAGTCTCCAAAGTGTTGAAGCAAACGGTCAGTCATCTTCATCCTGCCAAGCATAAAACCAAAGCTCGGGTAGGTCAGCCTTATATGGTGCCGGAACGGTCGGTTAAGAGACGTAGAACGTCTTCGGGCGATGAGGGCCAGAAAAAGCCCTCTTGGGATTCCATTTACGCGGTGATTAATCGACCCGATGCGGACCCAATTTTACTTTCTGCATGGCAATCGTTGATGTCTGGTAAGGCCACAGCCGCTGTGGCTATTTTACGGAAGCAGTTGCAAAGCGAGTCGGATAATCGGAAAGTCCAATCGACTACTCAATCAGGCAGTACGAATGGCAATACGAATGCGAGGTATCTGCTGGCGGAAATTTTGCTCAGCCCACTGTTGGAAACGGGTAATCCGGCTTCGCTCAAAGCAAGCCAGGAGCGAGAGGAACGTCAGGAAGAGGCGCAGGAAATCCTGTTGAAAAATTACGAGCAATCGCTGCATTGGCCCTCTTGCCAGGCTTTGGTGGAATTGTTTTTGGAAGGGGGCAAGCTGGATGAGGCGACCCGTCTGTTGGCTCAAGTGAAACAGGCTTATCCGGAGGAGCCGGGCGTGGCTTATGAACAAGGTCGCTTGCAGGAAGCCCTGGATGACCTGAACGCCGCTCGGGGAGCTTATCAGAAAGCCTTGATCTTGCAGCCGGAAAACCCGGAAATCCACTACCGTTTAGCTCAAGTCGAATTAAAAAGCGGCCATCTGGATGCTGCCCGTTGGGAGTTGTTGCAGGCGTTGTCCCGGAGTCCGAATGACAGCCGGTTGTATAAGCTGTTGGGTTACATTGCGGAAAAAACCGGCCAGACCGATCAGGCCGCCAATGCTTATCGTCAGGCACTGCCTGTGGATGCGCTGATTAACTATGCAAGAACCTTGCAAGCCCAGAATCAGCCGGAAAAGGCGTTTAACATGTACCAGGCGGTGGAGGCGTTAGCCGGGAACGACGGCGATCTGCTCTATAACCTGGCCATGATCTATAGCGATACCAATCACCCTGCCCAAGCCACTGCCGTATTGCAACGGTTTTTGGCGCTGGATACCGCTCAGCAGGATAACCGGCTGAGCAAGGCCAAACTACTGCTCAAGCGTTTAACCCGCCAGAAATAAGACGCTCTTATTTTAAACGCCGGAATCGCCGAACAGGCGGATGATGTCCCACAACGCGCGGGGCTCAATCCTGCCGGCCAGGCGGAAGAGTTCGGGTCTGGTGCCTGAATTGGTTTCTTTTTGACTGGCCGGACCGTTATCCAGCAGCATATAGGCGGGCAGACTTTTAATGGACCAGGCCTGCATGAGTTTCTTGCCGGCAGGTGTGTCCGTATTCAGGTGCACCACATGCAAACCTTGCTTACCGGCCAGCTCAAATCCCTGCAGGTAAGGCGTCATGGCTTGGCAGTCCTTGCAAGTCGAGCTTTCGAAGGATAGTAAAATCATCTGCCCCAGTGGGTTGTCCGTTTGGGCTACGGGTTGCGGCAAGGGGAACTCCTGGGGCAGTTGGATGGTCTTGAGCTGCCCGGTCATCCGTAAAACCTGACGCTCCAGCACGACCGGGGTGATCATGTCGCCCATGCGGTACAGGGGCTTGCCATGCGGATCAAATAGCACATAGGTGGGCGTACCCTGGATGGAATAGAGATCCAGATACTTGGCCTCTTCCGATTTACCCAGATCGACCCGTTCAACCAGGACATCCTTGTTGACCTTGGTCTGCAACGCTTTCAGGTGAGGCTCCATCATCTGGCAGGTGCCACAGAAGGCTGAATAGAAGTCCAGCAAGACCATGCGACCCTTGGCGTTCTGCTTGAGTTCTTCCGGCAAGGTTGGCGTACCGGCCTGCACCAAGCCGGAAAAGCTGGTCAACAGCAACATGCTTATGGTTGCAACACTGAGCGCCAGTGGCTTCAGCAATTTTAAACAGTTTGCCGAAGAATGGCCTGAGTTTGGGTTGATCATGAAAATGCGCCTCATCGGATATAGGGTGGATGCGTTTGCTTTGCCGGGGTTTGGTGGCATTAATATTCCTGGAGTATTAAGTTCCCCTCGATTTGGGTTGCAGAAATGGGTAGAAATGTCGGGAATGAACGGTAAAAGCCGCAAGCCCTATTCTACAGTCATCTCTGAGACACAGGGATCATATTTTCTGCTATCATAGCATTTTTAAAGTCCCTTTCCATCCAACATCAGGCTAAGAGATTGAATTATGACCGCTGAAGAAACATCCCGGGCCGTTCAAACCAAAACCAAAGAGAACAAGGTTTACATCTTTGACACCACCCTCCGTGATGGTGAACAATGCCCCGGCGCAGCCCTTAAACACCACGAAAAAATGCGCATTGCCCACAAGCTTGCTCTTTTGAACGTGGATGTGATTGAAGCGGGCTTTCCCTTCAGCAGTCCTGGTGATTTTGAATCGGTCAGGCAAATTGCCGCCGAGGTGAAAGGCCCCAGTATTTGCGGGCTAAGCCGGGCCACGCCCCAGGATATCGAGGCCACCTGGGATGCTGTGAAAGTCGCGGAAAAGCCTAGAATTCATACTTTTATCGGTACCAGCGACATTCACATCCAGGCCAAATTCAAAAAAAGTCGCGAGGAAATCCTGAATATCGCGCGGAATATGGTGGCTCTGGCGGCCTCCAAATGCGCGGACGTGGAATTTTCTGCCGAGGATGCGGGTCGGACGGACCCGTTTTACCTGTACAAAGTGATTGAAGCCGTAATTGATGCCGGTGCTAAGACTGTTAACATTCCGGATACGGTTGGCTATACCATCCCGGATGAGTTTGGCCGTTTAATCCGTGGCATTGTCGCCAACGTGCCGAACATCGATCAGGCCATTATTTCTGTACATTGCCACAACGATTTAGGCTTGGCTACCGCGAACAGCATTGCCGGGTTGCAAAATGGCGCGCGACAAATCGAGTGTACCATCAACGGCATCGGCGAACGGGCTGGAAATGCGGCGATGGAAGAGGTCGTTATGGCGCTGAAAGTGCGGCCTGAGTACTTTAACCATATCTATACAGACATCAATACCCAGTACTTTTCGGAAACCAGCCAGTTGGTTTCTGAGCTGACCAGCATGCCGGTGCAGTACAACAAGGCCATAGTAGGCCGTAATGCCTTTGCCCATGAGTCCGGTATCCATCAGGACGGATTTTTAAAGGGTCGTTCCACCTACGAGATTATGATGCCGGAGTGGATTGGCCTAAGCGAATCCTACCTGCCGTTGGGTCCCCGCTCCGGTCGCGCTGCAGTGAAGGCTCGACTGGAAAAGATGGGGCACAGCTTAAGTGATGAGCAAATGGCCACGTTTTTTGAAGCGTTCAAGCACTTGGCTGACGAGAAAAAACGGGTGGAAGACGACGATCTGCAACGATTGATGGAACAGGTTCAAAAACCTGTCCCTCAGAGTTGATCGAAGCGTTTTAGTCGTTTGCACATGGATTACCACGAGGAACGCGAACAATCTTGGATTCGGCCTGAATGGCTGAGTTTGGTGCGGCATTGGGAGCGTGGTTTGCTGTTGCTGTTAGTGACGGCCATTTTGGCGATGGTCGTTACTTTGTTATGCCCGAGACCTCAGGCTGTGATTGCTCTTCAACCTTACGCCTCCGGCTTGCCTCAGGTGAAAGCAGGCTTGGAAACTGTTCCCGTTGGTAACGACAAGGGGCAGTCTGAGGAAGCGGCAACTGGGGATGAGGCTGCCACCATGGTTCAGGATGAGGACCCATCCTCGAATGCGAATCTGAAGCTTCAAAAGCGTCCCAAGCGGGGAGTCTATCCGCATTACCATAAAAAACCGGCTCACCCGCCAGTCACGAATCTGAATACGGCTAAAGCCCAGCAGTTGCAACTTTTGCCCGGCGTTGGCCCTAAAATGGCGGAACGGATTCTGGAGTACCGCAAAGCAAACGGGAGCTTCAAAACCGTGGAGCAAGTCATGGACGTTAAAGGCATCGGCCCCAAAAAATTTGAAAAAATGAAGGCGTTCCTGAAAGTTTGATTCTGCTTCAAATCCAAATATAGTGTGGCTTTTTAGCCCCAAGTTTCTATTTGAATTGCCAGTGAGTTACATCGCAATCATTTTGTGAATTTTTGTAAGTGGAGGCAATTACCAATTTAAAACTGTTTTTATATAAATACCAAGGTGAATGAGTTAGGGATATCACCTCGTTATAGTGGTGTGGATGGGAATATGGAAAATACATGGGAGGTAGGAATGTTCGATCAATTTTTTGCCTATGAAAAGCTCTTTGGGTTGTTTGGGGCTTAATCACTGCTAAGGCAAGTCTCTTCTCGGTGAGTTTCTCCTGAAGGTGGGTATGTGGACAAACAGGGACGAATGCTGTGGGATTGTCCATGAATCACGCCGCGTTAGGCGGATAAACGTCCGTTTTGGCTTGGGGAAGCTGATGCCGGTAAGTAAAGACTTCAATAACGGTATCCCTCTTTTAACTTGCTTCAGTGTAGAATGTAAACGTGGAGTAAACTTATGGCGGCTCGACAAGCGTTAATGGCGTTCAAGTCCTCTTCAGAAGAATCACCGAAGAAACCCCAAAAAACAGTCAACGATTATGTTGACCTGATTGAAACGGTAGCACGGGTGGAGTATAGCCGTTTACCCAACCACCTGATCGACTTTGCCGAAATCGTGAATATCGGCGCGATTGCGATTCACGTTTTACTCACCTCCAACCCGGAACGCGAGTTCAACGTGACTTATCTCTCCACTGCAATCAAGTGGGCCATTCGGAACGAATTGCGGTATCGCTACAAATGGTACTCGCTCAAACAGGTCAGCATGGAGTCTAACCCCGAAGGCGACACGGCGACTGCTGTGGCTGCGGGTGAGGATGATGAAGTAAGCGCCGGTTTTGAGGTGGAGAAAACCAAGGCCCGCGAGGCCATGTATGAAACCATCCTGTCCGTGGACAGCATGATGGAGGCTGAAAACCCGCATGAAATCAAGGATAATTCCTACACGCCGGAAGAGAATACCGAGCTGAAGGAAATGGCCAAGGTCGTCCGTGAGGCAATTGCCAAGTTGCCGGAACGGGAGCGCCAGATTATCGAAGCTCGGTTCTTCAAGAACATGAAGATGCGCGAAATTGGGGAAACCTTCAATATTTCGCCATCCAGAACCTCCCGGATTGTGCAGTCCGGCTTGGATAAAATTAAGCTGGAGCTTCAGCGCCGGGGATATAATCCCAATTTCAGCTGATCGATAGACTTTCTAAAAGGAATTAGCACTAAAACGCCATTGGATAATACCAATGGCGTTTCCGATATATAACATATACCGCTGGAAGGCGCTTTTCCTTCAAAAGCCTGTTTTTCCATTGTTCTGTTTGCTCCTTTAGTCCTATAGAGTGCAGGAATTTTGGTGTTCAGTTTTTCTGCAAACCCGGCTGGGTTTGATCCCCATACCGTAAAGTGGGCCATGTAATTGCAGTGCAAAAAGTTTGGCAATTCAGTATAATTAAATGTTTTTATTTTTATAGATATTTATTATTGCATCATTTATGGCGTGTTTAGTGTGAGCGAATTCGAGTTGCCCAAAAGGCAACTGACGACTGGAAAGAGAGAGTTAAATTGGCATGAATGTTGGATCGCCGAATCCATACCTAAATTCCTTCACGGGCAGTCCGGGGCAGATGTCTGCGTCTCCCTTGGGGCTTGGTGGTGCGGGTTCTGGACTGGGCTCAAGCTCTTTACTTTCCGGATTGGGTCCAACCGATGGCTTCTCCGGTATGAGCGGACTAAGCGGCATGGGCGGTATGCCTGGCGTGAGTGGTTTGTCCGGCATGGGTGGCATGCCCGGAATGGGTGGCTCAGGTGGCATCCTAGGAATGCTGCTGCAAATGATGCAAATGATCTGCTCCATGCTGATGATGTTTCTAGGCGGCGGCATGGGCGGCATGCTCGGTGGTGGCGCAGGCGGTATGGGTGATCCAACCGGCGGTATGGGCGGCGGCTCTGGTGGCGGAGGATATGACCCGACCGGTGGGGCAGGCGGCGGAGCTGGCGGTTCAGCTGGCCCAGGCGGTGGTTCTGCGCCATCTGGCGGAAGTTCACCCTTTGCCCCTGGAGATAACCTAACGAATCAAACTACGGGACAAAATTTCACTGTTGGCCCGGATGGCAGCTATCAACCTTCTCAACCTGGGGGCGGTGGCGGAGGCAGTTCAAGCCCAGGTTCATCCAGTGGAGCCCCAACCCCAACCACTGGGACTCCGACGCCAAGTACCGGTAATCCCACACCCAGTACTGGAAACCCAACTCCGAGCGGCGGAAATCCTTCCCCGACTTGTAGCACCACGGGCTCAAGCAATGCGCCCTCCTCTTATCCGGGCTCCGGAAAAGTACAGTGGGATAAAGCGCCTGCGTTCCTGAAAAAATGGCAAAGCCAAATTGAAGCAGCGTCTCAGAAGACCGGTATGCCGGAAAGTCTGCTCGCCGCGATGATCACGGATGAATCCAGCGGTAATAACGATGCGGTGACGACAAACCAAGATCCGACTCACCAGGGCGACGATGCCAAGGATGTAGGGCTGATGCAGGTGGATGGAAAAACTTATAAAGACGAGATACAGCCGAAACATCCCGATCTGCCCAAGGATCAAATGGCCAGATATAAAGCAGATGTCAATGTCTTGGCCGGCGCCTATTATGTGAAGGATTTACCATTCGATAGCTGGGCGGCAAAACTTCGCGCCTATAACTCCGGCCCGGCACACGTGGATCCCAGCAATCCGGATTCCATTAAGCCGGATTCCACTGGGTTGGCCCCCGGAACCCAAGGTTATCCAACCAAAATTATGAATCTGGCCTCTCGTTTGGAGGCGGGAACGCTCAACTGGTAAAATCGCCTGGGTCTCCAGAAATTCCTGGAGCAGCCAAATGGCTTGCTATTCCTGATAATTCTCTTCGGGCGTGAGAATCTCGGTTTTGAAGTAATCATGCTGATCTTCGCCGGATTTAACATCGGTAAAGCATTTCAGGAACCATGCGCCCAGTAGCAGCATGCCCAGCGTAATCGCCGGATTTTTGACGGCATGGGTCAACAGTTTTGCGGTGCCGTCCACGGTGCCGGTAAACGCTTTACCGGCGTATTTTTGGAGATTGACGAGCATTCCACCTTTAAGGAAGACCCCGCCTATTTTCCTGCCGGCGTAGCCAAGTTTGCTATTGATGGCTTGAGGGCCAAAATAAGCGTATGTTGAAGCGATGGCCACGCCTAACGGAATGGTACATGGGATAAGGACTTCCTTGATCACTGAATGGATCTTGCGTTTGGTTTCTTCCCAGGATTCGTTTACCCCAAATGGACCATAAATATTCAGCCCTATCCAGCTTTTGGCCAGTTCGGCCATTTTGTTCTGGCCGCCACGGATATTCTGATCGATGTGAGCGTATTGCATGTCCTGGTTAACCCGGTACATGGCGGCTTCTTGTTCTTCCCGAGGCTTATTGCTCTCGTAGCGATCCGTAAGCATCCACCAAGACATGCCACCTGCCACTACCGCCAAGCCCAGCATCCAAGGGTTGCCTCTTAGCTTCATGCTATTGGTTGCGACTTGTTGAGTCGCCCGAATGGCGGTGGTATTCGCTGGTGGTGGAATGCTCATGCACCCACACCCTCAACCATGTTCAACCGCTGTCCCGTGTTGGGTGTCTGAAACCAGGATGGGATGTAACTGTTGGGTGAGAGGCTGCTTAAATCCAGGCGTCTTTGGCCCATTCCGGTACCCGTAGTCATCCTGTTCGGCAAATAAGCGTTTTGGCCCGTCTGTGCATAGGCGGTTGGCAGAGTACCGGGATAGCCTGCTGCCGTTCCTCCATTCATGCCGTATCCGTTCATACCGTAATAGGAAGGATATTGACTACCGGGCTGAATTGCCGGTGAGTACGGAGTCGCCTGTTGAGGCGTTTGGGCTTGGGCAGATGGTTGAGCCTGCTGTAACGCCTGGGCCCAATTCTGGTTACCCGCAACGGCTGCTAATGGATTGGCGGCCATCGGGTTGCTCCCTGCCGCCGCGTTGGCCATGGCGGCAGTGGGATCTGCGGCTGGATTGTTTTGGGCTTCTGGTGTGGCGGCATTTGGGGCGGCCTGTTGGGATGGATCGGGAGGCGCTGCTCCAGCGGCCTGGCCTGCACCTTTGGTCATGGCACCCGTGGCGGACGCACTGGCGTCTGGTGCCCCGGTGGGAGATTGGAACTCTTTCTTGTTTTTGTCTTTATCCTTGTTGTTTCGGGCTTCGATTAAATCTTTACCCAGCGTACCGTTTTGCAAGGCCGATAGGATATCGGTGGCCCGCTTGTTTTCCTGGGTCAGGTTGGTGTCGTCTTTTGCCGCGGTTTTTTGTATGGCTCCAATCATGGGCTGTGAGGGATGTTGGATAAGTCCCATTTCCATGATCAATAGCGCCGTACTCCGGACCATACTGCTGGGATCGTTCAGGAACTTGGTCATGAACGCATCCACGTATGGTTTATACTTTGGGTTGTCCGCCAGTTGGGGATGCCGCTCCAAAATTTGCTCGAAGTCCATGACGATGCTGGCGCGAGCGACGAAATCCTTTTCGGAGTCGAACTGTTTGTTCATGTTGCGCCGGATTTTATCCCCAAAAACGCTTTCTAAATCATCATCCAAGTCCGCTGACTTCTTTTCTTGAACGTTTTGTGGTGGTTGCGCTGCCGGAGGCTGCTGTGGCATCGGCATGGGTTGCGGCATTCTTTGTTGCGGATAGGGTGGATAAGCCATGGGCGGTTGTTGCATTGCCCTGGGTTGGGCAAACTGGGACATCGGCTGCTGCCCAGGTCTGCCGTTTAGTCCATTGGCCCCGTTTAACCCATTCTGCCCGTTTAATCCATTGGGTCCGTTTTGACCGTTTGGCCCATTTTGTCTGTTCCAACTATTGGCCGGATTTGCCCCGTTCAATCCATTCAAGTTTCGCAGAGCGCTGTTTGAGGGGGAATTAAAGAATACATGGGGAGCAATTTGCTCCGGCCGTGGAATTGGCGGCAGGGGGTCCGCTGATACGTTTGCATGCGTGTGGGTTAGCGGGACGGTAGCCGCAGGTTGCGGCACTGGTAAGGGTAATTGGGTGGCGCCCATCACATGAGGAGCCAGTTGCGTCGGAAGGGGAAGGTCGCTGCCTGTGCCGAATCCTCCACCAGTGGAACCCACTGGGGCTGTGGCTGTATAGGGATTCATAAATGAGGCGGATGTGCCCATACCACTCAATCCTGTGTGTCATCCCGAGTTATCTGGCCGGAAGCAGCCCTGGCCTAACCCATGTTGACATGACCAGCCTGTGCCGCTTTACAAATATAAAACCAATAACCAGGGTTTTGATGCTAGTGCTGTAAAGTCGAGATTAAATTTGAATCATAAAGTGATAGTGCTTTTATTAAACGGAAAGGGGTGAACTGGAGCGTCATGAAAGAATAGGATGATAGGGCATCCTTGCCAAGGGGTTGGCTTTGGTTCGATTTTTCTGGAAAGAACGGTTAAAAGGCCAGATCGCAGAAGGCTTGGAACATAACCAGGCTTGCGGCGCTATAAGTTGAAAACTTCTGTTTGCTTTCCTGCCAGATGGATTGGGCGCGTTCCGGACTCAGGCTCTGGGAGGCTGACAGCCAGGATTGAATGTCCGAGAGGCTGACTTCCGGGTGGAACTGTACCCCATAGGCAGGGGCTGGCTGATTGTTCAGGCGGAAGGCTTGTTGACTGCAATAGGCGGTACTGGCTAAATGTGTCGCTCCTGCCGGCAGGTGGTAAGTATCCTCATGCCACTGAAGCTGGCACGTTCCGGCTAAATGCGCTAGCACCGGATCCCGTTCTCCCTCTGGGGTTAGGGTCAGGGGAGACCAGCCTATTTCCGTGAATTTTTCATTCGCGACTTTATTTTTTTCCACCACCGCTCCCAGGCTTTTGGCCATCATCTGTGCGCCCAGGCAAATCCCGAACACCGGTATGCCTTTGTTCAGGGCAGTGCGAATCATCTCATGCTCGATTGGCATAAACGGATGAAGATGGGGTTCTGCGGCGCTTTCCATGCCCCCCAGCAAAATGAGTCCATGAACGCCGGAGAGGTCTGTATTTTGTTGTTGCAGCGTTTGGCAAAACAGATATTCAAATGGAAGTCGCTTGCGCTGCAATACGGATTCCAGCAGGGATAAGGTATTGTTTTTCACATGATGAACAATCTGTATGGTCATATTGCCATTATAACGATGAATAGCCGGATCGATAGCGATTAATGACCCAACCTGAAAACCGGATCGTGGGAAGTGGGGAAACTGCTTGGTACGACTGACTTTAACAGGATGCCCGATTTTTTAAAAAGGCCGTGTCCAACCGGAATAATCAGGCACCCAAAGCGAAGAAGTTAAACCAAAAAGCTAAAAAGCATGAGACCTGGTATTTACTCCTGTGCTTCACTCTCCGACTCGTTAATCCCACGGACAAAGTCAACCGGAAGCCGATTGAATGGTCTTCTCCTTGAAATCAACTGCGCCGTACCAAGCAGTCCAAGTATATTAAACTTGGTTGGTTACGCAGTATATAGTAGGTAACATTTGTTAAGTTAATCAAATAAAAATAGCGCACTGTCCTAGTGCGATACGGTGGGTTTTCTGTTTTGGATCAGATACCTCAGCGTGTTAAAAAAACAAGTGACAGCAATTTAAATTTCGATAGTGTTTGTCGCTAGAGTAGTGACAGGTGAGGTTTCCACTTGCATCACAAAACTCATGACCCTGTCAGAGCATTTTACAATAGCAGGAAATGAGCTTGCGTAAACCTACCCAGTTGGTCCCTGCCCACTTGTGGGGTTGTTGGTTGTTTTTAAAGTATTAAAATATAAAAAAATATAAACAATAAACAAAAACAGATAAAAATATCTGATGGGAATCACTCTCTTTGTTATGAGATAGATTTACCTCCTACTACTCTCTAATCTCCGTTTTTTACAATACTCATAAAAACTCATCACCAATAAGATCTCCTGGAAATTGGACCTGAAGCAGGAACAGAAAAGGAGGATTGAGCAGCATAAAACTTACAATTAGCCCCAGTTCATTACCGCATTTAAAATTGATGAAAATTCAATGAGTGTCAATTCACGCTCATACTCTGACATCACTTTTGCAGGTGCTGAAACGAAAAAGGTCTTGTGATTTCACAAGACCTTTTATTTTTATAGGATTTGTTTGAAACTCTGTCGTAAAAGAGCATGCGATTTTTCGGCTAGCCTGAATTTAAAACCATAAAGGCGGTTTAAATCCATGTGATTTTTTTTCATTCCTCCTTGGCTTAGCCGGCTCAGGCCTTGACACAGCCTTAGTTGGTTCCCGTCCTCTCAGAGCCTCCGTTGGCTCAAAATCCTCTGGTGCCGATCTGGGCTGTTCTCTGCTTCGCCGTGGAGCATCTGTTCCTGCTGCTTCGCCTTGGATTCTGTTATAGAGATCGATATAAACCTGATCAGGATTGTTCCATTTCTTTCTTCTCGCCCAGGCCCAGGCATAGGAGCCTCCACGAGCTGCTTTTTGAAAAGGCCAATGAACCCCATCAATACCATATTGTCCCAATTTGGCCATATTTGTAACAGTATTGGGATGGCGTTTATCGATCGCTCCAATTAAGCTGCTGGAAAATGCTTCTGCGGCGCCATTCCATGGTATTGTTAGCGTTGACACTACCAATTTGGCAGTTTCTTTTGTAGTGGGATCTGGTATGAATTCTAGCCCTCCATTAACGATTGCAGGGACAAGAGCCATACAAAACGAAGTGGGTAGCGAAGCCGCCGCAATGCGAGATGCCGGAAGGTGTGGCAGAATTTCTTTTCTTATCTTTCGTTCAAAAAAGTTCTTTATATCATTGGCGTTTTTGCAAGCTGCTAACTGGGCGCGTTCTGGCGAGTTTAATTGATCGAAATTCTCTAACCAACGTTGTGCCTCTTTTCGTGAGATGGTCTGCTTTAAATTCCAAGTGGTCGTAAAGAAAGGCTGGGCGCATGATAACAGAGAGGCATATTCGGCTCCTATTCCAGCCGCACCTTTGCCGAGCTTGCCTTGCCAGCTTTCAGGGGTCCATAACAGATCGTTGGCCCTGCTGGCACTGGTTACTAGGCTTGCATTGAGTACGGCGGCTGACGTGCTCAACCAATTATTTTTAAGGGCCTCACCCATCGCTTTACTGAGCGTCAGACCACGGGTTGTGGCTGCCCTTAAAATGCCATTAACGATAATGACATCCGGGGCTTCAACCAAACCTTGCTCGACCGCGCTATGCGCCACTGAAAGTTCAAACTTTATGCCAGGATTTGCTTTTTTCAATACTTTTCTAAGTATGGTGACAGGAAGGCCAAAGAATAATCTAAACCCTTTGTTATGTGCCTTGCAAAACTCCTGATAGGCTTTTGACTTCTCAAGTTCGGACTGAAGGATGTTTTTCGTTCTATGATTAATTCCAAACGTGCCAACAGTTAAAGCCCATACTAAAGCAATACTAGCACTGATTCCCCAGCCACCCCACTCTGGATCAAGTCTGAATGCCTGATCACTAAAAAAGTCGAGCGATCTTTTGACACGCCAGTCCCGAATGGCTTTTTGCTCTTCTTTGTTTTCCAGGTAATAGGTTTGGTTGTAGCTGAGTTGCTCTCTTAAAAATTTCTCCAGTTTGGCGTGAGCCTTATCGACATAAAACTCATTGCCTAATTGTTCATCCAGCATTGAATAAACGTCTCGGTAGAGTTCCCTTGCAAACTCTTCGTTGGTGTTTTTCTTGAGGTGCAAGAGTTTTTGAGCCAGGTCGTCATGCTTCTTTTGTGTAGTTTCAAAGATATAGTCTGCAATTTTACGGTTTGCAAACAGTTTTAAAGTGATTTTCTTAGCTGCAGGAATGGATTTGATTTGCTCTTGAAGTTCCGCACTGTGCGCTATTCTTTGGTTGAGAATTTTAAATACTTCATTTGCTTCATGATTGGTAGAGGATAAATATTGACTATTTGAGGCATCTGGATTCCAAGAGATATTAATGGAGAGTTCTTTGTTGGGTTGGGCAATAATAGGATCATTTTTAACTGGATGTGATTTAGATTGACTCGTTGTCTGTGTTTCGGTAAGGGGTAATATTTCCCGGTTTCTATTCAATTTTGCCTTTTCTGGTCTTCCTAAAGCAGAAGCATAGAGTCTATCTATGCTATCTTCGGATTTTCGACGATTTCCAAATTCAATTCGATCTCTGGCACTTTCTTTTCGGACTCTGGGGTTTTCTTGGGAGGAGTCCAGTAAAACTTTTCTATTACTAGAAAAAGCTAACTGATTATAGGATGGCTTCTTAGGGAAAGGCCGACTATGATATTGCCCCGAATACGACAAAGGTATTAGAGATAGTCTGAGAAGTGAATAGACGTTTTTGAAAAAAGGGTTTTCACTGTTGGCGTCAGCCGGTTATAGGAGGATTGCCATGTTTACGAGAAAACCCTACAGTACCGATTTGAGTACGC
>Ga0157374_10000675_pt1 | contig 30044 bp, 21 predicted proteins | sample M25metaG_FD_115308 | JGI IMG/M metagenome (GOLD analysis project Ga0157374, IMG submission 115308) | Miscanthus rhizosphere microbial communities from Kellogg Biological Station, Michigan, USA - M2-5 metaG | ecosystem: Host-associated > Plants > Roots > Rhizosphere > Soil | place: USA: Michigan...
ATATCGATTCAATCGCCGCTACAACTTGGATACCATGCTCCAAAGGCTACTCCATGCAGCAGTTCACACACCACCTTATCCGAAACCTATGCTGACCCTTGCTTTTTAAACCCGATAATCAGGTTATCCATTGGGCTTTAGTCCTCAGTATTAGCAATCTACGACGGCGCCTGTCGATTTGGATGGGTTATGCCGGTTGAGGGATGGAGGTTGGATTTGCAGCCTGAGCGGATAGCGTTTCACGCATCCGTTCATATGCAAGAATCTATACTGCTTGGAACTGCTTGGCGCGTTTCCCTGTAAAACCCATTCGAAGAGCAGAGAACCTTCATGCGAATATTTGTGGGTATCAAGACAATCCTAAATGGCTGCCTTAGGGTTGAACAGAAGGCTATTGAAGCTATGAAGGACTAGGGTTAAGAAAAGAAAGAGCATATTACTTCAATTCTCTATCCTGTTTGAAGCATAATGGACTCGAAATAAAACATATCATAGTTAATGAGTTGTTAAGGTGATAAAACGTTTTTTCTCTTTCATCACGAATAAAGTAGCAATGGATAAAGCGGCAATACAGGATGAAGAAGCCTGCTTGTCTGAATTGCAGAATGCCGCCATTCAAGGCAATCCTGAAGCCCAAACCCGTCTCGGATTCTACTATTATATGGGTTACAAAGTGTTTCCACAGGACTATAAAGAGGCATTCAAATGGTTTCAAAGTGCTGCTGAACAAGGTTTGGCGGAGTCACAATTCCGTGTTGGCTGCATGTACTATGCTGGGCAGGGTATACCCCAGGATTGGGAAAGTGCTGCCAGTTGGTTCGAAAAAGCTGCCGAGCAAGGGGAAACAATGGCTCAATATAATCTTGCGGTTTTACATGGAGAAGGAAAAGGTTTAGAGACAAACGTGAGATTAGGAAATTATTGGCTTCAGGTAGCGGCAGAAAAAGGCTTGGCTGAAGCACAATATGATCTTGGACTTTATTACTATAAAGGCATCAGATTATTTGCCCAGAATTATAGGAAAGCCTTTTACTGGTTTGAAAAAGCAGCTTACCAAGACCATCTTAGCGCTCAGAATAATCTTGGATTGATGTACTCAAAAGGATTCGGAGTACCCCAAAATTTCCAGTTGGCATATCAGTGGGCCTGTTTGGCCGCCGTTAATGGGGACAGTAAAGCATGTAAACTGAGAGATAAAGCCATAGCTCATTTAACGACTAGCCAAATCAAAAAAGCTCAAGAATGGGCAAGCAGTTGGTACCTTAAAAGTCAACGGAATGTCCTGGCTTAAAGGCGTAATATTTTAATTTTTTTAGCTCGTTCTTCTGTTACCAGGATGCTTTGTTTTATACTGCTGCCAGAAATGGAGTGTATTCATGATTAAGCAAGTTGCATTTTTTGTATATCCAGTGACAAGTATGGAGCGTTCTCGTCAATTTTATGAAGAACTCTTGGGGCTAAAATATTCCGGTAGTTTTATGGATCAAGGTCATTGGGTTGAATATGACATTCATGGCGTCACTTTGGCCATTAGTGACAAACTCCCTGCCCCTAGCGGCAATGGCGGTGGGATTGCGTTTGAAGTCGACGATCTGGATGATGTATATAACCGACTGGTACAACAAGGGGTTCAGTCTATCTATGCCCCTTTTGATTCGCCCATTTGCCGTGGCGCTGTACTGGCTGATCCCGACGGTAATACCATTGGGCTGCATCAATTTAAAACATCTGATTGATACGATCTTCTGGGTCTTATCTTTTAATAGTAAATACACAACCACAGCCTGAATCATTCTTTTCGGAAACCTGGGTATTGACCACTAAGAGAAAAATAGTGAAGAAAGTTGCTACCCGGCCTTTGACGGATTATTTTTGCTTTTTGCCTCATAGTTGCTATTTCCATGATGATGCCGCGATAGCGGGGTAGGTTGCGAGATTGTCTTTCGTATATCAAGGGGGTTGAGCAGGCGAAAAAGGATTGCCCGGATTGCTACGTGATTCAGGAGAGCGGGCGGCTGATTCGAACTGATCTTTTCAGTATTTATAAGAATGTTTGCGTCATGTTACCTGCTCATGTATATCCAGATTGAATTCCTACGCCAAGTAGTTGAGAGAGTCATTATCAGAACTTTTAGCGTTATTCGTGGAATTGATCTGTCGATAATCATTTGGATTGCGCCAAATATCAGTCTCTTCTTCCGCCAAGCGTTTTAGTTGCGTCCAGCCGGGTATTGATAATGATGGATATGGGCATTTTACAGGTTGCGTACATCCGCTATTTGGTTTGTATAATTGATGATTATCTTGATTTATAGGTAAAAAACCAGTCATGGTAACAAATATCACTCCTTTGTTGGGGATCTACATCAATGCTAATCCCGCTTGAGCAAGGCTAATTTGAGTTTAAAATTTTGCTATATTGGTATCCCACTTGAATAAATTGCATTTTAATAACTCATTAAGGCACACTAAGATGACAAAAATATGAAAATGATCAGTTATAGACTTTTGATATTCGCGTTCGGATGAGATTAAATGTCAGTTTCCCTGCGAGAACGAGTCCCTACAGTTGTGAATTTAATTTTTGGAGGGTTGAGGTTCATCATGTGGAAGTATCGTATGCAAAGCACGGATATGTGGCCACAAGGGATATTCGGAAAGGCGAAGTCATATTCTCTGACTATAATACCGGGGAATACAGTACGCCGAAGAATGATCAAGCGTTTGACTGCTGGCATGATTTTGCAAAGGCTAAGTAAACTTACACCTGCTTGAACAATGTTTTCCCCTATTCAAGCTTCTCTGTATCCTTGGTAGTCACCACTCTGAGAAAAATAATGCAGGAGATTGCTACCTGGTCTTTGACGGATTATCCCTGCGGCATAGTAACGATTTCCGTTATGATGCCCAACCGCAGGATATGTGGCAGCATCGCCTCTCGTATAAAAGGGGCTTGTAGCAGGCAGAAAGGGATTACCGCGATCTATATGCGGATTAGGTAAAGCAGGGGGTGGTTGATTAGAACTAACCTGTCTATTTCTGGGAGGCCGATTACTATGTCTACCTCTCCTTCCACTATTCTGTAATATGTCATGGCTATGGTGCTGCTCTTCTGCCTCTTGAAATCTTTGTTGCCTCTCCTCGTTTCTGCGCCGCATTTCTGCTGCTATTTCCTCTTGTCTACGTCGTACCTCTTCAGGATCAGGATCACGTGGCACACCATGCCCCTTTAGTGGTTCATGAACACCAAATAAAGGCTGATTGGGCGTATTCCGATGAACAGGCTCAAAAATGTCCGTTTGAGCTTTGCCAGATGATGAGAAATGTGGAGCATGACGTAGGGCAACTGTATCAGACAAACTGGAATGCCTGGTTAACAAGTTCCCTGAGAACAGGGTAAAGGAAATGAACATGAATGTATCTTTTCAATATTTATAAGGTGACTTACTGCATGATACTCGCTCAATCAAGCTCATCAAGAGCTCTCTTATATTTCTGCACATAGTGGAATGTGATGCGCCTTTTAAAATTGCGCTCTTTTACAGCATAAGAGGGATAAGCTGTTTTCATAGCGGCTTGGATAGGAAAGTTTTAACTGAAAAATAGGGCTTTCAGGTACTTAACAGCTCCTCTCTTTTCTTTGGTTCTCTGGAACTAGGGCTAAAGAATCAGATTAAGAGTACTAAAATTGGGAAATACAAGGCTTGAAACTGATTTACCACTGAAACCAAGTCGGATCATTAGCGGGCGTAGGGGTATATGTAGCACCCCAGACATCATGAGACCCGCTCGCAACATTCCCCCAGGTGGTAACACGACCGCCATAATAGAGAAAAACGGCAATGCTTTTACCAGTCCCATTGGTAGTGCCTGAATAGGTGCTATCCGGATCAATATAAAAATAAGAAACGGCCAGGCTATCTGTCGCACCGAATGTTTGTCCGGAATCAAAGGCAAGGGTTGAGCCATTTGCTAGCCGGTAACACTTCCAAGCTGAACAATCCAGTGAAGTGGAGCCGGGTACGGCGTCAATCAGTCCTGAAGAGGCTAGCGACGTATAGTTGAGATAACTGTTTAAACTGCTCAGTGATAAAGACGAGCTAGCCCCGTTACGCGTGATGTATTGTTGATATATAGCACTCATGGAGGCAATATCTTCCTTCGTACGGGCATTAAAGGTTTGGTTCTGTTGCGCGATAATGATTTTGGGAATTGTAAACGTCGCAATCTCGCCCAGAATCATCAGAGCAATCAAAAGCTCTGCTAAAGTGAATCCTGTATTTGAGTTTCGTATGATCGCCATGATCCTCTTCGAGATAGAAACACGTCTATATCCATTATCGCTTCTCTTTGATAAAAACTTTAATTTTTGACCTAAGATGCTTACATTTCACAAAGCCCTGTCATCAGGGCGCCAGTTTTCTTGTAGCGGTAGCCTTGCCGGAACATTTTAATCCCTTTCACTCGCAAACCCCTCCATGTTTTGAGAATCATGGAGGGGGCGTTTTTAGGATTAATTCACAATCTAACTCACCATCGGGGTTAGCGTTTATCTGGGTAGCAGTGAGTATGCCGTTTGAGGTGTCAAATTCGCTTGGGCCAAGGCATAGGCGCCTGCCTGCTGAAGGATTTGCAGACGAGCCAGGTTTGCCGTTTCTTGCGCCACATCGGTATTGCGGATACTGGATTGTGCGGCAGATACGTTGGTAGAGGCCGTGGAAATATAGCTCAGCTGATCGTTGAGCCGGTTTTCCAGGCCGCCCACGGTTGCCAGGTTGGAACTCAGTGTGGCCATGGCTGCATCGGTTTGGGTAAGTAAAGTACCTGCATCAGTGGTAGTGGCCAGCGTGTTCTGGGTTAGGGATAAGCCACTGTTGGCCTGGTTGTCCGCAAAAGCGGTTTTGAGATCCATGGTATCCCCACTGTTCGGGCCGACTTGAATATTGAATGCTGCACCGGAGAGCGTTCCGTTTAAGAGCACGTTGGAGCCAAATTTCGTACTGGTTGCTACATTGTTGATAGAAGCGATTTCGGCTTGAAGCTGGGTTTGATAATTGGCAAAATCACTGCTGGAATTGCTGGTATTATTGGCGCCAATGGCGATTTCCCGGATGTTTTGCAAGTGGGTCATAATATTTTGCAGGGAGTTGTCTGCAATTCCTAAAATGGAAAGACCTTGCTGCACATTGGTTGTGGCTACTGAATAACCACGAATCTGGCCATCCATCGTGCTGGAGATTGCTAAATCCGCCGCCCCGTCCGCTGCTGAATTGATGCGGTAGCCTGTGGCCAGACGTTTCATGCTTTTTTGTAGTTCTGAATTGGTATTGTTTAGTATGCCTTCAATGGCAAGTGAGGTTGTACTCACTGAAAAGTTCAGTGTCATAATAAGATCCCTCTTAGTTTCCCTGACGTATCCTTACGATGTTAATAGATTGCCTTTCGGGCCGCTGTTTTTCCTATAGCGCAAGCGCCCTGAACAGGAACAAGGCACAGTCGACGTCTCTCTGAGAGGTTATTTCGACGTCCTCATTGGCCTGCATAATTGCTGCCCTGATATCTGAAAGCTCCAATATGGATGCTTCGGCAGAAGGCGGCATAGATTCCGGGATTAATGCACGGATGGGAAGCTGATCAATCCCGACGTGTGACGGTGAATTGCCTGGCATGGCTGTGTCTCCTTACATGATGGTGGATTACAACGTTACCGGGTTTGAGTCCTTACAAATCCGGCGGTAACGAGGTGTCGATTAAATCAGAGTGGGAAACACGGATTTTTACGGAGTCGGCCAATAATCACGCGGAGCAGACCTGCTCAGCGTTAAAAAGCCGGAAACCCATTCCTGTTTAACCGTGAGATGAAACTTCGGGTTTTTTCCAGGCATCAAACTTAGCCGCACATCTCCAACTAGCATAGTCCAAATGTTAAGTTAAGCGATACCCTGATGATCCTGAAGTGATTTGACGTTATGTCTGATATCGCCAATATATAATTTATCTAAAGGGGATATGTTTAAAATCGTTACATTCATTAACGTGATTGGATAGAGTTCCGGATATCCGATAGTGAGATGTATAGATACACCAACAAAATAACTTCAATGAATGTATTCCAATGATTCCCCTTCTTTCGTATTAATTGGGGATAAACCTGAGAAACATTTAAATTGCATTTTTCTGAAATGCGGAAGCTGGATGATAAAAAACCGTTTTTCTCCTGTTCTTACTCAGGCTTTAGGGATAGTCCATCCGCCTGACTTGTCATGTTTTCACAGTAAAGCTAGAATGATAAACAGGATATGTAGGGGTGTTAGGTTATGGTGGACAATAAGTCTGGCATTGGGAATTATATCCAAGATGTCGTTCATACGATTAGGCAGGCAATAGACCCGGCCTTTTTGACGATTGCGCTGGAAGTACTTGAGATTGGGGACCCGCGTCCGGAAAGTGACAGCGTGATTAGAACGGATTATGGTCTTTCCTTTATGAATCATTCTTTAGTGAAAAAATTTGTGCTGGAACAGTACGAGATCGATGGGCGGATTTGGGTGCTCGAACGCCCGATAGAGATACAGCCACGGGCAAAAAGAGAATTTACGTTAATTTATTCTTATTTTCATGCCAATGAGCCGAATCGTTTCCAGGACTGTAGAAATATGACCATTATTGACAGCCAAGGTGAGCATTGGGTGGTATTCTTGGACTCAGCAGTTAAAGCCATCAGTAGCAACGAAAGGTAAAAAAATTACAGATTCAAGCGGTGTATAATTCCACACTGTTTTGATGAGTACGGAACTGATGAAAAGCTACTAATGAGAATGAGTTTCGGATTTTTCTTTTTCTGCCTCGCTTAATGCGGTGAATTCGTTCTGCAGGTCCGTTAAGCGTTCATCACTGTCAGACTCAATGGCGACAATATTGGTTCTGGCCCCTTCAATGGCGCGGATCAGCTCATTCAGCTTTATCTGTACCGCTTTTGATTCTCTGTTTTGAGCTTGCTGGATAAAGAACACCATCAGGAACGTTGTGAGTGTGGCAATCGTATTGACGATGGAAAACCAGCTTTGGGAAAAACCGGAGGCCAGTCCCGTGAAAAGCCAGGTCAAAACCAGGAGAACAGCGACGAAACTGACCCATACATTACCGGCGGCTTCAACCACACGTTGAGAAATACTTCTAAGCATCTTCCGCATATTGGTCCACAGCTCACAATCCCGTTGAGTAAAAATGTATGTCAGGTAAGGTAGCGTAAGGTAATTTTAGAGGCATCTCAATTGGACTTCCGGTTAAATTTAAACAATACCATCTATAGGGAGAATTGGACTGCTGGCTAGTTTTTTCCTGAAATAATTTTAAAAATTAAAATGTAAAAATGACAAGCTATAAATGATATAACCCTAAAAATAATTTATTGCGGGAATGAGCGAATAGAGAAGGGTCTATTTGCTTTTTTCAAGCTGTTTAATCGTCCAATGAATTGCTACGGCAGGGATGAGCAGTAAATAGAACAGGAAAAATTTAGCGACGGAAAACCATTCTACCGTGATTTTCCAAAGCCAGTCCGGATCATTAATATGCCAAAAATAGCCTGCCCAAGAGAGCCAGGTGTTCTGACCGAGAAAGAAAATGCCGGCAAATATCAGATTCAGAATAAACCCGACGAGAAACGCGTTGAATAGAATCAATTTAGCGATGTGAAGTTTTGGATAATTCATGTGCATTCCCCCAATTTATTTTAAGTATTATACGCTGCTGCAAATATTTTAGGTCGTTTTGCATCGTCTGGGTATTGAGGAGAAAAGCAGGCTCCTCCTGAGTTAATTTAACTTCTCTTCCACACTGCGTACTTTGTCTTCCATGGTTTGAATCCGATCGGTTCGAGTTCCCAGTTTAATGGTTGTGGTAATGCGTGGTGCGCCCATCTCATGAATTTTCTCATGGCAGCGTTTTACGGCTGAGAATACTGCATCCCACTCTCCTTCGATATTGGTGCCATAGGCATGAAGATTGGTCTTTAGTCCGGCATCCTTCAAAATCTTTTCGCATTCAGCCACGTAAGTCGATACGGATACCCCAACCCCTAACGGGACCACACATAAATCAATCATAACGCGCATTGTAATAGTTCTCTCCTGTTTAACTTCTCTTTTATTAAATCCCCATGGTTCATCAGATTGGCCCATAGGGATAGTCCAGATATCAGTATTATCAATGAAATAATACGGCGATCCTTTGAAATTGCCACGATTATTCATTAGCGATTTTAAGAACGCCTATTTTTATATTGGGTGGTTAGTTTGTCGGCTCGGCAGGGGGAAGCCCTTGAATTTCCCCATGCTTAGGACTCCACCATTTTCCCTTGGATTGAAAATAAACCGCATCGGCATGTTTTTTCTCGGTGCGCGCCTTGGCATCGGAGCACCGCAAGAGTTGCTTCTCTTGCCCTTCCTTGGTGTATCGATAAATTTCCATCGGCTTTTTGCACACCGGGCAGGGATGTGGCGTTAAGCTGGTTGATGGCGTCTCACCATTAGCCGCGGGCTTGCTTTTCGGCTGCTGCCAAGCCTTTTCCCGATCCGACCAGAACATGACCAGATCCTGGCACTCTCCCACACACTTCAAAAAGTAGCCTTTGGATACTTTCTTGGTGGGCACTTTGGCCAGCATCTGGTTACACTGCGGGCAACGGGTCCGCGATTTGGCCAGATTCTGATCGTTGGCGGAAGACGAACGGTACAGCTTGTTGGGAAATTTTTCCTTAATGGCGATCCGCGCCTTTTCAAGTTCCGGTTGAAGATAGCTCCGGTTCCACTGAATGAGGTACTGCTCCCAACCTTGTTTGCCTTCTGCGATGGCGTCCAGCTTACTTTCCATCTCGGCCGTGAAGTCACTGGAAACGATATCCGGCATTACGCTGGATAAAACGTCGTCCGTTCCCAATCCCAGCGCCGTGGGATGCAGCACTTTCCCTTTCAAATCCAGATATTGACGCTCCTTCAGCGTTTTAATGGTGGAAGCGTAGGTGGAGGGTCGTCCGATGCCTCGTTTTTCCATTAGTTGGACCAGCTTGGCCTCCGTATAGCGGGAGGGTGGCTGGGTTTGCTTCTGATCGTGTCCGGCTTCTTCCACCTGCAAGGTTTGACCTTTTTCCACCAATGGCAACTGAGTGGCTTTATCCAAATTGTTCCAGTAAAAGGTGTAACCGGGAAATTCCACCATCATGCCCCGTGCTTCCCATAAGGCCGTACCGCTTTGGGTGAGAATTACGGACTTCAGGAGCTTGGCGGGTGCGGCTTGAGAGGCTACGGCGCGTCGCCAGATTAAGGCGTACAAGCCGTACTGATCCGGTGTTAAGTAGGCTTGGATGCTTTTGGGCGTCAGAAATACGTCCGTGGGACGAATGGCCTCGTGCGCCGCCTGGGCGCTTTCCTTGGTCTTGTGTTTGGTGCGCGTAGCCGGAAGGTTTTTCGGATCTTTCTGTTCCAGATAGGCACGAGCCTGATCGATAAATTCCGGTGATAACTCCACGGAATCGGTACGCATGTAAGTGATTAACCCTTTGGGGCCGTTGGCCAGTTCCACGCCTTCATACAGGGATTGAGCGACGGACATGGTCTTTTCCGGGTTAAAGCCCAATTGGGAACCGGCGCTTTGCTGCAAGGAACTGGTAATTAACGGCGGCGGCGGCGCTTTGGTGGTCAGCTTACCTTCCGCCTTGAGTACCTGATGTGGGTTGGCTTTCGCCATAGCCACCAGACGATCGGCTTCCTCCTGGCTCAGCACCCGAGTCGATTCAGGTGCCTTCGTTTCATCTTTCGATGCATCTTGGGCATCGTCGTTGGCGTCATCCGTCTCTTCCGCTTGAGCGTTTTTCTCCGCCTTTTCCTTTTCGGCGGCAGCTTTGCCCTCGGCGGTTAAGCCTTTGTAAAACGCCCGAAACCCTTCCTGGTAGTCTACCCAGACCGACCAGTAGTTCTGTGGCGTAAAGTTCTGGATGTCCCGTTCCCGCTGACAAACCAAGTGCAAAGTGGCGCTCTGTACCCGACCTGCGCTTTTACCGCCGGTGGATTGCCACAATAAAGGGGAAACTCGATAACCTACCAGCTTATCCAGGCATTGACGGCAGCGTTGGGCGTCAATCAAGTGCATATCCAACACGGTGGGTTTTTGCAAGGCCGCCTTCACGGCCTGCTCGGTAATTTGGGTGTAAACCACCCGCTTGGGGTTCTTTAAATTCAACTGCTGGGCCACATGCCAGGCGATGGCCTCTCCCTCGCGGTCAGGGTCAGTGGCCAGATAGACGTCATCGGCGTTTTTAGCCGCGGCCCGAAGCTTCTGAATCACTTCTTTGCCCCGATCCCCGCGTGGGATATAGCGGCAAGTCACCGTCGCCTCGCCCAACTCAAAGCCCAGCGAATCCTCTCCGTCCTGAGCCAGTTCGGTAATGTGGCCCACGCTGGGCTGCACGTTCCAACCCTGCCCCAGAATATTGCGCAGGGTTTTCAGTTTACCGGGAGACTCGACGATTAACAGTTTACTCATGGGTAGGCTCAGACGTTAGACCAGCTATTAAAACGGTGCTGCAAACTCTAAGGATACCATTTTTGCCCGGCACATCATAGATATGGTAGCGCCAGGCGCTGTTGGGCAAGGCGCAGCAATCAGGCCACATCAGGCCAAGGCTGGGTCGATACCGGTTTGAGTGGTTCGGCTTACTGACCGCTCACGCTCAGGACATGAGGTTCTACATGCGGGATATTGGTGGTCTTGGCAGCGGCAGGCTTCAGGCTGATCCAGAGGGACTGATAGGGCTGAAGCGTTAGCTCCAGGTTTCTGCCTTGATGGGTGTAAGGAATTAATCCATCCGCTTGCAGCATGCGCAAACTGCCTTGCTCCGGTAGATCGGCCAAAGCGGCGTCCGGCAGAGTGAGTGTTGCCTTTTGGGCTTTGTTGGAAAGATTGTTGACGATTGCCACCCGTTGGGAGCCGTACTCGCGCATATAAGCGAACACTGCGGGTTGCTCGCAGCGGATTTCCGTTAAATTGCCGCGAGTAAGAGCCGCATTGCCTTTGCGCGCCTTGATTAAATTCCGGACGGATTGATAAATTTCTCCGCTGTGGGAGTGCGGACTTTGCATTGCTTCATCCAAAGCCTGCTGGGTGACCGGGCCACGGTTCACGTCCCGGCTGTCGTAGAAGCTGATAATGTCCAGTTTGGGGTTATTTTTGCGCTGGGTGGCTTCGCGCTGCTGGGCGTACTGCTTTGCAAACTCGAAATCGTTCCGATCGCCAAGCTCATCGCCGTAGTAAATAATTGGAATTCCTGGCAGAGAGAACATCATGCCGAAGGCCAGTTCAATTCTCGCGGGATCGTTATCTAGGAAATCCGCCATGCGGCCGCTGACGCCCCAACCCTTGCGGAATTCGGCGCCCTTGGGCTCCAGGTTATCCGCCACAATCTTGCGGGTTTCCGGGTCCACCATTTGCAAGGTCAATTCATCGTGTACGCGCAAAAACGTGGCCCAACTGGCGGAAGAGGGCAGCTCGGGTGAATCCCCGGCCACGCTCCAGAAGTGGGACTTGTCCTGGGTGATCAGGCTGGCCCACATGGCCGACATATAGGGGAAGTTGTAGGCAATTTGCACCCGATCCGTGCGGCGGATGGTTCTTTGGCGATTCATCGCCTTGAAGGTGAAGCGCTCCTCTTTGCCGAAGTAGGGCAGTAAATCCTGCATTTTCTGCCCTGCTTCCGCCTGCAGCACCGAAGCCGGCGCAATCGTTTGCAGATAGGAACTAAGTAGACGGATGATCGCCATGGTGCCCGGCTGATTTTCGCCATTGGTGCCCGGCGTTTTAATCAGGTACGGCGCGGCGTCCAGACGGAAGATATCCACGCCCTGGTTGGCCCAGAAGGTGATGATGTCCAGCATCTCGTACATCACCTTGGGATTTTCCCAATTGATATCCATCTGGATGGGATAGAAGGTGTGATAGAAATAGTACTTTTTGCCGTTAATGGTTTCTTCCCGGTAATGGGTGCTGGAAATGTCGGGAAACACCAGGCTGCGGGAGGAAACCTTGCCGTTTGGCTCTTCGTAATCCAGCACGATGCCGCGAGTGGGATCGTTGTATTTCTTGAACTTGGGCTCGGTCTGGGATACCACGAAATAGTCGATCTTGTCCTCGTCGCCTTTCAGCGCGGCCTGAAACCAGGCATGCTGATCGGAAACGTGGTTCAGGATCAGGTCGGATTTAATTTTGAAGCCGCGTTTGTGGGCTTCCTGGGCAAACGTTTGAAATTCAGACAAACCACCCAGGTCGTTGCGGACGGATTTGAAATTCCGCACATCAAAACCGGCGTCGCCCATTGGAGAATCCATAAAGGGCAAAATGTACAGGGTGGTTACGCCTAAATGCTTCAAGTAATCCAGCGTCCCAATCAAATCGTGGAACGTGGTGGTTTTCTCGCCCGCCTTCACGCCGAAACGGTCGGCGTAGATCATGTACATGACTTCATCTTTGTACCAATCGGAAGGGCGGCTTAAATCCTGTTTTTGCAAGGCGATCGGGCGATGCTGCTTAGCTTCCTCGATGTGCTTGAGGACTTGTGAGTAAATTTCATTGACCCGATTGGCGCCATATACTTCGGCGATGGATTCCCGCATATTTTGCGCCAAACGCAAGGGGACAGTCGCATCGGACTGGACTTTGGCCAAACTGGTAGCTTGGTGAGCCGTCAATGGAAGCGCTGTTGCGGCTTGGCTTAATTCGGCCATCCAAGCGTTTTGAAAGATGAGCCATATTGAAATGGCAAGCGAAAAAATTCGTTTGGGCGGAAGCGACATTCGTAAATGATCCCTATTAGCTCAGGCTTTAACTCACTCACATTCTATCAAATCACGGAATGAGATTTAATTCAAGTTAGTTGAGACCGAGTTTAAAAATCCCTGCCTGTACGGCTCAGCAAGACTCAATGACGATAGTCATTTTGTGCTTTTTAAATTAATCGTTTTCGGCCTTATTGGCGTAGAAGATGCTGTTGAGACCACCACCCAACTGTTGGCATGCTAGCGCAATGGGCTGTATCCATTTGAGAGGAGAGTAGCCGGCAATGGTTCCACCCATTTCCATACTGGTGCCAACCAATGGCACACGCTCCGCCCAGTTTTTGCCATTGAGCGCTACCAGGAACATTCCAAAATCCAGCATGAGCCCGGCCATGATCGTAGTAACCATACTGTATCGGGAGAAATATTTTGCTGCCTTGCCTTCGCTATTCAAAAACAATGCGGCAAATATGGCCGGTATCGTGGAAGCGTAATTCAATAAAAAGCCCACGCTGCTTTTGGAGGTGCTGCCGGTGCTCTTTAAATCGGTCAGATCGTTTTTCTCGCCGTGTACCAGCTTGCCCAACTGATTCAATGCGCGTTTAACGGTGATCACGTGATCCTGTCCGCTAAACTTCAGCATCTTCCAGCATTCGGTAAAGAAACCGCCAATGCGCTGCCCGGCGGATAGCCCATTGTGTGAACCAAACAGGGCTTTAAAGTGGGTCATGTCGTACTCGCGGATTTTTTCTTTGGTGCCGGGCTTTTTACCGTCCCGAATGAGGCCGTTTTGCACGTCGTTGATGAAGCCTAGCGTGAATAGACCCCCCATGGCATAAACCAGGGTGGTAACCGCCTTGTTTCCCCGCATAATCATGGCGACTAAGGGTAACTGGAGAATGTGAGCCAGAATAATGGATGGCTGTTGCGCTTGAAGGCCATACATAACACCGATGATCGTTTTGGGAACAATGCCTGCGGCAAGCGTTCTCTGTCCCCACTTATAAGCCGACAGGAGTATTTTTTCCATGCCGGCTTTTTTCGCTTGCTCACTGGAAGCGCTCTTTAAAAATTGGGTTGCCAACCAGCGTGAGCCTTTATTCAGTTCGAAAGACACTTTGTCATCGTTGTTTTTCTTAACGCCCAGCAGTGAAGGAAACAGCATCAGCGGGGCGCCTATTAAGGCCATTACCGGGAAGAGAAAGCCTAATGCGCCGACGTCTGCCTTTTTCTCATCTGTCTTAGCCTTTTTGGGTTCGGAGACGGGTGCCTGATTGGATTGAGGATTTAAGGACGCGGAATCTGCAGTATTTTCACTCATTGGCCCCTGTTGAGAGAAAGCTAGACCGGCTTTCTGCAAAAAAGCTGAGGGGTATCGGGAGGCGTAGTTCCCACCCTGGCGATTTTGAAAAGGCGTAGACTGGGACATTAGCCCCAATGAGGACGATAGCGTTGACATGGAGAATCCTAATTGTGTTGCAAGACCCTAAGAGAATAATTTTTTCGATAGTGTGTATGTTGAGTATGCCGGTCAACTTTTAAAGATAAAAGCAAAAGCAAGGCGAGGAATTGCCATGCTGTTTTTTATTAATCCAAAAAAGATGAAGCCCTCAAGGGTGTAGGGTAGACATGGTAACCCGAGCAAGAAAAATGTCAATGCGTTTTGTTATATTGGGGACCATAGGCGTAAATTGTCTCAGGCCAATAGAACCAGCAGCGAATTTAGTCGTGCGATTTTAACAATGCCAAGGAAAGCCCTTGGACTCTAGGAGCATAGATTTCAAGGGGTTGATGCTTATTGCTTATGGGGCGGCGAGAGGGATTTAATCTTTTTGTGCTTTTGCAGCGTAGAAGATGCTGTTAAAACCGCCGCCCAACTGCTGTAATGCCAACGCAATCGGCTGGATGACGCTGTTGGTGGAGTAACCAAGCACCGTTCCACCCATTTCCATACTGGTGCCAAACAATGGGATACGCTCCGCCCAACTCTTGCCGCCAAGGGCAACCAGGATCATGCCAAAGTTCAACATAAGGCCGGAAAGCAAGGTGGTGGTCATGCTGTAACCGGAGAGCCATTTGGCAGCCTTGCCTTCTCCATTTTTAATAAATGCCGCAGCAAGCAATGCCGGAATGGTGGCCGCATAGCTTAACATAAAGCCTAAGCTGCTTTTAGAGATGGAAGCGTTGGTCCTAACATCGGTCAGATCATTTTTCTCGCCATGTATAAATTTACTGACTTCATTGAACGCCCGTTTGCTGCTGATGACGTGATCCCCGGCGGAGAACTTCAGCATCTTCCAGCATTCGGTAAAGAAACCGCCAATGCGTTGCCCGGCGGATAGTCCACTGTGTGAACCAAACAGGGCTTTAAAGTGGGTCATGTCGTACTCGCGGATTTTTTCTTTGGTGCCGGGCTTTTTACCGTCTCGGATGAGGCCGTTCTGTATGTCGTTGATGAAGCCTAGCGTAAATAAACCGCCCATGGCATAAACCAGGGTGGTCGCGATTTTATTCTCTTTCCAAATGAGTTTAACCAAGGGTAATTGACAGAGATGGGCCAGTAGCATGGAAGGTTGTCCCGACTGGATACCATATATCACCCCAATAATGGTCTTGGGGATGATGCCGGAAGCGAGCAAGCCTTTGCCAAACTTATAAGGAAATAAAAGTTTCTTTTCCAACTTCTGCAATGCCACTGCTTCCGTATCCTTTTTGAAATAGAATGCCCCTAGTTTACGGCTTGCAATATTAGGCTTGAAATAGAGTTTGGAATCCTTATCCTTTCTAATGCCTAATAGCGCAGGAATCAGCATGCATGGGGCGCCAACCAGGCTCATAATGGCGAAAGCAAAACCAAGTGGGTTGATCCCCTCGCCATCTTCTTTTTTGTCGGATTGTTTGGGTTCAGCTTGCTTGGGTGATGCTTGACTGTTCCGGAATGTCGGCGAAAAGGGTTTGCTTGAATTGTTTGATAACGGGATAAACTGACTATTTTGGACCGATTGCAGGTTTAACGGCCTGGTATGGTTCGCTAAATTGGCCTGTTCCGAGAATCTGGGATCAGGTTTGAGCGAAGAATGTGCGTATGGTGAGACGAAACCCTGGCTCCGTCTCGTGTTGAAAGACCCTGTCTGGGTCGAATGTCCCTGTTGAAACGATAAAGTATACGAAGACATCGACAATCCTAAACGTGTTGCATGACCCCAATAATAGTTGTTTTAATAGCTTGTAATGTCATATTAACGGCCAGCATTTAGAGATAGAAAAACAAAAGGCATTTCTGTAATTGCCAGAAAACGCTTGCTGATCTCTCTAAAATTGCATCCCTCGAAAGGTGTGGGTAGATATGGTGAATCTTAGTGAGCAGTATGTCAAGTTTTTTGTAGCATGCTTTTATAATTTTATATTTATATAATTGAGGCTTGAGTCATTCAATAGCCAGAAACACATTTAATACGGCATGAAGGCAGCTGTTGCACTGGTTTTCGTTAAGATTGCAAACAATAAATATGAAATACATTCTTTCTGATTTTTTGATCTAAAGGTACAATCAGTGAACACCTAACCTAATATCAGAATATTCTCGTTAGGATGAGAAAAGGAAGTTCGATTTGTGCTCGGTGAATAAAAGTCATAAAATAATATAAAAAGACAAAATTCATCGGATGAACTTCGGAAACTGGCTCACTGGAATAAGAATGTAAAGAGATTGCAATACCTCGATATCTCATTTAATAACAATTAGTAAAGAAACTTCAAAATATTGAGTCTGTAAATATTAAACATATGAACCGGAATGTTGTTTCAGCCTTGATGTTGACAATGATTGCAGGTTTGTCTTATTAGTATAGCTTGAGGGACATTAGCACATTTCATATTTGAAAGAGTTTATTTTAATGTCCTTCAATTTAAACAGACGGGGTCTCAAACAGGGTCTTAAAAGATACTAAAAACTTCACTTTACTACTGTTTCGTTATACAGGGGTTTTTTGCATGTCCGTTGCTCCCAACAATCTGCCCTCTAAAGCCTCAATGGCCTACATGATAATGGTGGCCGCACTGTCTGCGCTGAGTGGACTCTTGTTTGGATATGATACCGGTGTTATTTCCGGTGCGATTCTTTTAATCAAGAAGCAGTTTGCCCTTTCCGCCGAATGGCAGGAACTGGTAGTCGGGGCTGTATTGATTGGAGCTGTTTTGGGCACAGCCGTTAGCGGCTGGTTGGGCGACAAGTTCGGAAGGAAGAAAATTATCATCGTTTCCGCGTTTGTATTTGCCCTGGGCGGACTTTCTACGGCATTTGCCCCGGACCCGGTTTCCCTGGTGGTGGGACGGATATTTTTAGGTGGCGCGGTTGGCGTTGCAGCCTGTATTGCGCCTTTATACATATCGGAAGCTTCCCCGGATAAAATGCGAGGCTCCATGGTATTTCTCTTTCAATTGGCCATTACCATCGGTATTTTGGCAGCGAACGTGGTGGACCTGACCCTGGTGCATGTCGCACAAGGTTGGCGTTGGATGCTGGGGCTCTCGGTCGTCCCGGCGATGATCCTGTGGCTGGGTATGATTACCATGCCGGAAAGCCCCCGCTGGCTGGTCAGTCGGAATCGTTTGTCCGAGGCCAGGACTATTCTGGCGAAGCTGCGCGGTACGCCTGCGGTTGAAGGGGAACTGCTCGAAATTCAAAAAAGCTTTGACAGTCAGCAGCATGACAAAATGAACTGGACCGAACTGTTCGCTCCCCGGTTGCGCATGCCCCTGATTATTGGTCTGGGTTTGGCAATATTCCAGCAATTTACCGGTATTAACACCGTTATCTATTATGCCCCCACAATTTTAGAATCTGCCGGATTTAATTCAGCTTCCCTGTCTATCTTGAGTTCGGTTGGCGTGACCTTGGTTAACGTGTTGGCAACGGTTATTTCCGTTCTGTTGGTGGATCGTTGCGGTAGACGCCCACTATTGCTGGTTGGCTTGGTGGGTATGGCGGTTAGCATGGGGCTGATGGGCTTTGTATTCCAAGCGGCTGGTAATTTGACCCCTGTAATGAAAATTTTTGCCGTGGGTAGCCTGATGTTGTATGTGGCCTCTTTTGCCATCAGCCTGGGACCGTTGTTCTATCTCATCGTTTCGGAAATTTACCCGCTGGCCATCCGCGCGCAAGCGGTCAGCACCATGAACGTGGTGCAATGGTCGGGTAACGTTATCGTCAGCTTTACGTTTCTGACGCTGGCTCAATCCGTTGGGTTTAGTGCTTCTTTCTGGCTGTTTGGCTTGATATCCTTGGCCGCCTGGTTATTCTTCTTCTTCCTGGTTCCTGAAACGAAAGGCCGTAGTCTGGAAGAGATTGAGGACACTTGGCTAAAGAAGTCCGATAAATCCTCCGAGCAACAAAAAACGATGGTCGCTTCGGCAGGAGTCCGTTAATCGGTTTTTATCCATAAGCCTTAAAAATAACTAAAAAGAGCATTCTTGCATCGAGAATGCTCTTTTTAAAATCAAATCTTGTACCAGATTCGTTTAGCGGTGCACATTGTTTTTAATCGCAAATCAAACGCAAAACCGGTTTGACGGGAGCCGGCTCAAAGGATTCAGGGGTAGCCGCCTGTAGGGCTTCGCTGAATTCGTCGGGAATATTATTCCTCAGTAGCGTTCCCGGTTCGATGTAATGGTAAATTTCGCCTAAGTTCTTGACCTGGGTTGCGCTGATGCGACGTTGGATATGCTGGGGCTTCAGCTCGTAGGCTGAGGTAAACCCGGCAGCTCCCAGCAGCTCAACGAAACTGTGAATCGTAGCGGCGTGGAAATTTTTAACGCGCTGCCACTTGTGTTCCACATCCAGACCCTTCACCAGCTCGGGGTTCTGGGTAGCGACACCGGTTGGACAAGTGTTGGCGTGGCATTGCAACGCCTGAATGCAACCCAGTGCAAACATCATGCCGCGGGCCGCGTTGCACATATCCGCCCCCATGGCGATTTCAGAGATTAAGTCCAAGCCGGTGGTCACTTTTCCGCTGACAATAAGTCGGATGCGATCCCGAATATTGAATCCTACCAAGGCGTTATGCACGAAAATCAGCGCATCGTTCAGCGGAGTTCCCACGGAATCGGAGAATTCCAGTGGCGCCGCCCCCGTTCCGCCTTCGCCCCCGTCAAGCGTAATAAAATCGGGATAAATCTGGGTTTCCAGCATGGCTTTGCAGATAGCCAGGAATTCATGGTGGTTCCCCAGGCAGAGTTTGAAGCCGATGGGTTTACCGCCCGAGAGATGCCGAAGCTTTGCGATAAAAGCCACCAATTCCAGTGGCGTGGTAAATGCTGAATGGGCTGGGGGTGAAACCACGTCACGGTCCATTCCGACCATGCGGATTGCGGCAATCTCCGGCGTGATCTTTTCCTTCGGCAGGATGCCGCCATGACCGGGCTTTGCGCCTTGGGACAGCTTGATTTCAATCATTTTGATCGATTCATGCACCGCCTTCTGGGCAAAGGCTTCTTCGGAGAATGAGCCGTCAATATTCCGGCAGCTAAAGTAGCCGGTCCCGATTTGCCAGATCAGATCGCCGCCACCTTGCAGATGATAGGGACTTAATCCGCCTTCGCCGGTATTATGGGCAAAATTTCCGGCTTGAGCGCCTTTGTTCAATGCGAGAATCGCATTTTTGCTCAATGCGCCGTAGCTCATGGCGGAAATGTTAAATCGAGACGCTGAATAGGGTTGCCGACAGTCCGGACCTCCCACCATAATGCGCGTGGCGTCAGGTTCAGGCGTTTTAGGATTCAGAGAATGATTGATCCATTCGTAGCCAGGCTCATAGACATTTTTCTTGGTGCCGAACGGGGTGGTATTCAATTCCTTTTTGGCGCGTTGATAGACGTTGGAGCGCTTAATCCGGTCAAACGGCGTTCCATCGATATCAGATTCCACGAAGTACTGGTTAATTTCGGGACGGACGGACTCCAGAAGAAAACGCAGATGCCCAATCACCGGAAAATTACGCATGATGGCGTGTCGAGTCTGGCAAACATCCCGAATGCCCAATGCAATCAGTGGGAGCAAAGCAATATAAGTCAATCGGGCCAAGGGGAAAAAGTAACTGATGCCTTCAACCGCTGCAACACTGGCTACGGAGGTGGCATAAAATAATTTGCGCATGGGGAAATGGCCAAACATGCTGCCTCGTCCTTACATACTGAGGTTTGTTTACGACTCGTTTCTGGATATTAAAGCCTTTTGACGCAAACCTCATCCTACATTCCGAGGACAGCCATCATGAAAAAAATTAAAAAATTGTCATGAATTGTGTGTTTAGCTAGAAACTTTTTTTAGCAGAAAGGCGGTAATTTTTGCCATGCGGTTCAACAAATGTCGATCATGGCCGGTTAAAGGCTGGCCGGAAATCGGCCGTTTAGTCAGCGTTTCAGTCTTTCGCATGGCGCGGATTTCATCCAGGGATTTTGGGGTTTCCAGTGCATCTTCCCGTAGGGGTTTTCCGCTTTTTAACGTGTGCGCGATACGTTTTTGGGTCTGGGCGGTTTTAAGCAGGGACAGGAATTGTTCGCGTTCCAGTTGTAAAATATCGCTTTCCGTCAGCACGTTATCCACATAAGTGTCTCCACCGGTTAAAACAGTGGCCAGAGCGTCCGCTACCACCACATCATGCCAGGTAGCGTCGCCTTTTACATAGAAATCATCCACGGCCATGCTCAAGGCCGCTTTTCCGGCAGGGCCGGGCAATTTATATGTGGTCACTTCGGGGGGCGTATAATTCTCGCTTAAGGCCAGCGCTCGCACTTTGGCATCTGCCAGCAGCCGATCCGGATTCATGGTGATCCCATCTTCTGGGCGAATCCAGAGTTTCTTCATGGCATCCGAACCAGAGGTAGACACGGCGGTTTGAGGCATGAGGATCGTTTGGAATGCTTGCCTGACTGGTGGAACCGGGCCGCCTTTGAGGTCCGGCATGTGCTGGCAGCGTTCCAGGTAGTGCATGCAGCCGCCCCAAGCGGGAACCAGGCCGACTCCGCTTTCCACCAGACCCATGTAAGTTTCCGAACTGGCCTGAATCGCATCGCAATGAAGCAGGATTTCGCATCCTCCGCCCAACGCCATGCCATTGGGCGCACCCACCACGGGGAACGGTGCATGGCGCAGCGCGTTGAAGACGCTTTGACCCTGGTAGATTAGATCTTCGGTCATTTTATACATAAATTGCTCAATGGAGCCTTTCAACATCATGGATTTGGCCCAACTGGAACGACCCGCCTGAAATCCGGCGTCAATCAAGCCCAGGTTGGCGCCCAACGAGAAATTCCTGGCTTCGTTATAAATGACCATCGCTTTATATTTGGTTTTGTTTTCCTGCATAAACTCCAGGCTACGGTTAATTACCCACAATATGGAAGGATCGAGCGTGTTCATTTTGGAGTGAAATTCCAGGCAGGTTATACCGTCGCCGATATCCCACAGGCTGGCGGAATAATGAGACACTAGGGGTTTGGTTTGGCGTTTGATGTCTTTTAAATGCAGTACGCCATCATGACCTGGAATGGGCTGATAGTCCGCCTGCTGTTTCTCAAAATCGAATACCAGGCGCTGGGACTGTCCATTGTAAATCCGGTAAAAAGGACGATTCTGAGCCAGTTGTAACACCGGGCGCAAGGGCAATCCATCGGCTTGAACCTTGGCGCAAAACCAATCCACGCCCAACTGATCCAACTGATCCATCTGCTCAAACGGCCCCCATTTGGCGTTGTAACCGCCTTGCAGCGCCGCATCCACGTCCGCTACGTCATCGGCGATTTCCGGTATTAAAGTGGCGGCGTAAAGCAAGGTATCCCGCACCACCACCCAGGTAAATCGGCTGATGGGATCGTCGGCTTCCATTACGGCGCGAGGGCCTTGCTTTTTGGCTGCCTTCACCAGCGGCAGTTTGATTTTTCTTTCCGTATCGTAATACTCGCCCGTTTGCAGATCGAGGGCCTGCTTTTGCTTGCTGCCGTCCTCTTTTTTCTGCATCCGATAAAATCCGCCCTTGGGAGAATTACGTCCCCAACGACCTTCTTTCAATAGAGAATCTACCAGCTTTAAACCTTTTTCATGTTCCAATTTTCGGAAGGGATCATCTTCTGGCAATGTCTTTAACAAACTGGTCGTTACCAGTGGAATAATCCCGATGCCGACAAGATCCAACAATCCAAAAATACCTTCTTTCGGATAGCCGATGGGGCTACCCAAAACCGCATCCGCAATTTCGATTTTCACGTTGCATTCCAACGCTTCGTTAATTGCGCGAAACATGTAATAAATGCCAATGCGATTGGCCAAGAATGCCGGGGTATCTTTGCAGATAATTACCTTCTTGCCCAAGCGGATGTCCCCGAATTCCCGCATGCTTTCCATCACTTCCGGGCGAGTGAGTTCATCCGCCACGATTTCCAGCAGGTGCATAAATCGGGGCGGATTAAAAAAATGGGTGATTAAAAATTGCCGCTTAAATTCATCCGAACGCCCTTCCACCAAATGTTTCAGAGGAATCGTGGACGTATTGGAAGAGACAATGGCGTCAGGACGTTTCAGCGTTTCCAGTTTGGCGTATAAATCGCGTTTCACATCCAGATTCTCGATCACCACTTCCACAATCCAGTCGGCGTCTTTCACGGCCTCTTCGAGGTGATCCTCGATATTGCCGGTGGTGATGCGCTTGGCGTTTTCGGGAATCATGAAACCCGCGTTCAAGGGATCGGTGGCTGGAGTTGCTTTCAACATGCGTTGCAGGGCGTTGTTGGCGATGACGTTGCGATCGGTTGCGTCCGCAGGTACGACATCCAACAGATAAACATCAACCCCGGCGTTAGCCAATTGGGCCGCAATGCCGGAGCCCATCGCTCCCGCGCCGACCACAGCCGCTTTTTGGATCATCGCCCGGTTACAACTTTGATTTTCACTCATCACTCTAATCCCTAATCCCGAGTATTCTCCAGTATAACAGCAACCCCCTGGCCGCCGCCAATACACATACTGGCCAGTGCGTAACGTTTCCCGGTGCGTTTTAACAGTTGGGCCGCTTTACCGGTCAAACGAGCGCCGGAAGCACCGAGCGGATGCCCCAAAGCTAACGCGCCGCCATCAATATTTAACTTATCCGGTGGAATAGGAATGCCTTGTTTTTCCATTTCCTGGAGAACGGCTAAACATTGCGCCGCGAAGGCTTCGTTCAACTCGAAAATATCAATGTCATCAATGGTTAAGTTGGCCCGTTTTAATGCTTTTTTGATACTTTCCACCGGACCGATGCCCATGATTTCCGGCGCGCAACCGGAGGAGGCAAAGGCTTTAATGCGCGCCAGCATGGGTAAGTTGTGTTGACGGGCATATTCTTCCGAAGCCACAATGACCCCCGCCGAACCGTCCGTATGCGGCGAAGAAGTGGCCGCAGTCACGGAACCGTCTTTGATAAATGCCGGTTTGAGTCCGGCCATTTGCTCCAGGGTGGTATCCTTGCGCACCGTGTCGTCAAAATCCAGTCCGGCTACCGAAATAATCTCATCTTTGAGCAGTCCCGCTTCCTGGGCCTTGGCGGCTTTTTGATGCGATTGGTAGGCGAATTCCTCTTGGGCTGAGCGGGAAATATTATACTTTTCCGCCAGATTTTCCGCCGTGATGCCCATGTTGATAAAACCCTTGGCGTTGCCCTCATAAATGTGAGGGTTCAGCATGGGGTTCCAGCCTGCTAACGGAATCCGGCTGATGGATTGCACCCCGACGCAAATCATCATTTCGGCTTCACCGGCCAGGATGGCGTTTTTAGCGTCCGCCACAATGTGCATGGAGGAACCGCAAAACCGATCGACTGTTACGCCGCCCACGGATTGCGGCAAACCGGAGTTGGGATGCAGCACCACCAGACGCGCCATGTTCAAGCCTTGCTCCGCCTCCTGATGCACACAGCCGACCAGTAAAGTTTCAATGTCCGCCGGGTTGACCTGGCTTCGATCTAGCAAACCTTTCACCACGCTCACCACCAGTTCATCGGGAGCGACTGAAGCCAGTTGGCCCTGTTTCTGGCTGGGGGAAGTAGGTTCGATGGCTTTGGCAAACGGGGTGCGAACATAATCGATGATAACCGTCTGTTTCATGACGCCTGCTCCTGGCTGAAGTCGTTATCGGTGAACTCTCTCCCGGTTAATTCATCCGGAAGCTCACCACCATATTCTAAACGTTTTAAACGATCCATTTCCTGCAGACGTCGCCAATCCGGTTTGCCTACGGCGGTTTTCAGGATTTCCTCTTGTACAAACTCAAAGTACTTGGGCAACTCAAGTTGGCTGAGATGCTCCTTGAGGAACAGTCTCATTTCCTTGGCGGTGGGCTTATTCATCGCATCCGGTTTCAGTCGGATGAACGCTTTGGCCGCTTCTCCGGATCGAATATCCGGCACGCTAATCACCAGGCATTCCGCCACGGTAGGATGCTTCAAGATCGCGCTTTCAATCTGATTGGGATACACGTTGAAACCGTTCACTAAAATCAGGCGCTTTTTACGATCCACAATGTGAAGATAGCAGTCTTCGTCCAGGTAACCCAGATCGCCGGTTCTCAGCCAACCGTCCTGCAACACGTCGGCGGTTTCCTGCGGACGGTTGTAATAGCCTTTCATCACTTGTGGGCCGTGGATACAAATCTCACCCACCCCGCCAACATGCAGGACTCGCTCCGGGTTTTCCGGATCGGTGATGCGAATTTGCGTGTTGGGCATAGGGAGTCCGACGGAACCGGGCTTGTTCAATCCGTATGGCGGGTTGCTGCTGACCACGGGCGAGGTTTCGGTCAGGCCGTACCCTTGCTTCAACAGTCCGCTTTTTCCGGCGGAACCTTCAAAGTTTTCCCGCACGTTGCAATGTAGCGCGGCGCCACGGGAAATCACTGTTTCCAGGCAGGAGAGATCCGTATGCTTGCCTTGGGGATTTTCCGCGATGGCCTGTAGCAGCCGTGGTACTGCTGGGAATAATGTAGGCCGTTTTTCCTGGAAGACTTTCATGGTTTCCTTCATGTCCCGTGGGTTGGGCAGGATGATTAATTCACCACCGACACGCATGCCGGTGATCATGGTGACGGTCATTCCGAACACGTGGAAGTAAGGAATGCTGGCCAGTATGCGTTCTGCGCCCGGTTTCATCAGGGCCGCGCTGTCCAGTTTATCCGAGGACGCTTTGAAAAATTCCTCGATCTGCATGGTGTTGGCCACCAGATTGTAATGCGTGAGCATAGCGCCTTTGGGTGTACCCGTGGTTCCGCCGGTGTATTGCAACACGGCCACGTCATCAGCGGAAAGCGAAACCGGCGTAAACGATTTCTGGTGGCTGACCAGATCCTTGAACATTAAAATAGCCGGTTTTTTCGCGCCATGCATTTCCCGATCCATCTCATCGATTTTAGCGATCTGAGAGGACTTTAACAAGCGATACGCCTGCGCTTTCAGGAACGGCAACACCTCTTCCATTTTGCAAACGAGTATTTGATCCAGCGTGCCTTCTTTTTGAAGGGCCAACGCATTCTCAAACATATCTTTCAAATCCAGCGTGACCAGCAGTTTTGCTTCGCAGTCCTTGGCCTGGTTTCGCAACTCTTGCAGCGTGTTCATCGGGCAGAAGTTCACTGCAATCGCGCCCACTTTCAGCGCCGCGAAAAAGAGAATGGGATAGTAAGGACTGTTGGGCATGTACAATCCGATTTTGTCGCCCTTTTGCAGCCCGCTGGCTTGTAAGCCCGCTGCGGCTTTCTGGATCAGCTCATCCACTTCTCTGTAAGTGTACTTTTTCCCCAGAAAATCGATGCAGGGGTTATTGCGGTAACGATTCATGCTGTCCTGCATGAACCGGATCAGATCCATTTTCGGGATATCGATGTGCCAGCGGGTTCCGGTCGGGTAAACCGACTTCAAACTGTACCGGTCGGTAATCGCCAAAGGCTCAACGTGCAGATTGAAGTGAGGATCGAAGTCGTCTACCTGAATCACTTGTTGACGCAAGCTTTCTGCCCGTCTCAAGGTATCGGTCTCTTCCCGGCTCAGCAGATTTTTTTCCAGAGCTTCTAGCATCAACGCTTCGGGAGAAGAAGCGCTGAGTTGGCCTTCTTTTCGGAACTGGCGGAGTTTGGCTTCCAATGGCTCAGCGTTGGCGATGGTGAGCATGCAACGCTCCATCTGCGCCAAAGGTTCCGTGCTACTGTCCGGCAAGTAGATCCCAGTCGTCAGGCGGTCACGGCATTCACCCGGAGTGAGTGCTATTTTGGCCACTTTGCGATCCAGGCGATGCGAAGGCATGTGACAACGACGACCTTTGGGGAAAACGATTGGGCGCAGCATTTGTCCCATGATTTTAACCGGGAAATTCCGCAGCAGTTTGTCCATGCTCTCTTCCGCCATTGCCAGCATGTGTTGGCAGGCCCAATGCATCATGGGAAGATCGTCGGCCAGTTGACCCTGCGCGTTAAAATGACGTAAAACGCAAGACGCCAGGAAGAGGTAGCTCAAGGTATCGCCCAGCAAAGCGGAAATTCGTTCTTTGCGTTTTACGCTGTCGCCCAGCAACATCAAAGTCATATCCGCGACTGTGGCATAAGACGCGCATAGACGGTTGATATGCCGGAAGTAACGTGCCTGTTCCGGATGACAGTGCGCAGGCATGGTGCTGAAGTGTCCATCCAGCAAACCGTAGAGAACGCTGTTGAAGCCGTTTCTGACGCTCATCCGCACATGGCGGGCCATTAAATCGCTAAATTTTTTGCGGGCTTCATATTCATCGGGTAGGCGAGCCGCTTCAATTTCCTGCAGCAGATAGGGATGCGAGCGTACCGAACCTTGCCCGAAGATGATCATATTGCGGGTTAGAATGTTCGCGCCTTCCACCGTAATACCGATGGGAATGCCATGATAGAGTGCGGCGATTAAGTTATCCGGCCCTTCGCAGATGGCCTTTCCACCCAGGATATCCATCCCGTCGTTCACGATTTTACGTCCGCATTCAGTCATGTGGTATTTCAACACGGCGGATAAAATCGTGGGATGTTCGCCGCGATCCAGCATTTGCAGCGTGGCCATGCGAGCGGCTTCCATCATGTAGGTAGTTCCGGCCATGCGGGCAATGAGTTCCTCAATGCCCTCGAACTGGCCAATGTTGACTTTGAACTGCTTGCGCGTCCGGCTGTATGCGCCTGCCATCCGGCAAACCAGTTTAGCCGATCCAACCGAGAGCGCAGGCAGGGAAATACAGCGACCGACCGAGAGACATTCCATCAGCATGCGCCAGCCTTGACCCGCGTATTCACGTCCGCCGATAATTTGATCGATGGAAATCCAGACGTCTTTGCCTTGGGTTGGCCCGTTCTGGAATGGAATTCCTAATGGATTATGTCGTTTGCCATGCACCACGCCAGGCGTATTGGCAGGCACCAAGGCCAGGGTAATGCCCCAATCTTTCCGTTCGCTGAGCAGACCGTCCGGGTCCTGCAATTTAAAGGCGATGCCCAATAAGGTAGTAATGGGACTGAGGGTGATGTAACGCTTATCCCAGTTCAGCAGAATGCCCAGTTTACCGTCCCGCATGCAGACTACGCCGCGAGAGGTCATGCTGGAGGCGTCGGAACCGGCATCGGGTTCCGTGAGCGCAAAGGAAGGGATTTCCTCGCCTCGGGCCAAACGTGGCAAATAGTAATCTTTCTGTTCTGCGGTACCGTAACGGATCAATAGCTCCGCCGGTCCTAAGGAATTCGGAACCATCGCCGTAACACAGGCCGTGGTGCTGCGGCTGGCCAGCTTCTGGATGACTTCCGAATGCGCCCGCGCTGAGAATTCTAAGCCACTATATTCCTTGGGAATAATCATGCCGAAGAAGCCATGACGTTTCATAAAATCCCAGGCTTCCGTTGGTAAATCCTTCAGTTCGGTGCGGATTTTCCAATCATCCAGCATGTCGCACAGTTCTTCCACGGGACCGTTTAAAAACGCCTGCTCATCCGCCGTTAAGGAAGGTGAGGGCATATCCAGCAGCTTTTGCCAATCCGGCTGACCGCCCAATATTTCGCGCTCAAAACCGATGGAGCCTGAACCGAGCGCTTCCTTTTCGGTATCCGATATTTTGGCTTTGCGGGTGCTCACAAACGCCTGATTCCGTAATGGAAGCATCACCGTATTGACCATAGCCCTGAAGATGAGATGCGCGAACCCGTCAAATAAATCCATACAACCCTTCCCAACGCAGTTTTTTGGGTTTATAAACAGGGGAATTTAGAGCTTCCCAATTCTTCATATCGGAAGTTCAGGCGTAAACTTTAGCCTGAAATTCAGATAATCCGAAACCGGGTCTGGATGATTTATTTCGGTACTTCCCCACTTTTAGATTAGCACAGTGCAATGGTTTTCATGCTGGTATCTACCGAAACGACTTTAAAAATCATGCATCTGTATGATTTTTTTCTGTCATTTGCTGGATCTGGCTGATCGTATTTCATGACATTGGAAGAAATCGTAATGGCTGTGTTTCATTGCGGATAATTTTTTTGCTTTGTTCTCAAAAGGGCTTCGTCATTATTTCCAGATGACCTGAACGCCTCAATAAAGCCGTAATCGGAGCGGAACTTTTTGAGAAATAAGTTTGGATTAGCCAGCATATAAGCCAGGATAAAATCTGGTTTAGATTTCAACTCAGCCCTTGCTTCGAAATTTTTGCAGCTTCTGGCACGGGTTGAAAAATGCTTATTTCGATAACGAGTCATTAAAAATAGGTCATTATGAATCGGTCAAAAGGTTAAAATCCGCTTTTCTTCGGTGTAATAACGGAAAAATCAGTGTAAAATATTATATGGTAAAGCAGAGCTGTATCTTGTTAAAAAACTTTCCCCGTACAGTAAAAAAGATTTAAAATATAACTTCAATTAACTATTTAGTGCTGATGTATGAGTAAAAGAAAAAGACAGTTGGAATTATTTGCGGTTGGTTTAAAACATGACCGTCTAATAACGGTGACAAATTGTATCCAAAAGATCAATCCAACTGTTTGCTGCATGCCTTTTACTTATCCTGAGGAGGCATTGACCGCTTTACGTCACAGGTCTTATACCCAACAACCGGGACTTATATTATTGGATGATTCTCTAATCAATCAATTTTTGTGGAAAGCCAAAGGTCATCCTTTAATGCGTCAGGTTCCCGTGTTGGTAATTGCCAGCCAGGTATCCGAACAGGTTTTGAAGCAGGCGTATCAGCAAGGCGCAAACAGCGTTATTGAAGTACCTCAGTCGACACAGGCGTTTATGGAAGTCATGAATACGACGTTATCCTATTGGTTTAATTACGCCGCGCTCACGGATGGGGACTTCCTGGGGCAAAGTAGATAAAATAGCTCACTCCGGACAATGATGAACTGGAGGGGGCGTGACTATATTAAACCAATAGATGGTTAATCCTTTGATGACCGCAATAAACTCATCCATCGTATTGGGTTTGTTGATATAACTATTTGCGCCAAATTCATAGGTTTTGGCAACTTCCATTTCTTCATCGGATGAAGTCATTAAAATAATCGGCAACGCATGGGTTTTGCTATGGGTGCGTATTTCCCGAATGGTCTGTAAACCATTCATTTTAGGCATATCCAGAATGATTAAGACAATATCGGGTTCCTGTTCCCTTGGCCGGTTTTTATACTGACCTCTGCAGTGCAGATAATCCAAAGCCTCATGACCATTGATCATATGGATTACCTCATAGTCTTGCTCACTCGTGAGGCAAGCTTCTTTTGCTAAATCCGCCTCTTGCGGATTATGCGTAATGAGCAAAATAACCTTGGGTTTTGGCTCTGACATGCCCGGTATCCCTCCGTATCCGCTGATATTGTATCAAACGGATCAAATACAGTCATAAGGAAATTATCTATTGCTTGATAAAATTGCTAAATTGACTATAAATGATCATAGTTAATGAGTGAATTCATGAATTTTTTTAATAAAATATATAGTTGGTGATGAGTTTTTCAAAATCAATTCAACTGATTGATGAAAGTAACGTGGCAGGTTGGGTAGGGCCAGTTATCTAACAGGGTGCTGAAAAAGTAGCTTGAGGACAGAGGGTTTTCAGTAGAAAATAAATAGTAAGTACTGAATTGTTTGAGTTAGCAAGGGGATCCAGAATGCGAGGCGTGATTAATCAGCAGGAGTCA
>Ga0157374_10000676_pt1 | contig 30042 bp, 29 predicted proteins | sample M25metaG_FD_115308 | JGI IMG/M metagenome (GOLD analysis project Ga0157374, IMG submission 115308) | Miscanthus rhizosphere microbial communities from Kellogg Biological Station, Michigan, USA - M2-5 metaG | ecosystem: Host-associated > Plants > Roots > Rhizosphere > Soil | place: USA: Michigan...
CGAACGCAAGCGGGCGGAGGAAGCGCTCAGACTGAGCCATGTCAGCCTCGAACACCTCGTCGAGCAGCGTACAGGTTCGCTACTCGCGACCCAGGCTGAGCTGGCTCGTGTTGCCCGAGTGGCCATCATCGGCGAATTGACAGCGTCAATCGCGCACGAAGTCAATCAGCCTCTCGCTGGAATCGTAGCCAACGCGGACGCGTGCATGGCATGGCTATCCGCACCACAACCAGATCTCGAGGAGGCTAAAAAGGCAGCAGGCAGTATGATTTTGGCAGCGACACGAGCCTCAGAGGTAATTGCCAGAATTCGTTCGCTCATCACAAAGACAGCTCCGGAGAGGCTGAAATTAAATATCAACGAAGTCATTGAAGAAGCGGTGGTGCTGGCTCGCACTGAGACGATGAATAATAACGTCTCCTTGGTGACTGAACTCGCATCCGATCTGCCGGTAGTGCTTGGCGACCGCATCCAATTGCAACAGGTGATTCTAAATCTCGCGATGAATGGCATCGCAGCCATGTCCAGCATGAACGACCGTCCACATCGTCTGCTGATCCGGTCGCAAACACAGGATGCAGATCGAGTTCTTGTCGCAGTCCAAGACTCCGGGACCGGAATGAGCCCAGATGTTATGGCCCGACTCTTCGAACCGTTCTTTACGACGAAATCTCAAGGGGTAGGCATGGGATTGCCCATCAGCCGCTCAATAATTGAAGGGCACGGTGGCCGCTTGTGGGCCGAATCAACCGTTTCTCAAGGTTCGACCTTTCAATTTACGCTGCCAACCGAAGCTTGTGATGTCTCATGAAGGAAGATGATCCGATTGTATTTGTGGTCGATGATGACCCGTTGATCCGAGCTGGACTCCGAAGTCTCATCAAGTCCGTGGGCCTCCACGTAGAGACGTTCGGCTCGTCGCGCGAATTCATGCAGAGGAGGCCTTCCGATGCACCAGGCTGTCTCGTGCTCGATGTACGACTCCCCGGCTTGAGCGGGCTTGATCTTCAACGCGAACTGAACGAGTCGAATTTCCAAATTCCTATCATATTCATGACTGGCCACGGCGATATTCCAATGTCTGTGCGAGCCATGAAAAATGGAGCACAGGAATTTTTGACTAAGCCCGTTCGCGGTCAAGACCTCCTGGATGCCGTTCAACAAGCAATTGCGCGCGATCGAGCGGCGCGGCGGGAACGCGCCGAAATGGCGGACCTTCGTACGCGTTTCGACTCGCTAACTCCCCGTGAAAGGGAGGTACTGGATCTCATCGTGGCGGGCCTTCTAAACAAGCAGATCGCCGGCGAATTGAACATCGAAGAAGTCACCATCAAAACCCATCGTGCGCACATCATGCAGAAGACCCACGCCGAGTCCCTGGCTCATTTAGTCCGGATGAACGAGAAACTCAAGAGTAACGACCGTCGGTAGTACCTGTCTCCTCCTAAAGCAGGATAGCCTCCGTTCGTGCGGACTGGTAGCCTCTCCTCGTGATGAGTCAATGTCTCAAGCAGCAGTCGAAAGAAATCAATTGATTGAAAACGTATACAAGACCGACCTCATCGTCATCGTTGACGACGATGAGCTAGTGCGGCAGGCATTGGAGAGTGTAGTGAAAGCAGCGGGGTTTACGACCGAGACATTCGGCTCGGCCGAGGCCTTCTTGGATTCGATCCCGATGAATAGCACCACATGCTTGATCCTCGATGTGCGCCTGCCGGGCATGAGCGGGATCGAACTCCAGAGACGGTTGCGCGCCAGGAATAGCGGAATCCCGATCATCTTTGTGACCGCACATGGGAATGCCTCGACGCGCGATCGGGCGATGGAAGACGGCGCGACGAGGTTCTTGAATAAACCAGTGCGACGGCAAACATTACTGGATGCCATCCACTCAGCCCTTGAATTCGGCCAACCCGGTGAATCGCCGTGTTGAATTGCATCAGTGGAGACGACATCGTTGCTGCACATACTGGCGCTATCAACGTTGTCCTTTGTGCCCTCCCGGTCGCGAAAGGGCCGTAGGTGACGCCTCCACTCCCCTGGTGAGCGAATACTCGCAATGGTTAGAATCAGGAAAGGAGTCCGACCTTGTTAGACCTTGAGCTATTTAATCTACTTGAGGGAACCTCAGACGCCGCTTTCACTGTAACTGACGAGGGCGAGGTCTGTTCCTGGAACAAGGGCGCAGAGAAGCTGTTTGGTTACACTGCAGCCGAAGCCATCAGAAAGACCTGCAAAGATCTCTTTCAAGCGCGCGGAGTTCTGGGTACTGAGGTCTGTGGCGATAATTGCAGCGTTAGGGATTGTGCTGCAAAGCGCTTAGACATCCCGGACTTCGACCTCGAAGTGAAGATTCGTTCAGGACGCCGGATGTGGGTGAATGTGTCTATCCTAGTGTTTGAAAACTCCCACAACCATCGGCGTTTGATCGTCCACTTTGCTCGCGATATTTCTGACAGGAAGAAAAACGAAAACCTGCTCCGTAAAATGATGGATGTCTCGCGTCAGCTGACAGCTATACCAGACGTCGTGATGAGACCTGAACCCATGCCTACCCTTTCAGAGCATGAAAGAGAGATCTTGCGATTGTTCTCGTGCGGCAAGAACGCGGGACACATTGCGCGCAACCTCGGAATCACCCCGCAAACTTTGCGCAACCACCTGCACCACATCAACCAAAAGCTCCATACGCACAATCGCTTGGAAGCCGTCACCCACGCTATGCAACGCCAGCTGCTTTAGATACTGACTTCGAGTTGACGCAGTCGATTTCATTCTGAAATGGCCATTTAGGGCCAGATTGCTAAGCGTCCTAAACATAAAAATATCGAGGCAGCTTGACGACGGAAGACCCGTCAGGAACCAAATCCGGAGAGGGCTAACGAATCCATGTCCGCAGGGCGAATCCAAACGCAGTGCCCACGTTGCGCGGATATTACAGGTGTTTTATCTAAGGTTATAAACGACACATTGCCAGAAATTCAACGCGGTCCAATGATGGAAATGTTTTCGTCTCTCTAATCTGAGAATGTTGATGAAGACCGACAAGGGAGGTCGCCATGAGTTGCAAACAATGTGGCCACGCGCTGTCACATCTGACTGCAGTGTTGGCCCAAACAGACATCGGCACGCAGTGCCCGAAGTGCTGGGCAACACTGCGTTCCGTCCACGGGAACCATGCCTTTCGGGGAAAGAGGGGACACAGCAGTTCAGCTCGATCGCCTACGACTTGTGCAAACTAAGGCGATTGCCGGAACGATACCGCAATATCAACAGATGGTCGTTGGCGAGTTTCCAGAAAAGATTAGTGAGGATCGTGGTGATACAAGGAAGGTGATACTGGCTATTGTTGAGGGAGAAGACCCGAGTCAGTGGTTGTTCGGCAGCATGTCGTAAAGAAGAAATGATAGCGGCGCTGCCGTTTTGGAACGGAGGAAAACAAAAATGGCAACTATAGTTCGTGCAGAAAGCATATCCGTAGCGGACCCAGCGTATCAAGCGTATCAGATTCTCCACATCGGGTTCACAGTGGCCCCCATTCTATTTGGATTGGATAAGTTCTTCAATCTCATGGTGGACTGGGAGAAGTATGTGGCTCCGTGGGCCGTTCGAATTATTGGCAATGCTCACGCATTCATGCTTGGTGTGGGCATCATAGAAATTGTTGCAGGCCTGGCAGTGGCTTTTAAGCCACGCTGGGGAGCTTATATCGTGGCGCTCTGGCTTTTGGGGATCATCTTCAACCTCCTCACGTATTCAGGTTTCTACGACGTCGCGCTGCGCGATTTTGGCCTGTTGCTTGCTGCGTTGGCCTTGGGGCGATTGTCGGAGCGTTACAGTCGGGCGTCGAACTGAGTTTTTGCTGGACCAGCAAAGTTTGCCAGACGGTTAAGAAGTTCTTGAGGGTCTCACGTAAAGGAGGACGAAGTTATGATCACGGGATTCGTCGGGCCCAACGGATTGCGTAAAAATTCAAAAGAATATGTGAACTTCGAAGCCAGGTGGGCGATGGCAGCTAAGGCGGGCTATACCTTGGCTTTCGAAGAGCTTGTGACTCGTAATGAGAACAGAATTTATCGGCTCGTCTTGAACATCACGCAGAATCAAGAAGATGCCGAGGCTTTGCTCCAGGACACATTTATCGAAGCGCACGAGCACCTCCAAGAATTTAGATGTGGCTCACGCTTCTCCTCTTGGTTGGTGCGAATCTGCCTAAGGAAAGTCTTACTGAGATTTCAAGAAAGAGAACCCAACTGGACCGGTCTCGACGAGTCTGCGGAATCAAACGATGACTTGGTGCCGAGCGAATTGGGCACCTGGAGAGATTGTCCCGAAAAACGCTACTCGAAAACCGAGCTAAATCGGATCCTTTCGCAAGCAATCTGCAAACTCACCCTACTACACCGGATCGTGTTTCTGCTGCGCGACGTCGAGAGCTTCTCGACTGTGGAGATCGCGGATTTGCTCGGGCTCTCTCTTTCGGAAACAAGGTCGCGTCTACTTCGAGCACGCCTAGATGTACGTGAATACCTGAATTGCCACTTCAGCCTGGTCGTTTCCACAGAAGTGAATTGCGCACCCTCGACGGAAGTGGGACGCGTGGGACCTGCTTGGGCGATTGCCAAAGCAGCCGTAGCATGAAGCCGTTACATCTTGGAAATGGAACGCTACGAACAACGATGTCAATGAGAAAACATGAAAGCCGTCGCGAAACAACCGGCGTAGTCGGGGCAATCCGTTCTCCCAGTCCTCTAGGAAACCCGATGCTTACGTTTGACTCACATGGGGAGATCGAACGGTTGCGCAAGGAGGATGCGTAGCAGGGAGGTCGAAATTCGAAGACGCTCGTCAAGAACGTGGATTTTTCGAATCGTGTTGATCGTACTGCAAGCCAATGCGCGTCTCCACGAACACAAAGCGGCCGGTAGGATCTCCGTGCAGACAGTTGCGGGCCATATTCGGATACACGTTGAGGACACTGTCGTTGACCTGCCCTCAGGACATCTGCTGGCACTGGGTCGCGCGCTTTTTGCATGAAGTGCAAGCCTTGGAGGAGAGTGCGTTCCTCCCGACCATTTGTTGGCTCGAAGAAGCTGAAAAGAGTTGATCGTCAATGATACGTTGAGATGAGTTCTAAGAACTTAATTTAAGCACGAGATGATGGATAGTTGTTGGCAGCTTATCCTCAATCGTGACCAGATTCGATCCGAGAACTAAGGTCTGAGCCGCGACTCCGAACTGCAGCGCGGTTTGACCAGAACAAAGACAATGTGAAGAGAAATGTAAACGAGAGAAACATAACAGTTATTTCAATGTAATCACTGGGACAATTCGTCTCAGACTATCTGGGGAACTTGGTACCTGCCATATCGTTGAGGCTGTTGATGTGAAAGTACAAATCACATTCGATGAAGGCCGTGCAACTCCAGTGGGGACTAGCTCTCGGAGCAGAGAGAAAATCCTAAGTAAAAAGAAATCGTTATTGTCGACGTGCGCTCTTGGAGTGTGCGCGATCCTGGCGTCGCTGGCAATTGCAAATGTTGCCGCATCGGCTAATGGGGACCAGCCGTGGAAGGCTCCCCAAGCTGTAAGGAAGTTGAAAAACCCGATTCCCATCACCCAGCAGAGTCTGAATGCTGGGAAGCAACTCTTCCACGAGAATTGTGCTTCCTGCCATGGCGAAACGGGCGTTGGGGACGGCCCGACAGGAAAATTTCTCCCGAAAAAGCCAGCGAACCTCACTGACCGCAAGCTTATGAGTGAAGATACCGATGGGTCGCTTTTCTGGAAAATTAGCGAAGGTCGCGCGCCCATGCCATCGTGGAAGGACGAGTTAACGAAAACGGAACGCTGGAAACTGGTGAATTACGTGCGCACACTTGCGAAAAACGCTGCCGTGAGGCCTAGATCGCTCAGGATTTCAGGATCCCACCGCCAGCGATCGATTGACGAGTTGGTGTTTCTTTTACAACAGAATAATCAAACTAGCATTCAAGGAGAAATTACATGTCTGATTACAGACATCCTGAAGTATTGGTCTCCACGGAATGGGCCGCGGAGCACTTGAACGACCCAAAGATTCGCCTGGTCGAAGTAGACGTCGACACCACAGCCTACGACGAGGGACATATCTCCGGAGCCGTCGGCTGGAACTGGCGGACGCAACTCCAGGACAACGTCCGTCGCGACCTCATCGAAAAGTCTGCGCTCGAAGATCTCCTCGGCAAATCCGGGATATCGAACGACACCACCATTCTCCTTTACGGCGACAATAACAACTGGTTCGCCGCCTACGCCTTGTGGCAGCTCAAGTATTACCGCCATAAGGACGTTCGCCTCATCAACGGCGGCCGCAAAAAGTGGGTTGCGGAAAAGCGGCCGCTCACGACCAACTTACTCAAAGTGACCCCAGCCACATATCACGCAGGCGAGCCGGATGAGTCAATTCGTGCATACAGAGAGCAGGTCTCCGCTGCCATCAACAAGATCGGTGCCGCGTCCCTCGTGGATGTGCGCTCCGTCGATGAGTTCTCGGGCAAGGTGATTGCACCTTCCGGCATGTCCGAAACAGCCCAGCGTGGCGGTCACATTCCCGGCGCCGCCAATATTCCGTGGTCGCAGGCAGCAAATGAGGACGGCACCTTCAAGTCAGCTAGCATCTTGAAGCAACTCTATGAAGGTAAGGGCGTCGATGGACGTGGCGAAGTCATCTCCTACTGCCGCATCGGCGAGCGCAGCGCGCATTCCTGGTTTGCTCTCAAATACCTGCTCGGATATCAGGACGTCAAGAACTATGACGGGTCCTGGACTGAGTGGGGAAACTTGGTTGGCGCACCGATCGAGAAGGGGCCTGCCAAAGTCGCCGGCTAACTGTTAGGCAACGGACGAACCATCCGGCTGAGCGGTTTCGCAAGCGATGAGGAGAATAAAAGGAGTAATCTCGATGTCTACCACAAGGCAACCCGCCGCCTTGGCGCATACCGGCATCGCAACGTTCTGCAAGGCCTCTTACGTCTTCGAGCCCGCAGAAATGGACGCCGATGTTGCGGTCCTCGGTGTGCCCTTTGACAACATGGCCTCCATGCGGCCTGGTTGCCGTCAAGCGCCTCGAGCGCTCCGGGATGCCTCTGCTCGATTTGGTTGGCTCGGAGAGCCCACGGGCTCTTCCGGGTACTTCGACATCGGTCAGAATTCCAAGTCTTTGGCCGGCATTCGCTTCGTGGATGCCGGCGACGTGGACGTCAGCCTTGACGAGGCAGTTACGCGCGAACGAACTACCGCACATGCCCACTCCATCCTCGATCGCGGTCTCCTTCTGGCATCCATCGGAGGAGACCACTCTGTCAGCTTTCCGCTGCTCGCTGCGTTTGGGAAGCGCGGGCCGCTGACGGTCGTTTTGCTGGATGCTCACCTCGACTACCGCGACAAATCGATGGGCATGGAGTTCACCAACAATAGTCCTTTCCGCCGCGTCCACGAGCTACCCTTCATCAAACGCATCGTGACCATTGGAGTTCGGGGCATCAAAAGCACCGATCGCGAATACCTCAAAAGTCTGGGCCATCGCAATCTTGTTATCCCAATGGAAACCATTCACGAAAAAGGAATCGCCGCAGTTATCGCCGAAATTGGAGACGTCGGAAATTACTATCTAAGCTTGGACATCGACGCACTCGATCCCTCGATCGCTCCCGGTACCGAAAGCCCAGAAGCGGACGGACTAAGTTACAGGCAGGCCAAACAGCTCCTCCGCGGGATTGCCAAACACGGTAAGCTTGCAGGTGTGGACATCGTCGAAGTAAATCCTTATCTTGACCACGCTGAACTCACGCAACATATCGCCGTGCAACTGTTCCTTGAGACAATTGCAACAGGCTTTGCTCATTTTTCTTCTTAGAGAAGTACGCATCCTTTCTCCCACGCACCAGGCAGATCCAACATTGCTGAGACCAGAGCAATGTAATTCAGACCTTGGAGTCGAGGGAGCGGTTGCGAGCAGCGAGACTTAAACGCGAGAGATGGCCAGGGATTACTCCATAGTGGCGGGAGTCGTTAAGTACGAGACGTCTTCCAAGTCGTGGCTGATGCTTTGGAGGAGCATGCGGAGGTTGCCAAAGCCACCTCGCAACTCTTTGTCAACATCTTCGATGTAGAAAATAGACATTCTCTATAATACCGATACTGCGGCGCTTGGCACCTTACCAGCAAGGACGCGTGACGGCATCCTTGCCCAAGCGTGCCGGGCGTCGCTTGGAGTTGCTGTTAGTCCCAGCCCCCTATTCGTTTACTCTATTGTGATTACAATTGAAAAACGAAGTATAGCCCTTTCCAGCATACATATATCGTACACACTAATCCTCAGGTTCAAGCGATCAGACCTCGCCTTCGTACTGAGTTCGATATTTTTCGATGGAACCAGTAACCGTGTGTGGTCTTAAAGAAAAGCGTGACACAGGAGGAAGCACCGAATCTCCAACTCGTCTACCGTTGAGAATCTGCCTCACCAGCAGCTTCCCAGCTGCCCCCTCCCGCGATGTACTCTACATTGGGCGTCTCCGCCAAAAAAAAGAATATTCAGCGTCTTGGTGAGGAAAACTGCGGGAATCAGGGTCACCATTTCATTCCATACTGGAATTCATTTTTCTAAGCAGGCGTAACATGTGTTTCTGTCAAAGGTATAAACAGACCATTGTTAGAAATACAAAACACTCCCAACATGAGAATCGCAATGAAGAACAAGAAGTCACTGTCATCTGTATTCATAGGCCTTAAAGGAAAGCATGATGCGCGTAGAACAACTCGCTGAGTGTGCGAGCTAGACGATATTGTTCCTAGGTCATGCAGGAGCACCAAGAATAATAAAGGAGAAACACGAATGAAAAGTTCAAGCGTATTGGTTCTGTCCGCGGTCGCTTTGCTCGGTTCGCTTGTTTTCAGTTCCGAGAGTGTCGCACAACAACCCCCGAGCGACGCGAATATCGGCGCGATTGTTCTGGCCGCAAATCAGATTGACATCGACTACGGCAAGCTCGCATTGACGAAGTCGAAGAACAAGGAAGTTCTAAGTTTTGCGCAACAGATGGTAACCGATCACGGGGCCGTCCAGAAGTCCGTCATTGAACTGGCGGGCAAGCTTCACCTTACCCCAGTCGAAAATGACACTAGCAACAGTCTCAAAGCGAAATCCGTGGAAGTTACTGCAAAGCTGAAGAGCCTGCGCGGCAAGGCCTTTGATAAATTCTATATCGACAACGAGGTGGCCTATCACAAGCAAGTTACAGGTGCAATCGCTGGCGTTTTGATTCCGAACGCCCAGAATTCGGAACTCAAAGCCGCCCTCCAGGGGGCCCAGACTCTCTTTCTCGGCCATCTTGAGCATGCACGAAACGTGCAAGCCAATGTCGATCCCGCCGCGGCACATGATGCGGGGAACCACAAGTAAAAGTTGGCGTTACAACCAAGGAGATGTGCAATGGATGCGCTCCGTCCAAGAATGCGATCGGTAGCTTCAGCATTAGTTCTGGCGACAGCTCTCTTGCTACTGGTTACATGTGTGCCGGGTGCGCTGGGAACGGCGGCCGAATTTGTGCTGGCGCCTGTTCCCAAAGGTTCCCAAACACATACGATCGAAATCCGTGAACTTAAGTTTCAACCCTCCGTGCTCACTGTAAAGGTTCGCGACACTGTTAAATGGACGAACAACGACATTGTCCCCCACACCGCAACGTCGACGAAGCCGAAGAAATTCGATTCTGGCATTCTTCCCGTGGGCAGTTCCTGGGAATATGTGGCCGTGAAAAAAGGAACCTATCTCTATAACTGTACTTTGCATCCTAATATGAAGGGAACGTTGGTTGTGCAGTGAGTTCTTCATCACGCCATGGTTTGCCGGAAACTAACTCTCAAGGCGTGTCGGGAATTGGGAGGCCACTAGCGGCTGCAGTTACAGTCAGATGTTATTTGAGATGCGCACAATGTCTGGTTGCAAAGCCGGCGCATTTCAGTAAACCATTACAACCGTTCTTCCGTTTGGTATGAACGAACCATTGTCATATGCCCTGAACTGTTTCAGCATTACAACACGAAGATGAAAAAAGCCCATAAGCTCATATGTCGAAAGAAAAGGGACCAATATGACCCACGCTGAACAGCTCGCAGAGTTTGTGAATCGGGCGTCGTTCGATGACATTTCCGGAGTCGCTCGCCTGCAGCTCAAGATTCGTATCCTCGATTCCTTGGGTTGTGCCATTGGTGCAATTGGAAGTGGTCCAGTGCAGCTTATTCGTGAGCAAGTGGAAGAGTTTGATGGCAATGGAAGCTGCTCATTGATCGGCGAAGGTCGCGCAGCCCCGGATCGGGCAGCCTTCTACAACGGCGCCTTGATGCGATATCTTGATTTCAACGACAGCTATTTGGCCAAAGAGGAAACCTGTCATCCCAGCGACAATCTGGCGCCTGTCCTTGCAGCAGTTGAGTATAGCAAGGGAACAGGGCGTGACTTGCTGACTGCTCTTGCCGTGGCCTATCAAGTTCAATGTCGACTGAGCGACGTCGCCCCGGTTCGAGCAGCAGGGTTCGACCACACCACGCAAGGTTCTTACGCAGTCGCAGCGGGAGTTTCCAAGGCGCTCGGACTTACCTCCGATCAGACTGCTAACGCAATCTCCATCAGCGGCACTGCCTTCAATGCCCTGCGGGTCACACGTACAGGGAGGCTTTCCAATTGGAAAGGGCTCGCATATCCGAATACAGCTTCCTGCTGCACGTTTGTGACATTTCTGGCGAAGCGAGGGATCACTGGCCCGTTGGAAGTGTTCGAAGGCGAGAAAGGATTCATGGATGCTATAGCTGGATGTTTCGAAATTGATTGGGCTCGAGAGGATCTCGATCGCGTAACTGCCACGATCCTCAAGAAATACAACGCCGAGATTCATTCACAGACTGCAATTGAGTGCGCGCTGCAACTAAAAGCGGAGGAGAAATTCGACTTCCCCGAGATAGAAAATATCGATATGGAGACGTTCGATGTGGCTTACCACATCATCGGCGGGGGAGACGAGGGAGACAAAACGATGGTGAGCACAAAGGAGGAAGCAGATCACAGTCTCCCGTATTTGATCAGTGTGGCGCTTCTGGACGGTCAAGTGATGCCCGAGCAATATAGAGCCGAGCGAATAACGCGACGTGACGTTCAAGGACTGCTACACAGGGTCTCAATCCGCCCAAGCGATGAGTTTTCTAATCGTTTTCCAGCGGAGATGCCTTGCCGACTAACAATTACGCTCCAAAACGGTCGAGTGGTGAGTAAGGAGATTCACGGCTACCCGGGATTCACTAGCCAGCCCATGTCTTGGGAGATGGCATTCGAGAAGTTCGAGCGAATTACCACTCCGTTTACGACTGCGTCTGTACGGAATTCGATTGCGAATGTCGTGAAGAACCTGGATGTGGTTCAGATTAGAGATCTCACGCAACTATTTCACAACATCGAGAGCCCGCATTTGAAACATTCCGTGAAAGCGCCGCGCCCTGGTAAGGAGATATGATGGCCAATCGCACACAACCCCGGAACGAAGAGAGAGCATTTGATTTTCTGCGGATGAACGAGCGAGGTCTCAAACCACGGACGCACGGGATAACTGAGATACGAGGTCCCTACTACTCGCCTCTCGGCAAAAGACACTTGCAAGACGTTCTCGAGACGATGGGTAATTACGTTGATGCCCTTAAGTTCGCGGGTGGGTCCTTCAGTTTGATGCCCCGCAAGGCTTTGGTTGAGTTGATTTCTCTGTGTCACGAACACAACGTTATGGTTTCGACGGGAGGATTTATAGAGCATGTTCTCACGCAAGGACCGGAGGCTGTGAATAAGTACATTGAAGAATGCAAGGTGCTCGGCTTCGACATAATTGAAATCTCGAGCGGCTTTATCACTCTGCCCGCCGATGACTGGCTGCGGTTGGTGGAAAGAGTGCAGAAAACCGGATTGAAAGCGAAACCGGAAGTCGGGATTCAATTTGGAGCCGGTGGTGCGACTAAAGTAGAGGAACTGGAAGCCGAAGGAACGCGCGACCCTGAATGGCCGATACTTCTTGCCAAACGGTTTCTTGCCGCTGGAGCCTACATGATCATGATCGAGTCAGAAGGGATCACGGAGAACGTAAAGTTATGGCGAACGGATGTGCCGGCGAAAATCATAAATGCCCTGGGCTTGGAGAAAGTGATGTTTGAAGCAGCCGATCCCGAAGCGTTTGCCTGGTATATTAAAAATTACGGCCCTGAAGTCAATCTATTCGTAGATCACAGCCAGGTCGTACAGCTTGAATGCCTACGGTCTGGAATATGGGGTACGGCGAGCCTGTGGGGGCGAGTCGTCAGTTACAAAGAATGAACGATGCACTGGCAAACGATTCATACTTAGGGCGGACAAAGCCTCTCACTGAGAGAGGTGAATGTACGAAAACTGAAGGGGAGCACGACATGTCAGAATCGATTTATCCGCCAGCATCCCAGGAACTCGCTCGGAAGCGTCGTGAGCTCGCGCCCGTGATCCAGTCTGCGTTCGACGCGTTCAGTAAGAGCGTATTTGCCGAAGGCGCGTTGCCAGCTAAGACAAAACAGCTTATTGCTGTCGCGGCGGCTCACATCACGCAGTGCCCCTATTGCATCAAGGGTCACACCAAAGCGGCGATGAAGCACGGAGCAAGCCCTCAGGAAATCATGGAGGCGATCTGGGTCGCCGCTGAGATGCGAGCTGGCGGCGCTTACGCCCATTCAGCAATATCACTCACAGCCATGAACGAGGACCAGCAGCGACACGAAGGCTGAATCCGTCCGCCTGGGATAAAGCATCCAGAGAAGGAGAAACAAAATGCAACCGCGAATTGAGTACGCTGAGGTCGCACCGGCTGGCATGGCCGCAATGCTCGTCTAGAGAAATATGTCCGTCAGAGCGGTTTCGATCCTGCGCTTCTAGAGTTGGTAAAACTCCGAGCTTCGCAAATCAATGGATGCGCTTATTGCCTTGATATGCACACAAAACGCGCGAGCTCGCGGGGAATCCGAGCAGCGTCTGTATGCAGTTGTTGTTTGGCGAGAAACACCCTTTTTCAGCGAACACGAGCGCGCTGCACGGGCATCGGCCGAAGCTGTCATGCAAGTAAGCCATCAGCACGTCCCAGACGCAGTCTACGAGTTGGCTCGCAACATTTTAGTGAGAAAGAACTAGTGGACTTGACGCTAGCCATCGTAGCGATCAATGGATGGAACCGGCTGGCAATAAGCTTTCGCAAGGTCCCCGGCACATACCAGCCAACAAGGCAATTCGTGGACACCGCTAAGAGCTTCCATTCGAACGACACGCTGGGAGCAGCCGCGAGCAAGGCGGCAGGCGCTAATACCACGAAAGGAGAACGGACATGATTCGATTGAAGCGAGTCTATGAGCCGGTACGCTCGACGGACGGTACCCGCTTCCTGGTAGAGAGGCTGTGGCCTCGGGGGATAAAGAAGGCTTCACTGCGGCTCGATGGATGGCTCAAAGAATTGGGACCGAGCCACGAGCTCCGACGTTGGTTTAGTCACGACCCGAGGAAGTGGGATGGATTCCGCCGCAGATACTTATCTGAACTGAGGCAGAATGCCACAGCTTGGACCCCGATCCTCAAAGCCGCAATAAATGGGCGAGTTACTCTGCTTTTCAGTTCACACGATACCGAGCATAACAATGCGGTTGCCCTTAGAGAATTTCTGAGCGCAAGAATGATCAGCAAACGGGTTCCACAGGCCCATATTCACAGGACGGCGTGAATCGTGGTGCTTAGTTACTGTTCAAAGGTAGGCGATGGCACGAACGAGAACTCTAAAAACAAAGATGTTAGGAAGAAAAACAGAAAATCCGTCGCAAAGCAAAGCGAGCCAGGATCGTTCAAAGACCGCATGGTCATGCGAGACAACCCTTAGCAATTCTTGGAGAGAATTGCGATCGTTGCATACGCGATCGATGCCAGAAAGGTCTCCCTGACCTCCTGTTGTCCAAGATTCACGATTTCGACGAAACAAGGAATGTCTTCGGGCACCCTCCAGGCCGCCAAACTTTATGAGGAAAGGAATCTAAGGTCAAGTGAATCTTGTCTCGCTATTTTGTCTCTTTGTCCCGCATTTGGAACGTTTTCGCAGAGATATAAAGTAACCGTTGTTATTAGAACGGCCGGACGACGATGATTAAAACGAAAGAAAAAGCATCGCCGGTTTACCTTGCATTTGGAGGGTTCCAACGAAAGCGAAGATGCCAAATGCCGAATCCACCTTGATTATTTATGAGGAAGAATGCAGTAGGGAGGAAGATTATTGTCACGAGACGTGTCTTTGGTCTGAGTTGGAGTCTAGGCACGCACATTGTCGGCTTCTTCCCTGTGGCTCGCGTAGCGCTATGAAAGTGTCATGGCAAAGGGCCTCCGAAGTCCTCAACATTAAATTGGGTTTTTCGGTTACGCTAAGACTGGCAGCGAACGGAGCGCGACAGTGAGCAGAAAGATGGAAACAGTGTTGAAGAAAATACCATACTTCGCGGATCTCACGAAGCAAGAGTTGCGCGCCTTGGCTACACGTGTAAGCGAGAAGCACCTTCGACGGGGTGAACTACTTTTTGGCGAAGGTGAGTCGTGCATGGGTCTCTTCATGGTGGTCACGGGCGAGATCCGTCTTTTCAATCGGTCCCCAGCAGGTCGCGAACAAGTTCTAGCGGTGAGAGGACCAGGGCGTTCTTTCGGTGACCCAGTGGTGTTTGATGGGGCCAATCATTCTGCCTCGGCCGCTGCGCTGGAAGATGCCGAACTACTTTTCATCTCGCGCACGGACTTTCAGAATTTCTGTCGCGAGCATCCGGAGGTGATGTTCAAAGTGATTGCGGAAGTTGGCTCACGGCTGCGACGCCTGGTCGGGATTATCCAGGACCTGTCGTTCACGACAGTGAGGCAGCGATTGATCGCGTTGGTCTTGCAGCTAGCACAGACGAGCGGAACTGCTTTGACAGAGGAACTCCATGTGGAGCTAACGAAGACCCATGAAGAATTGGCGGCGGAATTGGGCACAGTGCGAGAGCTCGTGTCGCGTAATCTCAGCCAACTCCAGGGCAAAGGGTTCCTGGAGGTAAACGGCCGCACAATCATCGTCAGAGATCTAGCTGGTCTACGGCGCGAGCAGACCTCTTCAAAGTAGTTCCTTTCCCTTCAAATCTTTCCGGCTTGCCGTGACTTTAGTCACTGACTCCTTTTGACTTGCAGTCCACAATATGGACTATCACAAGTGTCATGAACTTTACTGAGGAAGCAAAAGTAAGAGGTATTCCGCTTTCGAATCCAGAGCCGGACAAGTGCTCGAAGATACCGGACTCGATTACTGGTGTTATGGCGACAAGTCGCTCCATCGAGCGTCCCTACATTAGGAACACCATTAAGAAGACACTGAGATGGACTTTGAATGTGGGATTGTTGCTGGCAATCGGTCTCACAGGGCTTAGTCTTACTGCCGCTGTTGCTTCTCCCGAAAGAAATATTGCGATCACGATTCACGTGCACAACTATGCCGGAGTAGCCTCCCAGACATTGAAGGATACGGAAGAAGTGGCGACTGAGATCTTCCGGGAAGCAGGAGTAGGAACCAGATGGGTCAATATAGTTCTGACTACGAAAAATGATCAGGTAAATTCGACTGACCATCCAGCCCTCACTTCGGCCGACATCCAACTCAGTATTCTCCCGAGCAAGATGTCCGACCGTCTCGGCATCCCGAACAATGTGATAGGGCTGGCACCCGGCACGGATGCGCAAATCGTCTACGTATTCGCCGGCAAAGTAGAAACCCTTTTCTGGAGGCTGTTGAGAGCACAATGTAATGGACGCATCGACCGACCAGTTTCTAGGGCTCAAATCCTGGGCCATGTGATTGCTCACGAATTAGGCCACCTGTTACTGAACATGAACGGCCACTCGGATCACGGCATCATGCGTGGCGATCTGGATTTCACTGACCGACATGACTCCTTGCTTTTCACGCTGCAACAGGCGGACGTACTACAGGCGGACGTACGTAGGCGGAGCGGGCAACGAGAGATGCTCGCCCATGCAGACTAAGCACAGACCGTGCCCGTAATCAATTTCAAGAAGTATGTTTTCTGAGTCGGCTGGACAGCATTCATTGGAGAAATGGGGATAAACTGACAAGTCTGTTGTTATCAGGATCTCTTTTTCCGAGAATCGGGGTCGTTTCCCAGGGCTGACACGCTTCCGTTTCTGCGCACATCGTTAATGCCCTAGCAATATTATTGTTATTCGACCCAATATTCGTCTGCGCGCTCTTTTTACTGTACGAACGCGAATATTCATTCCTGACGCTGAGGCACAGAGATCATGAGGTTGACATGGAGCACCAGAGTTCTTGCCCTAGTTGTTTGCGCTGTCTCATGTTTCGCTTCACCGTTCACGCTGACTGCGCAAGAACCGGGAGAATCTACTATCCGTTCGCGGTGGGAGTACCTAAAGGGAGGGAAGATATCAGCCGAAGCGCGCTATCGGTTTGAAGCTTTTGATCGAGACGGCGCGCCCTTTACAGCTCCCGCATACGCTCCCACGCTCAAGATCGCCCTGGGCTACGAGACGCAGTCGTTTCACGGATTCTCCGCATTCGCGCAAGGCGTGGCCATCCTTGTCACCGGCCCCGCCGACTACAGCATCCCCACATCCCCCTCGCAGAATCGCCCGGATCGGCCCACCATTCTGGACCCGAAATCCTTGGAATTGGGCCAAGGTTATTTGAGATGGACCGGCGGGCCCCAGAACAAGAGGCTGGAGCTGTCCGTGGGCCGCCAGGAAATCATGCTTAACGACGGTCGGTTTATCACACTGTCTGCGTGGCGACAAAACCACCAAGCTTTCGACGCAGTCAGATTAAAAGCGGAACTCCCGTGGCATATTTCATTCAGCTACGCATTTTTGAACCGTGCCTATCGCGTGATGGGTCACGACGCGACCGACGGCAAGCCGCCAATGCATTCGCACCTGCTCGACTTGGCCTGGAGGGAAGCTGACAAGGTCAACATCTCCCTGTACGGTGTACTGCTCGGTTTTCGGGCGCCTACTGATTTCAACCTTGCCACCCAAACGTTCGGCCTGCGGGCGACCGGCCCGTACCAGTTCAACAGAAGCTGGGGCGCTGTCTATACCGCGGAATTCGCCAACCAGAGGAACTTTGGCGACAATCCCAACAGGGTCAATGCCAACTATTATTTAGGTGAGGTGGGTCCAGCATGGCGCGATTTCTCAGTCCTAGCGGGCTATGCCTTGCTGCGAGGCCGCAGCGCCACCGACAAATTGAGCACTCCGCTGGCTCATCCGTTTAATGGTTGGACCGACCTGTTTGCCAACAATCCCAGCCTCGGCAACAGCCACGGATTGGAAGCTCGTTATTTGACCGCCAACGGACCGCTACGACTCTTGGGCGGCATTCACTCAACCCTGACCTACTACGACTACCACTCAGACAGCAACCGCATTCACTATGGCAGTGAACTGGACATGGCCTTGGCATATAAGGTCAGGCGGATCAGTAATCGATGGGAAATGGGGTGGCGGTTTGGTCGCTATTGGGCGGATCACCTCTTCACGAACGCAGTACGCACCTCGGTCTATACGAGCTTCAGTTTGTGATCGGATAGAGTCTCGAACGGCTTTTGCTCATCCATTAGCAGGGACTCAGTTCTTCTCCGGCGCTTAAATGTGTCACTACATCAGATAGCCTGTTCGCTCGGAAAATAATCAAGCAGCTTCGGCGCGCGACGAGGCAAATCGACATGGCCCAGAGGTTTTTCCAAGGGCCTTTAAAGAAGTGAGAATCCTGCTGAGCGTTCATTATCAGCGAGCATCGCCAAAACGTTTTCGTTTATGACGGTTCCTTCTTACGAAGGAATAAGGTCAAGCTGCCATCTGAGCTGCCTGACGAATCCGAGAAGACTCATTGAGTGCGATCCCCAGGATTCGTTCCGTTTCGACCGGATCGGGAGGGCAAGCGATATAATCGAATGCTCCGGCATTGAGTGCAACTAAGTACGGCTCCCATTCGGCTACGCGTGAAAGCACGATGACTGGAATTGACCTCGCAGTCCTGATGACGGCGCGGAAGTCACCGTCAGGCAGAGTGTCACTGCAGAATACAATTGCGAAGTGCTGCCGCGCCAATAGAGATCGAGCATCATCCAAAGTAGCACAGCTTACCGGACCCAGACCGCACTTATGTGTCGTGGCCATGATCCTCTCACGACTCTCTCCCTCTGCACAGATGATTAAGACTAGTTCTTTATTTGGCATGTCCACTCCTTTACCGTGGAGCGTTCCCAAATCTAAGTCAAACGATGATGTTCGTTCTCCCACTATGGTCATAATATTGAAATCATTCCGCTTTCATGACAATGGTAACTTTGTACTCACAAACGACACGCTCGTAATGGATGGAGAAATTGGCAAAATGATGGGTTGCTATTGCCCGCACCCTGGACGCATTTTCTCAGGGCGTCTGACGGCCGGGCGAGTACGTGAAGACATTCTTTGTTTCGTCGAAATCGTGAATCTTCGGCAACACCAAGTCACGACAGCCTTGGCACCCTCGCCTGTAGTGTGCGATGAAATCGTTCGAGAAAGCACGGATGATGCTCGGGCACGAAAGAGAATGCTCAACGGGAAGATAACACCGGTTTCCGTGTGGAGCCATCATTGCTCCCTGAATCGCCAATTCAACGTCCATGGCGTCGCCGAGGCCTTCGATCAGCCTCTGCAGATAAGTCATTGAGCGGTTCGTGCCAAGTTTGCAGGACCAGCACTGGTTGCAGGACTCTAGCCACAGGAACTTCACAAACATGTGTGCTACTCGTACCATGCACGCGGTGTTGTCATACGCGATGAATCCTCCAGAGCCCAGGCCCGATCCGATCGCCCTCATCGAGTTAAAGTCCATCGGAGTATCAAGGCCGGATGGCAGAATTACCGGGTTAGCGACGCCCGAGAAGAAGCCTTTGAATTCGCGACCCGGCAGCGGTCCTCCGGCACACTCATAGATGAGCGTTCGCAATGGAGTGCCCATTGGCAGCTCGTAGAGGCCTGGTCGCTCTACATCTTCGCAAACTGTAAAAATCATTGTGCCTGGCGAATCAGGCGTGCCAATAGCACGGAACCAATCGGCACCTCGCTGCAAAACGTGTGGAACGTTCGAAAGGGTCTCTACATTGTTCACTACGGTTGGATTTGGTTCCTGAGGGTCGGTGATGAACAGGCCTTTAACGTAGGGAGGGTTGTCTGCTTCTCTTGGCAAGGGGTCCCGGCCTTCTATTACTTCCAAGAGCGCCTTCTCTTCTCCGAAGAGGTAATCCTCTGGTCCAAGCACGAGTTCGATAGGTGTGGGACCCAGCGCCTGCCGTTTCGACATCTCATCGAGTGCGACCTTCACCGCGTTCACTTCTCTCTCGGAACTAGCCTTGATGCCCAGAAATGCTTTCTGTGCGCCAATCGCATAAGCAGCAATCGCGATTCCCTCCAAGAGTTGGTAAGGGTTGTTTCGCATGAGCATGTGGTCTTTGAACGATCCTGGCTCGCCTTCCGATCCATTGCAAACCAGGTACTTCGTGGGACACGGGTCATGGGCTACGCCCGCCCATTTCAGACCAGTGGGGAATCCGCCTCCCCCTCGGCCTCGCAGACTAGACTTCTTGACCTCGGCGATGATCTGTTCGCGCGGCATCTTGAGTACTTTATTGAGTGCTTGCCCCCCTCCGTCGGCAAAATAAGCATCAACCGATGTAATGGGCTTTGCAGAAAGTAGAACAGTCTGAGTTCCTACCATATTGATTCGCCCCTTCTTAGAGTACCCATTGGCCGTTGAACGATATGTTTCCTTCCGCTCACCGAAGCCAAGTTGTTCAGTCGCGAACGGTGGCTGAAATTAAGGAATTACCACGACGATTGCAGAGATGGTCAAGACTGATCAAGGGTAGACCGGTCGATAACACGCGGTTCATTTGTCAGTGAGCCGCATCTTGGTGCCGAATCCTTCGATTCTGCCAACAAGAGGCGACTGTCGTCGAAAGGTATTCTTATTACTCTACCTAACCGTGAGCAATGGTCTTTCTGTAGCGGGATCGATGACATCTGTCACGAAGAGATGCGACGACGAGAATCCCAATTATGTTGGATAGGGTGCCGTACGAAGAAGGTACTTGGTGCAATTTGATTTCTTGCCAACAATTGTGAATAAATTCACGCGTTGGGCCAAGCTATACCGATCTGCTGACATTACAGTCGTTTCTTCAACAGTTATAAACGACCCATTGTCATGGAATCGATACGGACCGACCATTAAGCTGCAGCCAAGAGGATTGCTCATACAACGCCGAATCTAGCCGAACGGTTCACATTCGAGTTGCGTAGCCCAGCGAGGGAAAGGAGCATGACAATGAAAGGGAAATCAGCACGAGAAAAGGAAAATGCAAGCACACCCGTGACTTTTGTTTCAGCCGACATGTTGGAACAACGGAAGAGTGAGATCCAAAACATGATTGCTCGGCGCGCATATGAGCACTTCGAGCATCGAGGCCATGTCCCTGGTCATGAAATTGAAGATTGGGAGCAAGCGGAAACAGAACTTTTAATATATCCGTGCAGGCACGATTTGAGGGAATCGGCAGAGGCCATCATTCTTCGCGCCGAACTTCCGGGATCTTTCACTGCTGACCAACTCAAAGTGAGTGTGGAAGCACGCCGCTTAATGGTGAGTGGTGAGAAAGAAATCAGTGTGCTGTGTGGAGATACAAAAGGCACACATGCGGAACTGCGATCGCAGCAGATCTTCCGAGTGCATGACCTTCCGGTGGATGTGGACCCATCCAAGGCAACGGCGACTCTAAAGGGCGCTATGGTTGAAATTGTGTTACCAAAGGCATCTCCTGACAACAAGCCCTACGAAAGAGCAATCTCAGCGTCGTCTGGGAGATAGTTTCACCACGTGTTGGCAGGCTCGAAACTGCATCTCGGGCTCAGGAGGTTAAACGACTTGTGACCGATAACGAAAGAAGTCGGTTCTCGCACAGAGAGATGCTCTTGACGGACGATCCACGTGAAGCTAACGCTGCGAAGTCCGGTGCAGCGTTGGATGACTCGATTCTACGCCGGCTGTACTCTTACATGCTGAAATGCCGCACAGTGGAAGAACGCATTCGCATTTTATTTCGGCAGAGTCGGTTCTCCGGCAACTACTTTTCAGCGGTAGGCCAAGAAGCAACCGAGGTCGGCACGACAGTGGACCTTCTTCCAGAGGACACGATAGCGCCTTCACATCGCAATTTCGTCACACACATCATGAAAGGTACGCCTTTGAAGCTTATGTTCGCCAACCTCTTCATGCGACGGACCAGTCCTGATCAGGGACGCTGTGCTCCGGCACATCTCGGCAGTGCCCCGCTCAACGTCATTACGCCAGCTTCTACGGTTGCGGCACAGTTTGCAATTGGTGTCGGTGTGGCGCTGGCCTATCAATTACAGAAACGATCAAATGTGGTTGTTGCCCTCTCGGGGGAAGGTTCCACAAGCCTGGGAAGTTGGCATGAGGCAATCAACTTTGCAGGCGTAAGGCGGTTGCCGATAGTGGCGGTGGTGGAGAATAACCTATGGGCAGAGTCGGTGCCGGCTAGGCTCCAAAGTGCCGTTGAAGGCTTTAGTTTGAAAGCGCAGGGCTACGGAATTCCTGGCATCACGGTGGACGGAAACGATGTTATTGCTGTGTATCGGGCGGCGCGGGAAGCCATCGCTCGCGCGCGAGGTGGGAATGGCCCTACGCTGATTGAGTGTAAGACCTACCGCTGGTACGGACATTCAGAAATTGACCCGGCTAAATACCGCAGTGTGGAAGAGTTGGAGCACTGGAAAGCACGTGACCCCATCGTTGCCACGGAACGCAAAATGAACGAGCGAGGAATTTGGTCGGAAGCGTGGAAGCAAGAACAACTTGTGAGATTCAACGTGGAGATTGACGAGGCTATCGAATTTGCGGAAAAGTCACCGTATCCAGAACCTGAAGACGCTCTGGATCATGTATTCTCCTTCAGCATTCGTGAGCGTGAATTGAATCGAAAGATGTGGTCACCGCAGCTTCTCCAGAAGGTTGGGTAGACGACTAAGGTAGAAAAACCAAGATGCCCTTAATGACTTATCTTGACGCGATCAACAGTGCTCTCCGTGAGGAGATGGCACGTGACGAACGCATATTCATGATCGGCGAAGATGTCGGCTTAATGGGTGGCGTATTTAAAGCCACGAAGGGCTTGCAGGAACAGTTTGGAATTGACCGTGTCATTGATTCGCCACTCGCCGAAGGAGCCATCGTCAGCTCTTCGATCGGAGCGGCTTTGGCAGGGATGCGTCCCGTCGCTGAGATCCAGTTCGCGGACTTTATAACGCCAGCCATGGATGCAATCACCGAGCAGGCTGCTAGGCTGCGCTACAGGAGTGCTGGCACACAGACCTGCCCGATCACCGTTCGTGTTTGCTATGGCGGCGGTGTGGGTGGTGGGCTCTACCACTCGCAAACTAACACGACTTGGTTTATCCACACGCCAGGCCTCATCGTAGTTGCACCGTCGTCGCCATACGATGCGAAGGGCCTGCTTAAGGCCGCAATTCGTGACGATAATCCCATCCTTTTCTTCGAACATAAGAAATTGTATCGCTCCATAAAAGAAGAGGTTCCAGCTGACGATTACATTGTTCCTCTTCTGAAGGCCGCGATCAAACGGAAAGGCGCTGACATCACTGCGATTTCATACGGCTATACCCTACAACTTACATTGCAGGCAGCTGAAAGGATGCATGTGGAGCAGGGCGTAGAAGTCGAGGTGATCGACCTGCGCACACTCTCTCCGTTGGATTCAGAGACGTTCCTCGAGTCGGTATCGAGGACCAATCGCGTGGTCGTCGTCTATGAAGATAACCGCACGCTTGGCATCGGCGCAGAAATCTCAGCCATCATCGTCGAGGAAGCGTTCGATTGCTTGGACGCCCCCATTGTCCGAGTCGCACCTCCGGATATTCCTGCGATCCCGGCCGCACCTCCCCTGGAAGCGTTTTACATGCCGTCCGTGGAAAAGATCGTCGCCGCCCTGAAACGCACGTTGGAATATTGAACCAGCGCTGCTGTCACGTCTGCTCTTACGATGGGAGGATTAATCGGGGTCCGAAAATTCCCGCGTAGTCGGTCACTTTAAGGCGTCGTCTTCACCTGGGCGAATCCTGTGATAAATCGCGCACCTTACGACTCCGGCTCAATAATCCGTTTGCGCCCGCTTGTTCGAAATGGTCATCCAAGCATTGAGATTGCCACAGAAGTGTGCAAAAGAGAACAGTCAGCAGTGAACACTTTTTTTAAGATATTGACGCCTTGTGGTCTTTTTGTGCCTGTAAGAGAATATCCATCAGCGGAGTACCGCGATGCTGGAACAAGAGCTATTCGATCTGCTCGAAGGTACGGCCGATGCCGCCTTCACGGTAACCGATCAAGGCGAGATTTGTTCGTGGAACAAGGCTGCTGAAAGAATATTTGGTTTCGGAAAGGCTGAGGCTCTCCAGAAAGGCTGCCAAAGTCTTCTGCAGGGACGGGGACCCTTGGGCGCCCAAGTTTGGGGCGACAATTGCAGCATAAGGGACTATGTCGCTAGGCGCCTCGAAATCCCAAACTTTGATCTGGAAGTGAAGATCCGTTCCGGACGTCGGATGTGGGTGAGCGTGTCTACTCTTGTATATGAAAACCCCCGAAATCATCGCCGTTTGGTCGTGCACTTTGGCCATGACATCACTGAGAGGAAAAAGAACGAGGAACTTCTCCGCAAGATGACAAATATTTCTCGACAATTGGCCAGTATTCCGGACGTTGCCGCACGTCTCGTGCCCGTGTCTCCACTTTCTGAACAGGAAAGAGAAATCCTGCAGAACTTTTCGGTAGGCAAGAATTCAACGGAAATTGCCCGCAAACTGGGAATCACGCTGCAAACTTTGCGGAACCATCTACACCACATCAATCAAAAACTGCACACGCATAACCGCCTGGAGGCAGTGACCCATGCCATGCAGCGCAAGATGGTCTGAGTTGGTTGGACGGATTCAACCTTCTTTTTGTTCTGCATCCTGAGTAACAGTCCCTGTCTATCGACGATCGAGTATTTGCACGAGCGGAGCGTCCTCGCTCTCCGATCAATCATTTGATCACATATGACATCTGTTTCTTCTGAAGGTATGAACGACCTATTGTCACGGACCATGTACCCGTCCGACGATACGAGCGGACCGGTACACCAAGTCTCGACCCATGTCGCAGCGCGTGGCATTCGCAGCACAACTGGAGGAAGACAGGCAGCAAGGAGACAATTTTATGGGTCGGCCACGTGCGACTCTTTCGAGTAGGGTTCACCTCGGCAACTGTCTTCGTCACCGGATCTGCATCGAGTTCTGAATCCAGTCCGCCAATCCCATTCTTGGTTGGCTCACGGCCGGAACCGAAGCGGAGGTTGGTCAGACCACTGGTGGTCTGACGCCGCTAAAAGAGCTGAGCGCCAGTGATGTTCTGCGCCACCTCTTCCGAACTTTTGTAGAGTTAAAGATGAGTCTTTAGCCGCTGAGGATTTATTCCATGGAAAGAGGAAGAACTATGACACAGCAGTCTGTATCTGCACCAACTCTGAAAACCAGCAATGTGAAACTTGTATCGCCAGAAGAACTTCTGAAACACGAAGAATGTATTTTCAACTCGATCTCCCGTCGCGCCTACGAGCTTTTCGAGAATCGCGGCTACTCGCACGGTAACGATTGGGACGATTGGTTCCGGGCGGAATCCGAACTGCTGCGGCCGGTGAAATGCCACGTCCTAGAATCTGACGACCATTTCATCGCGCACGCAGAGGTTCCCGGATTTAGTCCGCACGAGATTAAGGTCAGCGTTGAGCCTCGCTGGCTGAGAATCGGCGGCAGAGCGGAAGCTTCCGAGAACAATAAAACAGGCGAAGCCATTATATATTCCCTCGGGCATTCCCTCCTGCCAGCGGAGCAGATTTTTCATGTGGCCGAGCTGTCCGCCGCAGTCGATCCTTCGAGAGCCAAGGTGACGTTCACAGACGGCATGCTCGAAATAGTGATGCCGAAAGCGTCTGCGACGACGCGCGCTCGCGCCCAGACGAACCTTAATTCGTCTGTCGATAACTATAATTCAGACGCTACAGCCACACTATCGACCGACGCGGCGGTAAAGGAGACAAGCGACAAAGGAAAAGCAGCCTCGTCGATTGGATGACGCACTTGACCCCCGCGCAGAAGAAGTCGATGAACGTCGGATTGAAGACGAACCGATAGGATTCAGTCTTCGGAGACGAGCAGAACACACCGATTTAAATCGGCCTAGTGCCTTAGCTGTACTAGGCGTGACTAGTAGCGGATCCAATGGTGAGGCATCACCGAAATCCACCGATGTGACTACCGTTGAACTGGGACGACAGGGAGGCAGATTTAGATCATGAAAGCACAACCCGCGAAGAGTCCTCGTTTGAAAGTGGAAAAAACCTTAAAGCCCGTCATCCTCGGAAAGCTCAAGAAGCCTACGAGTATCGGGATAAGATCCACTAACAAAGATGATGCTTTCGGACGACCTGGCATCGAGCCACGATGGACTCATGGCGACAAAGACGGAGTGGGAACGCCTTATGCGGCATCGAGCCGAATCTGGTTCACCTTGTGGAACGGCATCATCACAGAAGTCTACTATCCCACTGTGGATCACCCACAAATCCGAGACCTTCAGTATCTCGTCACGGACGGAAAGACTTTCTTCCATGACGAGAAGCGCGACCTCAAATCCAAATGCGAGCGTCTTTCCAGCTACGCTCTCGGTTACCGGCAGACCAACGCCGATGCCGGCGGCCGTTACGCCATCGTCAAGGAAATCATAACGGATCCGCATCTTGCCTGCATTCTTCAGTACGTTCAGCTTACTGGCGATGAAGCGTTTATCTCGAAGCTGCGCCTGTACACGTTGTGTGCGCCTCATCTTCAAGTAGGCGGATGGAGTAACAACGGTTATGTGCTCGAGGTTGCGGGTCGAAAAATCCTGATGGCGCAGAAGGAAGGAATATGGCTGGCTCTCGGAGGTACAGTCCAATTCTCTCGAGTTTCGTGTGGTTACGTTGGCCGAAGTGACGGCTGGACCGATCTTGCTAATAACTTTCAAATGGATTGGGAGTTCGATCGCGCCACTGACGGCAACATCGCACTTACGGGAGAACTGGACTTGGATAGTAACCGCGAGTTCACCATGGGGCTGGCGTTTGGTGACACAGAGCACTGCGCGATTTCAACTCTTTTTCAAGCGCTCGGGACTCCTTTCAAAGAACATCGCAAGCTCTACACAGAGCAATGGGAGCGCTCTAGCGCCCCGATCCTTCCATTAGAGAAGGTTTCCACGGACAACGGGAACCTATACCGGGGAAGCTTCAGTTTGCTTCGCGCTCACGAAGACAAATCCTATCCGGGTGCGTTTATCGCTTCCCTGTCGATTCCTTGGGGAGAAGCAAAGGGTGATGCGGACCATGGCGGATATCACCTGGTCTGGACCCGCGATATGATCAGCAGCGCTTCCGCGATGCTTGCTGCCGGCGATCGTGTCACACCTCTGCGCGCATTGATTTATCTTGCGGTTTCACAGCAGCAAGACGGGGGTTTTGCCCAGAATTTCTGGGTGGATGGCGGGCCGTACTGGCAAGGAATTCAGCTTGACGAAGTATCTTTTCCGATTCTTCTTGCCTGGCAGCTCCAAAGGGAGAACGCTCTTCAAGATTTTGACCCGTATCCGATGATCTTAAAGGCGGCTGCTTATCTAGTTCGTCATGGACCTGTCACTCAGCAGGAGCGCTGGGAAGAAGCTGGTGGCTATTCACCATCCACGCTCGCGTCCAACATTGCTGCCCTGATCGGTGCGGCATGGTTTGCACGCGACCGAGGGGATGAGGCCGTTGCAACACTTTTGGAGGAGTACGCCGATTTTCTGGAATGTCATATTGAAGCTTGGACCGTTACAACGGAGGGTTCACTTGTCCCGGGGATTAAGCGGCACTACATACGGATTCTGCCGGAGGACGCTGGCAACGCCAATCCCTTGGAGGACCCAAACTCAAAAGTTTTAGAAATCAAGAACCATCCGGCCGGAGCACAAGATCTATTCCCGGCAAAAGACATCGTTGATGCAGGCTTTCTTCAGCTTGTGCGCTACGGGATAAGACGACCTGATGATCCGCTGATCGTGGATTCTTTGAAGGTAATCGATGCGGTATTGAAGGTGGACACTCCGGTCGGGCCAGCTTGGCATCGTTACAATCACGATGGCTACGGCCAGCAAGAGGACGGAGGCCCTTACATTGGATGGGGCAAGGGCCGGGCGTGGCCGCTTCTGACAGGAGAACGAGCGCATTTCGAACTCTCCGCGGGACGGAATGTAAAACCGTTCATAAGAGCAATCGAAGGGTTCGCTTCGAAGACGGGTTTATTGCCAGAGCAAGTATGGGACGAGCCCGACCGGCCGGAGGCTTATATGTTCCTTGGGCGGCCGACAGGCTCGGCTATGCCTCTTATGTGGGCTCACGCAGAATACATCAAGCTGCTAAGATCCGTATCCGATGGTCGCGTTTTCGACCTAATTCCTGAAGTTGCAAGCCGCTATCTTGGAGATCGCAAGACTCGTCAATTGTTCGAGATCTGGAAACCAAATCGACAGGCTCGCAGTGTTAAACGAGGCTTCACTCTTCGCATTCAGGTTCCAGCCGCCTTTCGCCTTCACTGGTCGGCCAACGAATGGCAGTCTGTGCAAGATAGCCCTTCATCGCCCCAAGTTCTCGGATTCTATTTTGTCGATATTCCGATCTCGGATGCACAGCGAGCACCGATTCGCTTTACTTTTTTCTGGACGATCGGGGATCGCTGGGAAGGACGAGATTACGTAGTAGCAGTTGAGTAAAAGTTGCAAGCGGTTGAGATGATGCGAGTGGAAGGAGATAAAAGATGAGCACTGCTGCAGTATCGCCGAGTTTTATGTCCAAATTGAAGGATCGGAAAGAAGTGGCCGAGCGAACCATCGCGTTTCGATTTGAAAAACCATCCGGCTGGACTTTCAAAGCGGGCCAATTTATTGACATGACGTTACTCGACCCTGCGGAGACGGATTCGGAAGGAAATACACGAGGGTTTTCGATTGCGAGTGGTCCTCACGAGGAAACGCTGATGGTGGCGACACGCATGCGCGATACGGCGTTCAAGCGTGTATTGAAGAACATGCCGATCGGTACTACAGTTAAAATCGAAGGGCCGTCCGGAGATTTGACTCTCCCCAATAATTCTAAACGAGCAGTCGTCTTCCTCGCGGGCGGCATCGGCATCACGCCGTTCCGAAGTATGTTGGTTCGGGCAGCGAACGAAAAACTGCCACATCGCATTTTCCTCTTCTATTCAAACCGGCGGCCAGAGGATGCTCCATTCCTCGAAGAGCTTCAAATATTGGAGCGCGAGAATCCAAACTACAAACTTATCGCCAGCATGACGGAAATGGAGAAATCACACCGGTCCTGGAATGGAGAAACGGGTCTGATCAATCAAGAAATGCTTGCCAGGCATTTGAAGAGCGCCGGGACGCGCATCTACTTTATTGCCGGACCGCCGGCGATGGTAAAAGGCCTGCATGAGATGTTAAACAAGGCGGGAATAGATGATGACGATATCCGCGCAGAAGAATTCGCTGGCTACTAAACGGATCTTCTATTCCGCCAGTGGAAGCATACGAGCGTTCCATCAAACTATTCAACACTTGGGGGGAAGATGATGCAACCTGAACCTGCGAAAGAAAAACATCACTCATTTATAGCTGACATCCAGGAGATCCGCCAACGCGCCCGTGAACACATGGAGAAGGGTGCGGTCACGGAAGGCTACAAAGCGGATCGTGAGACGGTCCTCCAGGTGCTAAACGAGGCTCTGGCGACTGAAATTGTTTGTGTGCTGCGCTACAAACGCCACTACTACATGGCCGCGGGGATTCATGCACAGGCTGTGGCGGAAGAGTTTCTCCAGCATGCAAATGAGGAGCAAGGTCACGCCGACATGATTGCTGAGCGGATCACGCAATTGAACGGCGAACCAAACCTCAATCCGGATGGTCTGACTTCCCGCAGCCATTCACAGTATGTCGAAGGCAAATCGCTTCTGGACATGATCCGGGAAGACTTAGTGGCCGAAAGGATCGCGGTCGAGTCCTATAGCGAAATCATACGTTATCTCGGCAATGACGATTCCACTAGCCGCATCATGATGGAAAAGATTCTGGCCATGGAGGAAGAGCATGCCGATGACATGAAAAAACTGCTTGAAACACTTAGCAAAGACGATCGATTCGCCGATCATGCTTGATTCGTCGGAGGTAAGTGTTAGCTGAGGAAATTCCAAAAAAACGAGCTGCGACGCATTGCTACACGTGATTCGAGGATGAATATGCAATTAGGAATGATTGGCCTGGGAAGAATGGGTGCAAACATGGTGCAACGCTTGCAACACGGCGGGCACGACTGCGTTGTATTCGACGTGAATTCCTCGAGCGTGGGCAAGTTAGTGAGTGAAGGAGCGACAGGTGCCGCCTCGCTCGATGACTTCGTGGCCAAGTTGAAGCCTCCGCGTGCTGCTTGGCTGATGGTGCCTGCGGCAGCAGTCGATAAGACTCTGCAGGATCTTGCTGTTCACCTGCAGCCTCGCGACACCATAATTGACGGAGGCAATTCCTACTATGTGGACGACATTCGTCGCGCGAGCGAACTCAAGCCCAAGGGAATTCACTATGTCGATGTTGGGACCAGCGGTGGGGTCTGGGGTTCTGATCGCGGGTATTGCCTGATGATTGGTGGCGATACCGATGCGGTGAATCACCTTGA
>Ga0157374_10000677_pt1 | contig 30021 bp, 30 predicted proteins | sample M25metaG_FD_115308 | JGI IMG/M metagenome (GOLD analysis project Ga0157374, IMG submission 115308) | Miscanthus rhizosphere microbial communities from Kellogg Biological Station, Michigan, USA - M2-5 metaG | ecosystem: Host-associated > Plants > Roots > Rhizosphere > Soil | place: USA: Michigan...
GATGGGCATAATACAGAACCTGCTCGAAAAGGGATTCTCAGCATTTTACAAAAAAATATCGTTTCTGCCTCAATCCTTTTCTACAAAAGAGTTTTCAGCTTATGAACCGGACGCTAGTGATCCTGAAGTTCAAACAGAGCTATAAATCCAAACCTTTACACTTGGCTCCGCTTGTAGAGTTGCAAGGTATTAGACATCAGCGTGGCAATGGTCATCGGGCCAACGCCGCCGGGGACTGGCGTAATAAAGCCCGCTTTTTCGCTGGCGCTGTCAAAATCAACGTCACCGACTAGCTTACCTTCTAAGCGGTTAATCCCCACATCCACCACTGTAGCGCCAGGTTTGAGATAGTCCGCAGTAACCAGTTTGGGCACACCTACGGCAGCCACCAGAATATCCGCTTGGCGAGTGAGCGAAGGTAAATCGGCAGTTTTACTGTGGCAATAGCTGACCGTAGCGTTTTCTTGCAGCAATAACATACCCATTGGCTTGCCCACGATATTGGAGCGTCCCAAAATCACGGCATGCTGACCGGCCAGAGGAATATTGTAAGCCTTCAGCAAGGTAATCACCCCAGCAGGAGTGCAAGGCTTGCAAGCGGCAGGGTCGCCCGTCATCAACAAGCCCAGGTTCAGAGGATGCAGACCATCCACATCCTTTTTAGGATCTACAGCGGTAATAATCGCCAAGGTATCAATATGCTTGGGCAAAGGGAGTTGCACCAGAATCCCATGCACCGAAGGGTCCCCATTCAACCGATGAATCTCTCTCAGTAACTCCGCTTGGGTAGTTTGGGCAGGCAGCATGATCAATTCGGATAACATGCCAATCTTTTGGGCCATTTTCGCCTTTTTGCCAACATACACCTGACTGGCCGGATCATCCCCTACCAGAACCACCACCAGCTTGGGCAACACCGCGCCACTGGCATGAATGGCCTGCAACTCCTGAGTGAGCTTTTCCACCACTTGCTGGGAAACTTTTTTACCGTCCAGAATGTGAGAAGTCATTGATTGGGTCATCAACCGAAACCTTATCTTGCTACCTGTTTAAAGAAAAACCGAATGCTGCGAGTTTTGATGGGAACCTCAAAAGTTTAACTCTAATGCCTTTTACTCAACAAATACCTGATCAACGCAAAATTGAGCATGTATGATTTGATCAACATTGCCTTGCGCAACGGCTTAGGAAACAACAAATGCCTGTTCATTCAAAGTTAGAGTAAAAACCAAGACGAAGCTTAACCCGAGGAGTGAGAGGGCCTGCCAGTTAATATTCTCCCCAAAGGCAACGGCAGACACAAGCACAGCTCGATTTTATCCTCGGACTGAAAAAATTTGGAACAAAAATGGCTTAGCGCTATACCGGAACCGGATCGGGGATAGGCTCAGGCTCTATCTCAGATGCTTCATCCTCGAACACTTCATCTTTAGTTCCGAATACAGCCATTTTCTGGTCATCGAAAACGCCTTCCCAACGGGCTACCACTGCGGAAGCCACGCAGTTGCCCACCAGGTTGATGGACGTACGGCCCATATCCAGGAAGTGGTCAATCCCCAAAATAACGGCAATACCTTCCATGGGAAGCTTAAATGCAGCTAAAGTCGCAGCCAAAACCACTAAAGCAGCCTTAGGAACCGCAGCAACACCTTTGGTGGTCAGTATGAGCGTACCCAACATTAAAAGCTGCTGATCCAGAGGCATCTGCACACCGGCCATTTGGGCAATAAACAGGGCAGCCAAAGCAATATAGAGTGTGCTGCCATCCAGGTTAAAACTGTAGCCAGTCGGAATGACGAAACTGACCACGCTTTTGGGAACGCCAAAACGTTCCATCACTTCCATAGCCGTAGGAAGCGCCGATTCACTGCTGGCTGTGGAGAACGCCAGCAAGAAAGGCTCTTTAATGGCTTTCATGAGCTTTAAGAACGGAATCTTCGCAATCGTGCATGCGCTAAACAGGACTGTCACCACGAAAATAGCCAAAGCCAGATATAATGAGCCGACCAACTTGGCGTATACCAGCAGGATTTTTAAACCATTGGCGCCTACCGTGGCGGAAATCGCAGCCATAACGCCCAAGGGGGCAAAGGCCATAACTTTGTTCACGAACTCAAACATAATTTCCGAAAGGGACTGAAGCACACCAAGAATCGGGCGGGCCTTTTCCCCGGCAGACAGGATTGCCAAGGCGAAGAAAATAGAAAACACGACCAATTGCAGGATCTCACCCTTGGCCATCGCATCCACAACGCTAGTAGGAATCATATTCACCAGGGTGTCCCAATGGCTATGATGCTGTACCACGGAGATATTTCCGGTAATTGAGCTTAACTGCTCAGCACCTTTAGCACTTAGAGCGCCCATATCCACGCCTTCACCGGGACGGAACAGATTAGCGACAAGCATGCCAATCAAAAGCGCGGGAATAGTGGCCAATTCAAAATAGACGAGGGTCTTCACGCCTAAACGACCCAGATTTTTATGACTGCCCGTACCGGCAATCCCAATGACCAAAGTGGAAAATATCAATGGCGCAATCAACATCTTGATCATGCGCAGAAACATATCCGCCAAAGGCTTAATTTCTACGCCCAACTGGGGTAAGCCATGCCCAATGGCAATCCCGAGCAACATACCGGCAATAACCTGACCTACCAGGTTCGGTTTTTTCAATTTGGGGAACGCTATGCCCACAAAGTTAACCCTCCAAGAACCAGCCACTGTTCCATAATACGCTCCGAAATAAGCACTATCCTATTCCTTTTGATGTCTGCTTTATTAGAATAAACACCACTCAACTATGAATCGTGCTGCAGATTGGACCTTAAGCAAAGAAAATACAGGTTACAGAACCAAAAGTATCACATTCAAATCCTTAACCCGTCTGTTTTATCTCAATCATAACAATTTGTAAAGATTGCAAGTTGCCCAAAGCCCGCATGTTTATTAGATTTTTATGAAACAAACCAGTCCCCATTGAAAAACTGAATTGAAGTTCTCTTTGGGTTTGCCGAAGTCAAGCTTACTCCACCCTAAAAATAGGAGATACAGCCTCGTGAGACTTTGGCCGTTCCCCAAGAAATCCGAAACGGAATCATTAAGCCCCAGCTGCGATCTTCCCGAAGGTGTCATGTTGGCGCTTCCCGATGAGGCGTCCTTATCTCCTACCGTCCCTTCCTATGCCAAACCAGAAGATTCACAGCCAATCACTGATCCCGCAGCAGGTCTGGAGCCAGAAATCTCACCGCTTTTCGCTTCGCCGGAGCAACAATCCGCTCCGCTTTTCACCGAAGAGTTTCAGCAACTCATTGCACCCGCAAAAACAGACATAGCATCCTCCCCAATGGCACCCCCTCCCGCTGAGCAGCCAGTAGTCCAGCCTATCAGCCAGGAAGCCATACCAACTCAGCCATTACCACTGCCGGTCCAGTCAGAAATTGATCAGCCAACGGAAGTGGAACAGTGCGAGTCTTTAGAAGTACTGCTAGCCCAATTGAACCATTCAGCACCGCCGACCCCACCCATGAGTTTGGGTGCCAGTAACCTGGGCAATCTCACTGAGGCTCAATCCCCTCTTGCAGCAAGCCCGAATAATGAAACCGCTTTAGTGGATTGGGAATTATCTCCCATGGAAACCCCGGCACTGACTAATGACTGGTCATTGATGCCGCCCGCAGCGCCCAATAATAAATCTGCAAACAGGCTCAGCCATGAACAGACGCAAGCCTCCCTATCATCAGACGTGGCGGGTCCGACAAACCCAAACATCGAAGATCAATCCCTTTTGCCAATGGCCTCCCTAGCCGACTGCTTTACGACACCAGAGACACAGCAAGCGCCATCCGAAATGGCCTCTGAAAACACAGCAGCACTCTGGTCGCATCAATCGGAATTAACGCCACCCCAACAGTCTCAGCCCGAGTTATCCATACTGGATACCTTAATGTCACCCGGCTCAGGACCATACTCTACAAATGGTGATGCACTATCACCACCAGAAATGCACTCAGAAACATTTGGAACCATTTCCTTTACACCGGAAAGTCCAGAAATGGCTAACCCGGATACCAGTTTGGCGCCCACTGGCTTTTCTGAAATTTCTTTGGAGCCACCATTCTGGGAAGAGACCGAGACATCAATAGCGTTTGGCGAATTGACACCGCCCAGTGGTATGGAACAGTCCCAGGCATCCGTATGGGAAGACGAGCTTGCCCCAGCAGATCTAAGCCTTCCCTCACCTCTCCCATCAGAGAGCCTCGCCGACAACTCGCTACTCTTTGAACCTGATACGGCGGTTCCCGATATGGCAGATATGGAAGAGCTAACTTCCCTTGATGCAAATTATGAACCGGAAGAGTCAGAGCAGCTCTGGTGCAATGCCGAAGATGCTATTTCCGAGTCCGCAGACCTGAACAGCAGCAGTTCAGCTTATGATCTGAATCACTACGATGATCCCGATGAACCGAGCCAGATGATTGATTTGGATCAGGACGCCTCAGAATCTTTTACGTCCACGTCGGAATTTTTTACAAAGGACGCGTTGCAGAGCCTCAATAGCTTACTTTCCTTGCCCGCTGCCGAAGAAGAAACAGCTTACATGCCGGAGACTGCTTATCAAGAGCAGACTGAAATCCCCAATGAAGAAGACTTTAGCCGTGCAGCTTTTCTCACCGGATTCAATCCGATTTATCACCAGGAAAAATTAGGAATGGCAGCCAACTTCGGCCTGGGAACAATGGAAGAGGAACCTGAAACCGCACCTCCGCAATTAGCAAGCATTGAACCAGAAATGACCTGGGACGCGCCTTCTGAAGAACTTTATCCTGCTCCTGAAGAAACTCCGGTTCTTATGGAGATGATGCATTCCCCTGTTGAACAACCATTTAACGAAATTCCTGAAGATATCCCCTATACTGATGACTATCTGCCAGAATCTTCCTTGCCTGAGGCTTTGGAGTCCCTTCTAAATCCAGTTATAGAGAAACCAATTACTTCTAAACCCTCTATACTTGAAACGATAAGCTCAAAATGGAATCCACAGGCCAACCCGGATAATGCTAAAACCGATCAGGTCAAGCGGACTTCCGCACAGAATCCAGTTTCTTCTTCCTTCTCTAGAATGGATCCCCCTTATAATGGCTATAGTCAGGATTTCCCTGAACTGACAGACCTGCCAATGATTACCGGAATAAAGGCGCCCTCCCTCTCACAAGCCATGACTAACTTTGAGGAAGAAATGCTCCTGCAAGAAACCCGCTTCATTCGGCAAAGCATTAATAACCTGGTGGAACGGTACTTTGCCCAACAGGAGCCGGACAGTTCCATGTGATCTCTGGCCTTTCCAAACGGCATTCCGTATAATGGCATGTCGTAGAGAATGATAAGATGGAATGGAATTTATGAACCCCACCAGCCTCAAGGGCACACAGGAACCTGATTGTTCCATTTATTCCGTAAAACCCGAGTTGGAAATTTTTAACAATCCCAACCCGCAACGCAACTATAGCATTTCCATTTCCGTCCCGGAGTTTACCTCGGTTTGCCCCAAGACCGGATTGCCCGACTTTGGGACGATCGAGATCGATTATGTCGCGGACGAAACTTGCATTGAACTCAAGTCACTCAAATACTACTTCTTAAGTTTCCGAAACCGGGGTATTTTTTATGAAGCAGTCGTCAATGAAATTCTGGATGACCTGGTAGCTGCCTGCCAGCCTAGATTTATGGAAATTACCGGTGAATTTACGGCCCGTGGCGGACTTTCCAGTACCATTCGCGCCAGTTACCGCAAGGAAGGGTTCCAGTTCGAGCCATGAGCAAACGGCGGAACATTCTGCTGATTATGGGTTTCGGGCTACTCGCCCTTACTGTTGCTCTGTTTCTTCTGGTGCAGCATCATGAATCTGAGTCGGCAGCCCGGCAAAAATTAGACACACTGCTCGGCCAAGCCGATGAAACCCTGCCGGATCAAACCGATCCCTTTGTGCCCTATCCAAAAACGCACCCTAATTCTCAAGCCCCTGCCAATCCACAAATTGGCAGTTCACCCGCTCCACAATCTCAGGGCTTTTTGGGGCTACCCATACCCAATCCGATGGAAAGCATGCCGGATAGCGGCGTCAACGTTCAGGAATCGCCCACGGAGTATGTATTGCGGATTCCGCTGGTCAACCCTGCCGACGCTAAAAACGTAAAAGTTGACGTATCCCCACACCGCATCGAAGTTTCGGGCAAAGTTGGCAGGCAAGAACAAGGCGTCTCCTTCACCTCCAGTTTTATGCAATCGTTTTCCACTTCGCAAGTCGTTTTACCGGACAAAATGACCCAGAAAACCGTAAAAGTTGGAGATAAAACGGAGCTAGTCATTACCATCCCCAAGAAGCCAGGCGGGCAACCCAACTTGAATCCTCCACCCGCACCGGAGGCACCCCTCGCCCCCCAAGCGCCGGATGAGTCTTTACCCGATGACAACAGCACCCCTAGCGGCGAGCACCGGGTCATTTAGTTCAAAATCGCTAACCAATGCGTAACGTGAGACATTTGGAAGAGCCTCCCGACTTCAGGAACTCACTTAAATCCACCTGAATGACGTTAAAACCACGCGCTTTCAAGTCATCTGCCAGTCTGGCAGAACCTTGATTGAAAATTACCGTGTCATGCACGTTCACCGCATTGCAAGCAAAGCGGGCCGCCTCTTCCGCGCTAACCGGTATCAGCTTATCCGGTGGCACGTTCGCCTCAATAACCGCCCGGCCATACTCGTCGAAAGCGTCTGGAGAATAGATGAGATGCCCATCCGCCAAGGGGCAGAGACAGACATTCACAGGATAGAAGCGCGGATTGATCAATTCCAGGGACAGTACCGGCAAGTCGGTCGCTGCGGTTAACAAGTTATGGGAAGCGATGTCGGTGCGCGTTTTGTAACCTGCAAAAACACGATCCTGCCAGATCAATGCGTCTCCGGCCCCTTCAAAAAAGATATGCTCCGGCATGGTGACCACTTTAAAGCCATGCTGATCAAACCATTTCGCGCAATAGGGTTCTTCAGGCCGTCGTTCTTGATGCTTGTAATGGGCAATTACCGCCACATCGTTATAGATTAACGCAGCATTCGCGGTAAACACCAAATCCGGCAAGCCTTCCACCGGCTTCAACAATTCCACGTTGGCCCCAGCCTGCTGCGTAATGGCGTTATAGAGGTTCTCCCACTGACGCTTGGCCAATGCTTCATCGCAGGGCGGCGCTTCTTCCATCCAGGGATTAATGGCGTATTTCACCGTAAAGTATTCCGGCGGGCACATGAGTATCGTCGGTTTTCCCTGGGCGGAAAAAGGCGTGACGCCAACCGGGGAAGCCCATTGACAATTCAAATCCGAAGAGATGGAACGCATAGCTGATTACCTACCACTGTAAGCCTTGTGTACCACTTATCAAAACATCCCCTGGCTGGAGTTCCGTGACCCGCCTCACGCCAGTTCCGCCATTCTCCAGCACCACGGTCCACAGACCGCCATTCTCTAATTCTTTCCATTCTCCCTGGTGAAATACGCGTCGAGGTAACTTTACCCCGAAAGCCCCATCGGGCAAGACCCCGGCCCGTTCACAAACAGCCGTCTCCACGCCGGGATGTTCATCAGCCGGAGCAACGCCATAGTGGGCAATCACTTCCAGAATTTGCTCCATAGTCGCTTCGTTAGGCGCATATAAGGTCATGTTAATGGCACTGATGTCCTTTTTCAGACTGCCCACGCGTATGTCGTTGAGTTGGTAATCCCCATCCAAATGCTGAACCAGGTCAATCACCTTGGATAAAGTCAACGAGTCAATGAGATGCCCTTTCAGCTCTACCGTCATGCTCAAGCATTCCGACTCCTGCACACCACTCATTTTCAAGATTCCTTTCAACGCTATGAATCAGTAAACGGGTAAAAGTCTTCTCAAGGGCGTGTAGAGAGTAGCCCCCAAGCCATCAGCCCACTTCAACGGAGCCACCCTTACTTTATCGGAAATGAGGCCCATTGACCACTAGATCCATCCAATATTTGAAATGGTGAGCAGCTTTTCAAATTCTTTGATCCTGCGGTTTGGTTCATTGCAGAAAAAGTCCATAACCCAGGTTCGGATTCAAAAATTCACCTGCTGCAGAAAGCTGCAGAGCACGCTTCTCATCCATGTAGACGACAGCCATTTCCATGAAGATAGACCGAAGGGTCAAGTTTTAGGGGGAGTTTTCAGAGGAAAAATACCTATTGTAGAGGACCTGGCATGTAGGATTCCTGCGTATAGCGGATGAAAAGCCTCCCACTACCCGATACCCTGAATTAGGGAAACCCGAATCAGGTATCGATTCATTTATCGAAGGAAAACGGGCCAAGGTCTTACCCCATCATCAGGCAATATCAGAGTGTGTAGCGAAAACCTGCGTTAGAGCTGTTTTCAGAGAGTATTTAAAAGGATTCACTGTGTCATTGGAAAGCTTGCAATCAGCACTGGATCGCATTGCGGAAATCCGCAGTCGATTTGAGCCCTCAGCCCCGGCACCCACCGGTACCCAGGCTGAGAGCAGCTTTGATGCGGCCTTATCCCAAGCCATGACCGGTAAGGAAGCACCTCCCGTTCCGGGCGAATTAGACGGCTTGATTGAAAATCAGGCCGATACCCAAGGCGTGGATGCCAACTTGCTGAAAGCCATCATCAAAAACGAATCGAACTTCAACCCCAAAGCAGTTTCCGCTGTTGGCGCGCAAGGCTTGATGCAACTAATGCCAGGCACCGCCGCTGGCTTAGGTGTAAGCAATAGCTTTGATCCGGCCCAGAATGTCGCGGGCGGCGCCAAATACATTAAAGGCTTGTTGCAAAAGTACCAGTCCGTCCCGATGGCGGTAGCCGCTTACAACGCCGGCCCTGGCGCGGTGGATCGCCACAACGGCATCCCGCCATACAAGGAGACCACCAACTACGTGAAAAAAGTCATGCAAAGTTACCAGGCGTACCAGAACGCCGATAGGAGCTAAGCGCCATGCTGAAGGGAATTTACACCGCAGCCGCCGGAATGCTGGCTACCAATACCACCATCGATACCTTGGCCTCCAATCTGGCCAACGTCAATACGGTGGGTTTCAAAGCCAATCGCCTGAGTTACCAGACTTTTCCGGAAATGATGCTGAACAAGTTGGAAAATAACGAGAAAACCGCGATTGGCAGCCTGGTAAACGGCAGCAAAATTTACGGCAGTTATGTCAACTACGCCGAAGGCGGCGTCCAGCAAACCGGGAACCCGCTAGATATGACCATTCACGGCGACGGCTTTTTCCATGTCAAGGATGCAAACGGTCAGTCCTACTATACCCGCGCCGGTAACTTTACCGTAGACGCCAACGGCTATGTCGTGACACCCGGCGGTGAGTTTCTCCAAGGTCGCTCCGGCAACATTCACTTAAACATGTCCGATGGCCCCATCACCATCAATACCAGCGGCGACATTTCCATGAAAGGCGTGAATGTGGATCAGGTGGCGCTGGTTCACTTTCAGGACAACCAAACCCTGAGCAAACTTAGCGATAACTTGTACCAAACCACTCCAGCCAGTCAGGAAACCACAGATAAGCAGAATTCCACCATTCAACAGGGCGCACTGGAACAATCCAACGTCAACCCGGTCAGTGAACTCGTCAACAACATACTAGGTATGCGCCTGTATGAATCCCTTCAGAAAAACATCACTATGCACAACGAAACCTTAACCAAGACCGTCAACGACGTCGGTCGCTACAAATAGTTTTTGAACCGCTAAAAACCCCGCAATCGGAGGCAATTTATGCTCAGAGCGCTTTACACAGCCGCTACCGGATCCCAGAGCCAACAGTTCAACATCGATGTCATCGCCAACAACGTATCCAACGTAAACACCACGGGCTACAAAAAGGCCCGCGCCGAATTCCAAGATCTCCTGAGCCAGACTTATTCGGCCCCAGGTGCGCTAGGTTCTCAAGGCACTACGGACCCCATCGGGACCCAAGTCGGTCTAGGCGTTAAAGTGGCCGCCACCCAACGGATCTTCCTGCCGGGTTCTTTGCAACAGACCGGTAACCCGCTGGATTTAGCCATCCAGGGCGACGGTTTCTTCCAAGTGCAGACGGACAGCGGACAAGTCGCCTATACCCGTGACGGCAACTTTAAGCGGGACGCTAGCGGAACGTTAGTCACCTCCGACGGCTACCCGGTACAGCCCAACATCACCATTCCGAGTGACGCCACTCAAATCGTGATTGGTTTAAACGGCGCGGTATCCGTCATGCAATCCGGCTCCACCAACCTGAACCAGATTGGGCAATTACAGTTGGCCCGCTTCGCCAACCCGGCCGGTATGGACAGCATCGGACGCAACCTTTACCAATTGACCCCAGCTTCCGGCAACCCGGTCACCGGGACTGCGGGACAAGGCGACTTTTCCAACACCACCATCAGCCAGGGCTTCGTGGAAGGCTCCAACGTGCAAATCGTGGAAGAGCTGATCAACCTGATTACCGCGCAACGCGCCTTTGAGGCCAACTCCAAGGTCATCCAGGCCTCCGACGAACTCCTAAAAACCGCCAATAACACCGTATAAGTAACGGAAAGATTGCAATGACCCCAAACCGCTCCCTATATACAAAAACCCTCTCCCTGTTGTTGACAGGCCTGTTGGCCGCCTGCAACGGGTGGCTTGCCGTGAGCGGCGCAGTGGAACTATCGCCAGCCCAAATTCAGCAGCAGGTAGTAGCCCATGTGCAAGAAAAATTGCAAGGCCAAATCAACAAGAACGATCAAGCTTATATTACGGTGGAAATCCTGAATATACCTACGCTCTCCCTCAATTTTCCCCAAGCGAAAGATGCCAGCGCCATTAAAATCACTCCGGAATCCTCATTGGGCGAAATGTACTCGGAACGGACCATTGTACGGCTACACCTGGAAACGCCCGATGGCGGCAGTCGGGAAGTCGGCATTCCCGTTCATATTGCGGTGAAAAAGCCGGTTTGGGTGGTAAAAGCGCCGGTCAACGCTCAACACATACTCCGCACAACGGACTTTACTTTACAAACCAAAGATGTAAGCAACATCTTCCGTTACGCCGTCGGACCAGAAATCAATCTGCCAGACTATATGGCCCGAGTGAACCTGCAGCCCGGCGAAGTGTTGGACAACCGAAAAATCGTCATCCCGCCGGACATTAGCTATAACGCCAACGTGATGATCTGCATGAGCAGCAACAGCAGAATGACTGTATCTGTACCGGGCATAGCGCTCGCCAATGGTCGTATCGGCGATACCATCCGGGTGCGCCAGTCCGTATTTCAAAACAAGTATTACAACGCCAAGGTCATCGATAAGAACCGGGTGCTTGTACAGATTTAAGCCGGGAACAAGTTCCGGCATCCAAGAGAGAAGCATCAGGAATAACCACTACCCAGGTCATCAGGAACATCATCAGGGAGAAAACCATGAGCCAAACTATCAACAAATTGAGCGTCCGGCGCACCCGGCAGGTTGCGGCCTCCCTGCTGCTCACCGTAGCCTTTCTACCATTGGCTTCCATCTCCGTTGTTCATGCGGAATCCTTATTTCGGATTACAACAAAGTACAACAGCCAGGAGCCTTTAAAACCCCGCTCTCTGTTTACGCCACCCATTTCCAGAGAAGTAGGCGACCTGGTGACCATCAACATTACCGAGACGACTACCACCGATACCACGGCAGAGTTGAAAGTAACCCGTACCCAAGTCATTAACCAGAACGGCAGCACGCTGTTCAACAACATGGTGGGCTTTATGCTGGGTAAAGTGGGACTGAATAATAGCAGGCTGCGCAATACGCTATCCGCCCCCAACTTTAACGGGCTGAACAATAACAACACGCAGGACAGCAAGGCCGAAGCCTTACGCAATACGACGATCACCGATAACATTACCTGCCAAGTGGTTCAGGTGCTGCCTAACGGCGACTTGATGGTGCAAGGCCAAAAGGTGGTGCAAGCCAACAAGGAGCGCGGCAACCTGATCGTCACTGGGATTGTGAAACCTTACTACCTGGACCGTAACAATCAGATTTCTTCTAAACAGGTCGCCAACTTCCAGATGCTCCAAGCCGGAAAAGGCGTCATTAGCCGCCAGCAGACCGATGGTATCGCCAACAAAGTTTACCAATTCTTTAACTAACCCCAAAACGAGGTTCATGGCATGCACAATGCAGCTCAACACCTAAAACGCTTAATCGCCGTCTCACTCATCAGCCTGATGAGTCTGGCTACTGCGTTGATACCATCCGCTCAAGCGGCTCGTTTGCGGGTGAAAGATATCGCCCATGTCAAAGGCGTCCGGAACAACCAACTGATTGGATATGGCTTAGTGGTCGGTTTAGCTAAAACCGGCGATAAGAGCAAATCCACCCAAGGCACCGCAGCCAGCCTGATTAATAACTTCAATGGCCGCTTGACCAGTGATAACGACATCCGTCCTTATAACTCCGCCGCCGTGATTGTAACCGCCATTGTTCCTCCCTTCGCGAAAGAAGGCGATCCGCTGGATGTGCTGGTTTCTTCAATGGCGGATGCCACCAGCCTGGAAGGCGGCGTGTTGATCAGCACGGAACTCCGCGCTCCCAATGGGGAAATCGTCGCCTTGGCCCAAGGCCCGCTGTCTACCGGCTCAACCTCTGTGGATGCGGGTGGCTCCTCCAAACGGACCGGCATTACCACTTCGGCACGCGTACCGGGCGGCGCCATTATGGAGCGTGAAATTCATACCGAAATCGGAGACGAGAACGGGATGGATCTGGTGCTCAACCGCACCGATTACACCCTGGCCAGCCGCCTGGCGGACGCCCTTACCAAAAATCTGTCTCCGGCCCGCGCCATTGACGGTAGCACCGTGAGAGTGCTGTTTCCCGATCAGTACATCGATAACCGGGTTTCTTTCCTGGCCAAAGTGGAAAACGTTACCGTGGACGCCACCGAAGAGATTGCCAAAGTGGTGGTCAATGAGCGTACCGGCACCATCGTAATTGGCAATAACGTCAAATTGCTCCCTGCGGCAGTAGCCCACGGTGGCATTACGGTCAGCGTCAGCACCACCAACAGCGTCTCTCAACCCAACAGCGCCACCACCGGAGGACAAGCGGTGGGTGTCAGCAACAGCCAAATTTCCATTGAGAAAGCGCAGGGCAGTTTAGTCCAACTCGGCCCCAACGCGACCTTGCAAGACCTAGTCGCCGCGCTGAACGCGCTGGGCGTTACCCCCAGCGATCTAATCTCCGTACTCCAAGCGCTTAAGGCCGCTGGCAGCCTAGAAGCGACATTAGAAATCATTTAACCCGAAATTATCAATCTAAAGGAAAATCCGCGATGGATCCGCTAATGAACCCGATGAGTCTGCAAACCAGCACCCTGCAATGGCAGGGGCAGGCTGAGACGTCTCAACTGGGCCAATTGCAGAAACAGACCGGCAGTAACGACGAAAAAAAGCTAAGGCAGGCTTCCAAGGATTTTGAGGCGATTTTCGTCAACCAGATGCTGGAAGCCATGGACAAGACCGTAGACCGAGAAAACAGCATTATGAGCGGCGGTAGCAGCGAACAGTACTTCCGCAGCATGCTGAACGAGGAAATCTCCAAATCCATGACCAACCGGGTGGGCGGTAGTGGGTTTGGTTTGGCGGAAGCCATTTATCGCCAGATGTCCAAACAATTGAAAACAACCACAGCCCCAGGGACAGCCAATGCCATTCAGGGTTCAGGGAAAACAGGTGAGGTGAAGTCATAATGCAGATTGGTTCTCAAAGTACGATTGGCGCTTCCGCCATCCAGACTTTAAAAGCCCAGCAAGCATGGGAAGCGCGCCGCGCAGCCAAAGCGCAACAAACAACAACGACCGAGCAGCAAGCGCCCATTGAGCCACCGGCTGGCCGTAACGGCGGCAACAGCACTCAACCGGTGCTGGAAAATCTATCGATTGATCAGGCTTCTGGCCCGCTGCCGACCAATTCCCCCCAATGGAGCCGAAAAGTACAGGATATTCAGACTATCGCCGCCAAGGCTGGTTTTGTGGACGTCAGCGAACAAGACATTCGGCGCGCCTATGTACAAGGCGACAGCTTGCTCGCCGATTACCGAGTTTAAGAAGGAGCGAACGGATGACGGACAAACCGAACACCACCCATGCCTCCCATAAGCTGCTGGCACTGTTGAATTTGCTGGAAGAAGAAACGCGTCAGTATGAAGCCGTAACCAGCAAACTGCAGGATAAGCAGGAGATTCTGATTGCCAACCAGCCCAAAAAACTCCACCGCGTTGATCAGGAACTGACGGTCATCAGCCAGAAAACGAAAAATCTGGAAAAGCAACGCCTGGAATTATTAAAGGATCTGGGCTACCCGAACCATACCTTAAGCCAGTTCATTGAACAGTTGGAGCCAACCGCGGCCTCCACCTTCATTCCTTGTCAGAACCGCTTAATCAGAGCGGCTGAGGATGTCCGGCGCATGAACCAGGATACCCGCGATCTACTACAGCTCTCGCTCCAGTGGATCCAGGATACCGTGGAGTTGATTGCCAGCGTGATAACGCCTGAAGCGGCCAGTTACACCGCTCAGGGCGGGAAAACCGGACAGAAACAATCGGTGCAATCTTCAGCACTGCAATCAACGATTAACCATTCCGCTTAGAATGCAACCGGAACGAGAGACCGATTCCAATTTTTAGACATTCCTCAGACCAGATTGAAGTAATAACCCCAGGTTCATCATCAGGCGTAAACAGTAAACCAGGCTCATCAGGCCAAACCCCTCCGAAAGAGGTTGTTGATTATGATTACACCCGGATTTTTCGGCTACTATAACGCCAACAGAGGCTTAATGGCCGCGCAAAACGCATTGAGCGTCATTAACCAGAACATCAGTAACGTCAATACCGCTGGCTATAGTCGGGAACGTGTGGATTTAGTGGCCGCAGACGCTTATGCCCTGCCCAGCACGACCCAGGTCAGCGGCGGCTTGATTGGACAAGGACCCGTCGTACAGCAGGTAACACGTATTCGGGATCAATTCCTGGACGCGCAATATCGGCTTTCCAACGGCAAACTTGGCTCGAACAGTTCCATTAACGATGCGCTTCAACAGGTTCAGGGCGTTGTTAACGAGCCTTCCACCAATGGCCTGAGCGCGACCCTGCAAAACTTCTTCAATGCCGCGCAAGCCATGAGTCAGAATCCGGAAACCGCTGCGACACGGGCCAGCTTTGTGCAACAAGCCATCGACATGACCACGGTCTTTCAGGAACAAGCCCAACAGTTATCCGATCTGCGCAAAAACCTGGTCGGCGATCCTCTGTCTCCGGGCAGCTTTTCCACCAGTCAAATGGCAATTAACGTGAATGACGTCAACAATAAACTCGCCGCCATCGCCACCCTGAGCCAGAATATCGTCAGCGTACAGGCGGCCGGCGCGGCGCCCAACGATCTGATGGATCAACGGGACAAACTGTTGGATGACTTGTCCAAGCTGGTGGATATCCAAGTAACCGACCACAACAACGGACAAATTGACGTCAGTATCGCGGGCCAAACCATGATTAAAGGCGTTAAGCAGGTGGATAGCTTAGCGGTTGTACAAAACACCAATGCTGCAGCACCTCTGCCGGATGATATCCCGGCTTTTATCCAGACCGTCAATGGCGGCGCAATTCTGAACGATGGCAGCGCTCCGGATTTAAGCAGCGGAGTCATAAAAGGCATTAGCGACATGGGTGGAAACGATCCGAATCTGACCACGGTGCGGGGCATGATGGGAAAACTGGACACCATGATGAATAGCCTGGTCGGTCAGTTGAACACGTTACAGACTTCCGGCTTTGATCAGAACGGGAACGCCCCTCCCCCTGCACTGTTTGTATCGGATCCCACCCTGAACCCCGGCCAGACGTTGAATATTTTTCACTGGACGGTCAACCCAACCGTCATCAACGATCCGACCCAGGTTGCGGCGGCCATTAATGATCCCACCACGGCAACCGGCTTTGCCGGGGCAGGTGACGGCAGAAACGCCTTACAGATGGCTCAGATTAAAACCCAGTCGTTCGCCGCCCTCGGGAATGCCAACGTTATGGATTACTTTAACGGGGTGGTTTCCAAGCTGGGGATTGACGCCCAGAGCTTTAAAAACACCACCACGGCGCAAACCAGTCAGGTCAACACCATCGATACCAGCCGTCAATCCATCGCCGGTGTTGACGTCAATTCCGAAACTATTGACATGATGCGCTATCAACGCGCCTTTGAAGGAACTTCCAAAGTGTTGCAAGCGATCGACCAGACCATGCAAACCATCATTAATATGATTACCTAGAGGAGAGCCGGACTATGAGTATCTACCGCGTCACTTCCAACGTATTGAACGATCAGTCGCTCTATTATCTGAACAACAATATGACATCGCTCTCCGATTTGCAGGAAAAGATGTCTTCCCAACAAAATATCAACCGGCCATCGGATGACCCGGTTGGTCTGACCAGTTTGTTGAACCTGAACACGGCCATGGCCGCCGATACCCGATATTCCTCCAATATTGACGGGGCTTTAACCGAAACCAACACTGCCGACACCGTTTTGACCAACATGACCAACCTGATTCAGCGGGCCCAGGATCTGGCGACGCAAGCCGCCAACTTCACCAATAACCAGGATGGACGCAACGCCATCTCGCTGGAAGTGGACCAGATCATTAACCAGATGGTGCAACTCGGCAACACGGACATCAGCGGGAAGTATATTTTTGGCGGATTTAAAACGGATGCCCCACCATTTACACGGACTGGCGACGATATTACCTATAACGGAACGCCCCCGACCGAAAACTGGCAACGCAGCGCGGAAGTCTCTCAAGGCATTCAGGTTCCCATCAACATCAATGGGGATTCCCTGTTGGGACAAGCCCAGGTTGCAACAGCAGGCCCTCCGTTACCTGTAACATTCAGCGCGAGTTCTCATGGCCTGTTTCAAACCCTGGTCAATTTAAAGCAGGACTTAAGCGCCGGGGGAGATCCCGCCCAGTTAAGCGAAATTCGTTCCCGCCTGGACGAATTGACGACCGGCTTGAATACCATCCTCAGCCAACAGTCCACCGTTGGCGCCATTACCAACCGCTTGAGCCTCACCCAGGGACGCCTTGATGATCGTAAATCCGTACTGACCCAACAGTACGCATCCATTCAAAATATCGACATGCCGAAAACCATTGCCAATCTCAATCAGCAGCAGAACACGTTTCAGGCATCCCTGTCCGTCACGGGACGCTTACTCTCTACCAGCCTGCTGGATTACCTGAAGTAAGCCAAGCCCAGTCAGTTAGACGAATGGACGATCTCTAAATTCATAACCCAAAAAACAAACAAACTGTTTTCAGTAGAGCTAGAGAGCATGGAGAAAAGCGCCCAGTCTTCTCTGACCGTATCGCATCCTGACGAATTGTCCGGGGCTGAAAAAACTCTCTGGAGAGATATGCGGCAGAAAGATCTTCTTCAGGTACAATAGGGGAAACTTTGTTAGCTTTCAAATGAGTGAATTATGCGTAAAATCGTTTTTCCCCTCTGCTTAATAGCCTTATTGGCTGCTCCATTAAACTCCAACCTGACGGCCCAAGCCGCTGCCAAAGCTACCATGCCAGCTCCGGCCATGCATGTGGAAAATGCCAAAACGGACAATCAGGACATGGCAGCCGTACAGGAATTACTACGCGATTTAATCACTGCTTCCAATAAACATGACCTGGAAGGCGTATTAAAACACTACGCACCCGATTTTACCAGCGGCGACAGCCTGAGCCTGAAAGACGTCCGAGGCTTAATTCAGGACACCTGGCAGATGTTCCCCGACATTCATTACGATAGCCAAGTGCTGGAAATTCGTACCAGCGGTAATTGGGCCACTGTAGAAAGCATCGATACCGCCACGGCTACCGCAAAAATCGACCCGGTGGTCAGTAATAAGCCCGGCAGCATGAAAAGCCGTTCCCGAGGTATGCTCTACCTGCACAAAATCGGCAAGCAATGGGAAATCCTCAGCGACGCAACCCTCTACGAGAAGGCCACGATCATTTATGGCCCCTTCGATAACGTGAATATCGATGTCGAAAGCCCGGAACAAGTCTTCGCCGGGGACTCTTATACCGCCAAGGTGAGAGTCGGAATTCCCTCCGGGAATATCGCTTTCGCAACGCTGTCGCAGGAGCCGTTAACTTATCCGCAACAGGCCAGTAAAGACAAATTTCGGGCACTATCTTCGGATAAAACCGATTTGGAACGCATCTTCAAAGCCAACACCACCAACAACAACGAAGTGATTACCGCCACGGTCGGTTTCACCGAAATCGGACAGGACGATCAGGAGCGCCCCACGATTAACCTGAAAGGGATTATGACCGTGGTCAAACGGGTGAATGTGATTCCGAAAAGCACCTATCAAGCCACTTCCAACACCAAACTAACCGAGTTTTCCGCTGACGGCAAAGTTAAAATCGATACCAAAAAAGCCGGTTCCAGTTCGGATGACAATGATTCCAATGGTGGTAGCATGACTCAACCGGACATGGACAACACGCCACCCGGCGATTAAGATCCTTACCACTGATTCTACGGAAGAGTATAACCGTATGCCACAAAACCGTTACTGGACTTTAATCAGCCTGATGTTAGGCGGTAGCTTGCTGGATCAGGGCAGCAAATGGCTGGTCAAAGCCTATTTAAGCCCGACGGTTTCCTTGCCCATCCTTCCCAATGTCTTTCAACTCACACTCAGCTATAACACGGGCGCCGCTTTCAGCATGTTTCGGCAACAGCCTCAACTGTTAGCCGGTTTTACCGTTCTCTTGTTCTGCGCCTTACTGATCTACGCTGTTCGCAAACAGTACTATTATCGCGGCGAATTAACCGCAATGGGCTTAATTTTGGGTGGCGCTTTAGGGAATTTGCTGGATCGCCTGCTGTGGGGAAAAGTCACCGATTTTCTGGACGTGGTGATCATCCGTTACCCAATCTTCAATATCGCGGATAGTCTGATTTTTATTGGCGTACTCTGGCTGGTGCTTTTGTATTTAAGACAGCCCAACACAAGCCAGCCATCCAACAACAACGAAGTATCGGTCTGCCCAACACCATCCCATGATGTCCCCACCTGTACCCGCTGAAACCCGACACCAACTTCTGGTCGGTGAGGATGATCAGGGCGAGCGCCTGGATAAATTTCTGGCCACGGAGCTGGAAGAGTTCACTCTGTCGCGGGAGCGTCTGCAAGGCTTAATTAAAAACGGTCAGGTGCTGCTGAATCAAAAATCGGAAACCAAGCCTTCCACCCGATTGAAAGAAGGCGACACCATTGAAGTGACCATCCCTGAGGCTCAGCCAATCCCCCTGGAAGCCGAACTTATTCCATTGGAAATCATTTATGAGGATCGAGATCTGCTGGTGGTAAACAAACCCAGCGGCATGCTCACCCACCCCACCGGACGGGAACGCATTGGCACCTTGGTAAATGCTTTGCTCGCCCATTGCGGAGATAGTCTCTCCGGTATTAATGGCATGATCCGGCCGGGAATTGTGCATCGACTGGACCGGGAAACTTCCGGTCTGCTGATGGTCGCCAAAACCGACCCGGCCCATTTCCATCTCTCCGCCCAGCTAAAAGAGAAAACCGCGCGACGAAACTACCGGGCCATTGCCCAAGGGCAATTCAAGACCGAACAAGGCACCGTCGATGCTCCCATTGGCCGTAATCCTAAAAATCGGGACAAGATGGCTGTAATACCGGATGGCCGAGCTGCAGTCACCCACTGGAAGGTTTTAGATCGGCTGGATGACAAGTTCGCCTTGCTGGAACTTAGTTTGGAAACGGGACGTACGCACCAGATTCGGGTACATATGGCGCATATTGGCCACCCACTCTTAGGCGACCCACTCTATGGCAGCGGGCTTGAAAAAATACTGAAACTGAAAACCCAAGGTCAGCTCTTGCAGGCTTTTCGGCTGAGTTTTACACATCCAAGCACTCATGAACGATTGACTTTCGAGATTCCCCAAGATCCTGAAATTACCCGAGTCTGGCACTGGCTGGCCGAGGATTCAACTTTACAATCAAATTGAATCCTCAGATTCTTTGCGGGAAAATTGTTGGTTGAATCTCTTGGGGCCCTGTTTTGCTCAAGGAGAACTCGTTTTCTCTATCTGTAATTGGGAAGCCGGAACCTTATGTCAAAAATTCAACGCTTATTGCTCACATTGCTGGGAATCTTGCTTTTGGTGGCTACCGGTACTTTGGTTGTGCAAAATTGGCAGACTCCGGTTCCTGTCTATTTCCTCTCGTGGAACGAGCCCTCCATATCGGCTGGAAGTCTGATGGGGCTGGCTAGCTTGATACTAGGCAGCGGCGTTCTACTCTTGATGTGGGTTCAAGTGCTGGGCCTGAACCGGGAATACAAGAAAACCAGCCGTGAACTGGAACGCAAGGATGTTTCCCGCGAAGAGGCCGTTGAGAAAGTCAAAGTGCTGGAAAACAAGATTGTCACATTGGAAAAAGCATTGAGTGAAGCCTTAAAGCTAAACGCGAAACCTTAAGCTTAAACTTCAAGCAAGAATTAGAATTGTTTTAGATTGGTTGAGCCCCTGACATGCAAGCAATTATTGAGCTAACGGGTAAGCCTGGAACCGGAAAAACCACACTGGCCACTTTATTCAGTGAAGAATTGGCCAGAGCTTCGGTCCTGTTTATTGATGCTACGCCTAACCAACAATTAACCCAGGAACTGGCCACTCAGCCACCACAATTGACGCTCGGAGAATTATTCAGCCAGCCCACCGAGGCAACCAGCACCCGGGAAGGCATTGATTGGGCCTTTCACGATCTCACAGTCGGCGTGGGTGAAGAGAACGAGTTGATCACCGTGGGAAATCTACCGACGGCGCTATCTGAGATGGATCTTCAAAAGATCCGGTATGGTCTAAGCCGCCTGATAGAAAATTACCAGTATGTGGTGATTGACGGTTATCAACCGTTATTGCGGCAGTTACTACCGGATGAAAACCTGCGAACCCTCATTCTGTTAACGCCTGAGCAGTTTGGGACGTGGGAGCTACCGCAAGATAACGAGCCACTTCACACGCCCATCTTGATTCTCAATCGTTACAACCAAGAACCGCTCCCCGTCAGTATGGAAGAAGCGTTGGAGCAACACCAAGTGCAATTGCTGGGAAAACTGCCGACTTACGCGACCCGTGAGGCATTTGCCGAAAAACTACCGGAGGATTTCAAAAATTGTCTGCTTCGGTTGGATATCCCTCTGAATTTGGGAACTCCCTAAATTTTGACGTCACCGCAATCTTTTTGAGGCAGGCGGTTTTTTCAGCATCATGACCACGCTGCCCTTGTTTTTTTTGTTGGCCTATTTCGCGGCAATCTTAATAGTCGCACACTTATTTGCCAGCCGAGCCAAAAATCTGACAGACTTTTTTCTGGCCGGACGTCGTTTGGGGGCGCTCCCCGTGGCCCTGAGTCTGGTCGCATCCTGGTTTGGTGCGGCATCCACCATGGGTTCCATCAATGCCTTCCATGACCACGGACTGAGCGGGGCTTGGCAAATTGTGCTCCCTTCGGTCCTGTCTTTTATCGTGATTACCCTATTTATGGCTAAACCTGTAGCCAAACAGTCGTATCTTTCCCAACCGGAAGCGGTAGAAGCCCACTATGGCCGCTTAGGCCGCTTGTTGCTTTCTCTGATTATCCTGACCTCGGTCATTGTACTGCTGGGTTCTCAAATGGTGGTCGCAGGCAAGTTCTTTCAGTTGGTCTTTGGGCTGGATATTACTTTATCCACCATCATCAGTACGGCCATTGTGGTCAGTTACGCCATGTGGGGCGGCTATTTTACGGTCGTGGTTACGGATATCGCCCAGGTCGCTCTGGTTACCATCGGATTTTGCCTGTTGTTCTGGTTTACTGCCACCCATGCGGTACCCAGTGATATAGCATGGCAGCATTTTTTAAGCGATCAGTCCCCCCATTTCTGGGATTGGCGTTTTGATTGGGAAAAAAACATCTTTTTAGCACTCACCTTTGTGCTGGCCTGGAGCATCGCTCCGGAGATGTGGCAGCGCATGTCCTCCACCCGCAACCCTGATTTAGCGTTTAAGTCGGGTTGGCAGGCCACCCTGATGATGCTGTTTCTGTTCTCCCTCATTGTGAGCATTGGATTGCTAAGTACACGCTTAATCGGAAAGCACGACGCCGTTTTAATCGCGCTAGCCCTGAGCATTCCCAACCAATTATTGAGCGGCTTGGTACTGTTGGGTTTTTTAGCCGCCGTGACGTCCACGATGGATTCCTCCATGAACGTGGGTAGCCTGACAATTACGCAAGACTTGTACCAGGGCTTTTTTCGCCCGACCGCTTCCAACCGGGAACTGATCTGGGTGGGCCGAATCGCTACGGTGCTGATTGTTCTGCCCGCCATGGCCATTGCCTTATATTTTCAGGATCTCATCCGCATTTTGTGGATATCGGCGGATATCTATGCCTGCAGTATGTTTTTCCCCATCATCGGCATGCTCTATCTTCCAAAGCCTGGCCGCTTGAGCGGCATCCTGGGCATGAGTGTCGGCAGCCTTTCGGTAATTATCAGCGCGTTAACCCAAAACGCACTCCTGCCCAATCCATTGCACTGGCCGGATTGGCCCTATTCCACGCTATTGGGGGCAGGGCTCAGCGGCATATCCTATGGAATTGGCTATTGGCTTTCTCGGAAAGAGGCTTCTGCTGTGGAGACCGATTCAGACTTAGAGTCAAGTGTAACAACGTCTGAGCCTGAGCCTGTTTTATCCCTTGTAGAATAAACCCTGATTGGCCGTTTAGGGTGCGCCAATCCGAAAAGAATAAGGTTGCACTTGAGGATAGACATACGGCATAAACCGACCACTGGCCGGAATTTGGATTCTTGGCACGGTGAGGGCCATAGGGGCAGCGAGGGAAGTGGGAGAGTATCCCTGAGTCGCTGTTGGCGGCCTATACAGAGGGTGAGATACCGGAAGCTTTGTGCGGGTTTCTTTAATGCTGCCCAAAGCTTTGCTTAAGGCATAAAAAACGCCCGCCAAGGCAGTTAACCAAGCCGTTAGCGCCAATGTAGTCACCCCTACGGTTTTTCCCAACTTGGGCACGCCGTTTTCAAACAAATTACGATCTACCCAACCATGAATTTTACGCATTATGAAACCTGCCTGCCGATTACCACCCATCTCTTTTTTAACCACTTCCGCCAATTTTTCATGGGTCAAGCGCTGGATCTCTTCTTTGGTATTTGCCTGGGCATGAATGGCATCCAATTCTTTTCCCGTTAACGCCGCTTTAACGCCTTCGGCTTTCTTGAATTGGTAAATTAAAGGGGTACTTAACAACGGACGAACGATCGCAAAACCAATAAAGCTCATCGCCATCCCGCCTAACAGCATCGTCACTTTTTGCTGCGAATCGTCTACCGAGTTTCCGGAAATTTTACTAGAGCCAACTTTAAAACCAAAAATATTTAACGCGGTTAAGATCTCCCGTGTTATTTCTCCACCACCAAAATAGGAGACTAAGCCAATGGTGCCACTAACAAACTGTCTGCTTAACTCCTGCACCTGTTGGTTATATTGCTCTATGAGAGGGGGGGGAGCCTTCTGAAAATAACGAAGCTGCAAAGCAACCATCAACGGCGTCACCACGTTGGTGGCAATGGGCGCTAAGCCGGTCAGCCAATAGAGCTGCGTCGCCAAACGGGAATTTGAACGCGCGTCATTGTCTGAGGCTAAAGGCGAGGACATCGGCTATCTCACAAAAGGTGGCGAAAGGGGAAATGCAAATGATCTATATTAGGCCAACCCGCCATGAATATACTATCCATGTAATATTCAAGCAAGTTGAGCTTCTTTTGGTCATGCCACGTTTTGGCCTTGACCGATTTTGGAGTATGATAAGCGGTATCTGAAGACTGTCAAGCTTTTTCTGATACCTCATTGAGTTTAACGCAAAGAAAGTGACATTGAGCATGACTCACTCCGCCCCTCGCCTGGTTCGCGCATGCCGTAAAGAAGTATTGGATCGCCCTCCCGTATGGCTGATGCGCCAGGCTGGACGTTATATGCCGGAATACCGCGCCGTCCGGGAGAAAGTCAGTTTTCTGGAACTTTGCAAAAGTCCGGACTTAGCGGCTGAAGTCAGTTTACAGCCCTTCCATGCGTTTGGGATGGATGCGGTAATCATGTTCTGCGATATTTTAATCCCGCCGGAAGCGATGGGCTTGCCCGTCACCTTTGGAGATGGCGGCCCGACTTTCCCCAGCACCATCCAAACTGCCGCCGATGTGGATCGGTTGATTATCCCGGACCCAATTGAAAAAACCGGCTTCGTGATGGAATTGCTGGGCAAATTGCGCCGGGAATTGGCCAGCTCGCCGGAAACCACATTGATTGGTTTTGCGGGTGCTCCCTGGACCTTGGCCACCTATATGGTGGAAGGCGGTGGCAGCAAGCACTTCGCTAAAATTAAGGGATTGATGTACGAGCAGCCGCAAGTGCTGCATCGTTTATTAGATAAACTGACCCAAACCATCACTTTGTACCTGAACGCCCAAATTGAGGCAGGGGCGCAAGTGGTGCAACTGTTCGACACCTGGGGCGGGATCCTCAACGAGAAGGAGTATCGCGAGTTCATCCTCCCCTATCATCAGCGAATTATCGAGTCCCTGAATCGTGAGCAGGCTCCAGTGATTTTGTACGTCAACAATAGCCGCGGCTTACTCCCTTTAATGGCAGAAGCCAAGCCCGATGTGATTAGCGTAGATACCCTAACCACTATTCGCACCGCCCGGCAAATAGTAGGCACCAATTTCGCCCTGCAAGGCAACCTGGATCCAATCGCTTTATTCTCGCCACCAGAGACCTTAAAGCCTCTGGTGCAATCCTTGTTGAAGGAAGGCGGCAATCAAGGCTTCATTTTCAACTTGGGACACGGCATTTTACCGCCCACTCCAGTGGAGAACGTCCGCCTACTGGTAAACTTGATCAAGGAAAGCGCACTCGTCCACGCTACCAACTAAATTCCGGTTTCCCTTTACTACTCTACTCAGTTAAAATCACTCCTTCCTCCCTCTAAACTCACATAACCCAAGGGATATTCCCCATGGATTCACAAGCCACCCAGGCCCTTCTGCAAAAGTACAACACCGCTGGCCCCCGATATACCAGTTACCCTACCGCGCCAATGTGGCAGGACAGCTACAGCGCCGATACCCACGAGCAGGTCATTCGGGAAACCAATGACCCTGCACATCCCAACCCACATCCGCTCTCGTTATACGCACATTTACCGTTTTGCGAACAACGTTGCCTGTTTTGCGGCTGCAATGTAGTGATTACCCAACAGCGCCAGCATGCGGAAAAATACTTGGATTATCTCTTCCGGGAAATTGAACAGGTGGCAAACTGGGTTGATAAGCGTCGACCGGTAGTGCAGTTTCATTGGGGTGGTGGCACACCGACTTATTTATCCGAAGAGCAGATGACTCGCCTGTTCCGGTTTCAAACCGGATTATTCCAACTAGCCCCAGATGCGGAAATCGCCATTGAAGTGGATCCTCGGGTCACCACACCAGGGCAGATCGATTTGCTCAAAGCTTTAGGGTTTAACCGGATTAGTCTGGGAGTGCAGGATTTCAACCCACAGGTGCAGGAAGCCATTCATCGGGTCCAGCCGCTGGATATGACCGCCCGCATGGTGGAGCAGATTCGCAGCTTGGGCTTTGAAGGACTAAATTTCGATCTAATTTACGGCTTGCCCTACCAGACTGTGGAAAGCTTTACCCGGACCGTACAGGAAGTCATTGCGCTCAGCCCGGACCGCATTGCCTTATACAGCTACGCCCATGTACCGTGGCTTAGTCCCCATCAAAACCAGATTCCGGAAGCCGCTTTGCCGGAAACCGAAACCAAGTTCCGCATATTGCAAACCGCCTTGGAACTGTTAACCGAGGCCGGATACCTCTACATTGGCATGGATCACTTCGCCAAGCCGCACGACGAGTTAAGCCAAGCGCTGAAGAACGGGAACCTGCACCGAAACTTTATGGGTTATACGGTTCAACAGGGAAAAACCTTACCCAGTGATTTATACGGCTTTGGCGTCAGCGCCATCAGCGGTTTTCAAGGTCAATTCGCCCAAAACCAACGGAAACTGCCGCAGTATTACGATGCCATCGATGCGGGCCGACTCCCCACCATGCGGGGCTATATGCTGAGCGAAGAGGACCGGCTACGTCAGCAGGTGATTATGAACATCCTGTGCCAAGGCTTCCTGGACTACCCAATGTTTCAAGAACGCTTTGGCATTGATTTCAAGGAACACTTTGCAGACGCGTTGAAACAATTGGAAGGCATGAGTGATGACGGTCTAGTCAAACTAGGCTCAGCCAGCTTAACCGTGACACCTTTAGGCCGCCTGTTCAGTCGAAACATTGCCATGCCCTTTGACGCCTACCTGCCTCAAATGAGCAGTAACAAACCTACGTTTTCTAAAACCGTTTAATCTCTTTCTCCATCCATATCCCATTGAGCCCGCAAGGAGCGCCCGAATGAGTCCACCGAAAACCGGCATTGTATTTTTAAACCTGGGTGGACCGGATTGCCTGGAAAACGTGAAGCCTTTCCTGTTCAACCTGTTTGCGGATCCGGACATTATCCGTCTGCCTTTTTCATCGGTCTTTCAAAAGCCCTTGGCCAAGTATATCAGCGACACCCGAGAGCATGAGGCCCAGCAAAACTATAAGCTCATGGGCGGCTCCTCTCCCATTCTGAAATTTACCCAGTCCCAGGCCGATTTGTTGAAAGCGGAGTTGGCCCAGCACGGCTATTCCATTGAGGAAATCTATATTGCCATGCGCTACTGGCATCCCTTTACGGAAGAGGCCGTTGACCGCGTGGTACGAGACGGTATTGAACGGCTGATTGTCCTGCCGCTTTATCCTCATTTTTCCTATACCTCCACCGGAAGCAGCCTGAATGAGCTAAAACGAGTGATGGCTGCCAAGAACGTAAAGTTCCAGAGCCTGTCCGTAGTTCCGCCTTATTATGATCATCCGCGTTATTTACAAGCCATGAGTGAACTGATCGCCCAGGGCTTAGCGGAAAATAACTGGAGCTGCCCGGTTGAAGACGTGCAAATCGTCTTTAGCGCGCACAGCTTACCGGTCAAGCATGTCAAACGAACCAAAGATCCCTACCCGGAACAAATTTATGAGTGCGCAAAACAACTTTGCGAGACCTACTTTCCCCGAAACCGCTGGGAAATAGCCTACCAAAGCAAAGTCGGAAAAATGCCCTGGCTGGGGCCATCCGTGGAAGGCATTTTGCACTACTTTGCGGGAAAGAATCAGGACAATCTGCTGTTAGTCGCCATCAGTTTCGTTTCGGATCATGTGGAAACCCTGGTGGAAATTGATCAGCAGTACCTTCCGCTAGCGCATGAACTGGGAATTCAGCATTGCTACCGGGCGCCAGCGCTTAATACCCATCCTACTTTTATACAGGCCATGGCCGACCTGGTGATTACCGAACTGGAAAAAACAGAGCCAGCCACGGCCACCTTTCCCACATTCCCGGAACTGCTAAACGCGCAGGCCAGTCCCTAAATGCAACATCCTAAGCTTGATCCAACCTATGCAGAGGTAGACACACTCGTCATAGGGGCTGGCATCAGCGGATTGACTGCAGCCTATACGCTGCATCAGGCTGGTAAGCAGGTTTTGGTCTTGGAAGCGGGTCCAAGGCCCGGTGGACTCATTCACAGCCTGCACGAGGAAGGGTATGTCATGGAGGCTGGGCCGAACACCTTCCCCAGCACCGCACACGAATTGCTGGCTTTGGCCAAAAAGCTGGAATTAACGCCTCAGCCGACTCATGCTCATGCCCAAAAGCGATACCTTTACTTACAGGGCAAATTGACCGCATTACCCAGCAAGCCGTGGGAAGCCCTTACCACGCCGGTACTCTCCTGGTTTGGAAAACTGAGAGCGTTGCAAGAACCTCTACAGCCACGAACCACAGCCTCGGACATTAGTGTGGCCGACTTTGTGGAAAAACGGCTTGGCGCAGAAGTTTTAAATCACTTGGTCGATCCGTTCATCAGCGGCATCTATGCCGGGAATGTCGCAGAGCTTAGCCTGCCTGCGGTTTTTCCAAAATTGTGGGAATGGGAGCAAAGCGGTGGCAGCTTATTTCAAGGGGCCAGACTAGCCAAGCACAAAGCCCGCCAAGCGGGACAGCCCAAGCGAAGCCCCATGCAACTCCTCAGCTTTAAGGATGGCTTAGGCACATTAACTGCGGCTTTGGCCCAAGCACTTCCCAAGGAAAGCATCCGATTCGGATGCAGCGTAATCCAATTGGAAAGTTTGAGTGGTGCAAGATATCGGATTCATCTCCAGACCGACGAAGTTTTGACCTGCAGAAATCTGATTTTGGCTACACCTGCGCATGTGTCCAGCCAATTGCTCCAATCCGTTAGCCCGATAGCCAGTCATGCGCTAGCCCAAATTCCCTATAACAGTTTGACTGTCACTCATGTCAGCTTTCCCAAAGAGGCCATTCCTCATCCACTGGATGGTTTTGGCTGCTTAGTACCCCAACAGGAAAAACTCCCTCTCTTGGGCGTGATTTGGGCCAGTAGCCTGTTTCCGGAGCGTGTGCCGGAAGGTCAGGTGTTGTTGAGCTGTTTTGCCGGTGGCGCCCATCATCCGGAATTGGCAGGCTGGTCTCCAGAAGCCATCCAACGACTGGTTTTGGACAACCTGCAAACGATTTTTAAAACCCCTCAGCCATTACAGCCCCTATTCAGCCGTGTCCTCACCTATGAACGCGCCATTCCCCAGTACACGTTAGGACATCGGGAACAGATTAAAACCATTGAAACCGAATTGCTTGCGCATCATCCCAGGTTAGCCTTGTGTGGAAACTACTTGCATGGCATCGCGTTGAATGAGTGCGTGAAATCAGGCTTGGCAGCCGCAAAAATGACAACGATTTAGTCTGACTCTGGCTGTTCAGTATTGCCGTAGAAAAGAAGCTTCACTTGCTACCGGTTAAAACTACCTTTAGGAACTGGAAATTTTTCAGCCTGTCTGGTTTTGATTCCAAAGTCACTTTTTTAATTCACAGCCAAACAATCACCTCACTGATCTATCCAGCGAACCCGAATCATCACCATATTATGTATACACCGTTATACCCAACAACCCATTCTGTGAGATTGCCTAATGGTTATCACACAATCTCGCCTAGACAATCCCAGTCTTGGCCTGAGGTTACCAGTCTCCCAAAAACCAAAAATCCGTTAAGCGATCAGCTTGTAATTCGTTTTGCTGGCAAGAATTCGGAACCTCAACAGATCGTAGCACTCGCCCAACAGGGAAAAAGTTTAGATACAATATCCGCAATGCATCTCCAACAAGCCCTGCTCTACTTGCCTCAGCTACTTAATAATAACGTCACTGGCCCAAGTAACAACCCTGAACCACCTACCAGAATATCCTCAAGCATGACCGATCTTGAATTTACAGCAAAGCGTCTAGCATATGCCCTAGGCCAAAAAGGGGAAGTCGATCTGCTGCGTGCTTGCTTACAGGAACCCGACTTTCAACAGAGTCCACTCCGTAAGTCTGTTATTCATAACTTACTTCGCTTTGATACTTCACGGCACAACTATAAACTTTCCAGAGAAATTTACTTGCCAGAATCTATCAGCGATTATGAAAGCATGTCCAATAAAACAGTGAACCGGAACTTGCAAGAATACCTAGGCCATTTATACCATTTACTCCATTTAAAGCCGGATAATGTCACCCTCTTTTCTTCTGTAGCAGTGGATGATAAGCTATCTATGGTTGGGTAAGAGAAGTCGGAGGTGGTGTATATGGTTCAGGC